>Ga0164298_10000111_pt1 | contig 33251 bp, 1 predicted proteins | sample Whisoiple_216_MG_FD_109713 | JGI IMG/M metagenome (GOLD analysis project Ga0164298, IMG submission 109713) | Unamended control soil microbial communities from upstate New York, USA - Whitman soil sample_216_MG | ecosystem: Environmental > Terrestrial > Soil > Agricultural land ...
ACGTCGCGGGCGTGCTGTCCATCGAGGACGCCTGCACTCTGGTGTCCGCACGCGGCAGGCTGATGCAGGCACTGCCGGAGGGCGGTGCGATGGTCGCGATCACGGCCACGCCGGCCGAGATCGCGCCGGCACTGACCGACGTGGTGTGCCTGGCCGCCGTCAACGGCCCGTCGTCGGTGGTGATCTCCGGTGAGGAGAGCGCCGTGCTCGCCGAGGCAGGCCGGTGGGCGGCCATGGGCCGCAGGACCAGGCGGCTCACGGTCAGCCACGCCTTCCACTCGTCGCTCATGGCCCCGATGCTCGACGAGTTCCTTGCCGTGGCGGCCACTCTGACCTTCCACGAGCCACGCATCCCGATCGTGTCCACCGTGTCCGGTGCGCTCCAGCAGGAGTACAGCGCCCAGTACTGGGTCGACCACGTCCGGCGGCCGGTGCTGTTCCACGACGGCGTACTGGCCGCGGGTGCCGTGACCATGCTGGAGCTCGGACCTGACGGTGTTCTGACCGCGCTCGGCCAGGACACCGCGCCCGACGCGGAACTCGTCAGCGCACTGCGCGCGAACACCGCCGAGGTCGAGACGATCACGGCCGCGGTCGGCAGGCTGCACTCCCGAGGCCACGCGGTGGACTGGCGCGCGGTGCTCGCCGGAACCGGCGGTGCGACGGTGCCGCTGCCCACCTACCCGTTCCAGCGTCGTCGTTACTGGCTGGCGCCCGGTCCTGCGCACGCCACCGGACCCGGCATGCGGCAGGCGGAACACCCGCTGCTCGACGGGGTGCTGCCGATGCCGGACGATGGTGTGGAGCTGGTCGGGCTGCTGTCCACCCGTACCCGGCCGTGGCTCGCCGACCACGCCGTCCGTGACACGGTTCTGTTGCCGGGCACGGCTTTCGTGGACCTCGCACTGCGTGCCGGGGAGGAGGGCGGGTGCGACCGGATCGAGGAGCTGGTGATCGAGGCACCACTCGTGTTGGCCGGCGCCGTGCACCTGCGGGTGTCGCTCGGCGCGGCGGACGAGCACGGACACCGGACCGTCGCCGTCCACTCCAGGCCCGACGAGAGGGACGGCGACCCCTGGACCCGGCATGCCACCGGCACCGTCACACCCGCGCGACCGGTCCAGGCCGCCGCCGACACGATCTGGCCCCCGGCGGGCGCGGCGCCCCTCGACACCTCCGGTGTCTACGAGGACCTCGCCGCGCGTGGTTACCACTACGGCCCGGCGTTCGTCGGACTCCGCACGGCGTGGCGGCGCGGCGACGAGGTGTTCGCCGAGGTCGAGCTGCCAGACGGTGCCGGGGAGGTGGACGACTTCCTGCTCCACCCGGCACTGACCGACGCCGCGTTGCACGCCATGGGTTTCGGCCCGCTCGCCGACGAGGACGGCACGAGGCTCCCCTTCCTGTGGCGCGGGGTCACGGTGTCCGCGTCCGGGGCGACCGCGCTGCGAGTGGCCATCACCGTCACCGGTGCCGACGAGGTCTCGGTGCGACTGGCCGATCCCGCCGGCGCCCCGGTCGCGACGGTGGACTCGTTGCTGCTGCGTACGATCCGCGAGGACCAGCTCACCGCGGCCACCGACCCGTTGCGGTGCCTGGAATGGCGGCCGGCGCCGGCCGACGGCCCGGCCGTCGACGGCGACCTGGTCGTCGAGGAGATCACCGGCTTCCCGGACGTGCGTGGCGCGACCTCGCACGCCCTGGCGCTGGTGCGTGCGGCGCTGGCCGACGAGACGCCGACCCAGGTGCTGGTCACCCGAGGGGCGACCGGGCACGCCCCGGACCTCCCCGGCGCCGCGGTGTGGGGCCTCGTCCGGTCCGTCCAGGCCGAACACCCCGGCCGGTTCGTCCTGCTGGACACCGACACCGACGACTGGCGGACAACGGAAGCCGCGGTACGCGTGGCGATCGGCGCCGGCGAGTCGCAGCTCGCCGTGCGTGACGGCGAACTGCTCGTCCCCGCGGTCGTCCCGGTGACCGACGAGCTGGCCGTACCCGACGGCGGTGACTGGCGGTTGACCCGCACCCCCGGCGGCACCGCCGACAGTCTCGTGCTCGCGGCCCGGCCGCTCGGTGAGCCGGGCCCCGGCCAGGTGCGAGTCGCGGTGCGGGCCGCCGGCCTGAACTTCCGCGACGCGCTGATCACCCTCGGCATGTACCCCGGTGAGGCCCCGCTGGGCAGCGAGGGCGCCGGTGTGGTGGTGGCGACCGGGCCGGGCGTCACCGGGATCGCGCCTGGCGAGCGGGTCATGGGCCTGTTCACCGACGGCTTCGGTCCCTTCGCGACGGCCGACCACCGGCTGCTGGCACCGGTACCGCCCGGCTGGTCGTTCACGGAGGCCGCCGCCGTCCCCGTCGCCTTCTGCACCGCCTACCACGCACTGGTCGACCTCGCCGAGCTGCGGGCGGGGCAGACCGTGCTCGTGCACGCGGGTGCCGGCGGTGTCGGCATGGCCGCGGTCCAGCTGGCGCACCACCTCGGCGCCGAGGTCTTCGCCACGGCGAGCCCCGGGAAGTGGGACACCCTGCGTGGCCTCGGCCTCGACGACGAGCACATCGCGTCGTCGCGGACGACCGACTTCGCACCGGCCTTCCTGGCCGCGACCGGGGGCCGGGGTGTGGACGTGGTGCTCAACGCCCTGGCGGGCGAGTACGTCGACGCGTCCCTGCGTGTCCTGTCGCCCGGCGGCAGGTTCGTCGAGATGGGCAAGACCGACCTCCGAGACCCCGACCACGTCGCCGCCACCCACGACGTGGCCTACCGGGCCTTCGACCTGCTCGACGCGGGCCAGGACCGGGTCGGCGAGATCCTGCGCATCGTGCTGGGCCTGCTCGAGGACGGCAGAGTCGTCCCGCTCCCGGTGTCCACGTGGGACATCCGGCGGGCGCGGGAGGCCGTCCGGCACCTGGCGGCGGCCAAGCACGTCGGCAAGCTGGTGCTGACCGTCCCGGCGCCGATCGACCCCGCCGGCACCGTCGTGGTCACCGGCGCGTCCGGGGTGCTCGGCGGACTGGTCGCACGCCACCTCGTCGAGCGGCACGGCGTCCGCGACCTGCTCCTGCTCGCCCGCGGCCCGGTGCCCGGCCAGCTCCGCGACGACCTGACACTGGCCGGTGCGCGGGTGACGGCCACCGTGTGCGACGTCGCCGACCGCGACGCGCTCGCGCGTGCGATCGCCGGCCGGCGGCTCACCGCCGTCGTGCACGCGGCAGGCGTGCTCGACGACGGCGTGGTCGAGTCGATGACACCGGACCGGATCGACGCCGTGCTGCGGCCGAAGCTCGACGCGGCCCGGTGGCTCCACGAGCTGACCGAGGACCAGGACCTCGCCGCCTTCGTGCTGTTCTCCTCGGCCGCGGCGACGCTCGGCAACCCCGGCCAGGCCAACTACACGGCAGCCAACGCGGCCATGGACGCCCTGGCGGCATGCCGGCACGACCTCGGTCTGCCCGCGCGGTCGCTCGCGTGGGGTCCCTGGGCGGGCGGCGGGATGGCCGACGCGCTGGGTGCGGCCGACCGGCGGCGGATGGCCCGTGCGGGCCTCGCGCCGCTGACCGAGGAGCAGGGCCTGGCCATGCTGGACGCCGCGCTCCACCGCTCCGAACCGGTTCTGCTGGCCCTGCGGCAGACCGGTCGCGCCGACTCGCCCCTGCTGCGCGACCGGGGCCGCCGGGTCCGGCGGACCGCGGCACCACCGCCGGCAGGCCTGGTCGGACAGCTCGCCGGGCTGGCGGGACCCGCGCGGGAGCGGGTGGTGCTGGCGGCCGTGCGGCGCGAGGTCGCCGCGGTGCTCGGGTTCGAGTCCGTCGAACAGGTCACCGCCGGGCAGAGCTTCGAGAAACTGGGCCTCGACTCGCTGACCGGGGTGGAGCTGCGCAACCGCCTGCACACCGCGACCGGACTGCGGCTGCCCGCAACCCTGGTATTCGACCTGCCGACCGCCGAGGAATTGACACGGTATCTCGTGACCGAAATGTCTCCCGCCGCCGAATCCGGTGAGAAATCTGTTACGGTCGAAATAGAGCGCCTCGAGAAAATGCTGCGAGAACTGTCCGCCGACAGTGTCGAGTCGGCTCGGGTCGGGATACGCCTGCGGAAGTTGGCCGCGGTGTGGGAGGCGCGGGAACGGGGCGCTGGCGACGACGTTGACGACGGCGCTGACCACGCGGTATCCGCCTCGGCCGACCTCGAGTCGGCGACCGACGACGAGCTGTTCGACCTCATTCGCGAAGAACTCGGCCGCTGACCGGAAGAATGCATTTCTATTTCCTCTCCGAATATCGCCGAATGGGGTGCTAGGGGCTCGGTAGGGGTTGTTCGGCTGTCCGGGTCTGCACGAGCATCGAAGTGGTGAACCCTTCTGGAAACGGATGGCGTTGAATGGCGAACGACGAGACTCTCCGCGAATACCTGAAGCTGGTCACCGCCGATCTGCGGGAGTCCCGTCAACGCCTGCGTGCCATGGAGGAGGCGGAACACGAGCCCATCGCCGTGGTCGCGATGAGCTGCCGCCTGCCGGGCGGGGTGCGGAGCCCGGAGGACCTGTGGCGGCTGGTCGCCGACGGCCGGGACGCCGTCTCCGCGTTCCCGTCCGACCGCGGCTGGGACCTCGACCGGCTCTACCACCCGGACCCCGACCACCCCGGCACCTGCTACACCCGTGAGGGCGGGTTCCTGCACGACGCGGCCGACTTCGACCCGGCGTTCTTCGGTGTCTCACCGCGTGAGGCGCTCGCCATGGACCCCCAGCAGCGGCTGCTGCTGGAGACCGCCCACGAGGCGTTCGAACGAGCCGGACTCGCGCCGTCCTCCCTGCGGGGCACCAGAACCGGCGTCTTCGTCGGGATGACCGGCCAGGACTACGGGCCACGGCCCGGCGCGAGCGCCGACGCGCTCGGCGGCTACCTGATGACCGGCAACACCGCGAGCGTCGCGTCCGGGCGGGTCGCGTTCACCTACGGGCTGGAGGGCCCGGCCGTCACCGTCGACACCGCGTGCTCGTCGTCGCTCGTGGCGATCCACCTCGCGGCCCAGGCGCTGCGTCGCGGCGAGTGCGTGCTCGCGCTGGCCGGCGGGGTGACGGTGATGTGCTCGCCAGGAGCCTTCATCGAGTTCAGCAGGCAACGTGGGCTCGCCCCGGACGGGCGCTGCAAGTCCTTCGCCGCCTCGGCCGACGGCACGGGGTGGTCGGAGGGCGCCGGCCTGGTCCTGCTGGAGCGGCTCTCCGACGCCCGGCGCGAAGGGCACGAGGTCCTCGCCGTGCTGCGCGGCTCCTCGGTGAACTCCGACGGCGCCTCCAACGGCCTGACCGCGCCGAACGGCCCGTCCCAGCAGCGCGTCATCCTGGGTGCGCTGCGTGACGCTGGGCTGACGCCGGCCGACGTGGACGCCGTGGAGGCACACGGCACCGGCACCCGGCTCGGCGATCCCATCGAGGCGCAGGCGATCATCGCGGCCTACGGCCAGGACCGCGAACAGCCGCTGCTGCTCGGTTCGCTCAAGTCCAACATCGGCCACAGCCAGGGCGCGGCGGGTGTCGCCGGTGTCCTCAAGATGATCATGGCGATGCGGCACGGGGTGCTGCCCGCCACCCTGCACGTGGACGAGCCGACCCCGCACGTCGACTGGTCGGCCGGTGCGGTGGCGCTGCTGACCGCGAACGAACCGTGGCCGGAGGTCGCGCGACCGAGGCGTGCGGGCGTGTCCTCGTTCGGGATCAGCGGGACCAACGCACACGTCGTGCTGGAGCAGGCGCCACCGGCCGCGCCGGCGCCCGAGCGGGCTCCCGCGCCCTCGATCCCGTGGGTGGTCTCCGGACACACGGCCCCGGCACTGCGTGACCAGGCCGACCGGCTCCGACACTCCCTCGCCGGCCAGCGCCCGGACGACGTCGGGTTCTCCCTGGCCACCGGCCGCGACCCCCTCGACCACCGAGCAGTGGTCGTCGCCACCGACACCGACGACCTGCGTGCTGGCCTGGACCTGCTCGCCGACGGGGCGGACGGCCCCGGGGTGGTCACGGGGCGCGTGGTGCCCGGCGCGACGGCGTTCCTGTTCTCCGGACAGGGATCGCAGCGTGCCGGGATGGGCCGGGAGCTGTACGCGGCCTTCCCGGTGTTCGCCGAGGCGTTCGACGAGGTCTGCGCCCTGTTCGACCCCGAGGTGCGGGAGGCGGTGCTCGGCACCGACCAGGACGCCGTCGACCGGACCGGTCGCACCCAGCCCGCCATGTTCGCGCTGGAGGTGGCGCTGTTCCGGCTGGTCGAGTCGTGGGGTGTGCGCCCGGACTTCCTGCTGGGCCACTCGATCGGCGAGCTGGCCGCGGCCCACCTCGCCGGCGTGTTCACCCTGCCCGACGCCTGTGCGCTCATCGCGGCGCGCGGGCGGCTGATGGACGCACTGCCCGAGGGCGGCGCGATGCTCGCCGTGCGTGCGACGGAGGAGGAGATCCAGGACTCGCTCGGCGACACGGTCTCACTCGCCGCGGTCAACGGTCCGCGTTCGGTGGTGGTGTCCGGCGACGAGGACGCCGTCGAGGCGGTGGCGCTGGCGTGGCGGGACCGCGACGTCAAACGCCTGCGGGTGTCCCACGCGTTCCACTCGCACCGCATGGCGCCGATGCTGGCGGACTTCCGGGCCGTCGCGGCGCGGATCACCTACCACCCGGCGACCGTGCCGGTGGTGTCCAACGTGTCCGGCAGGCTCGCGGGCGCGGAGATCGGCACCCCCGAGTACTGGGTCCGGCACGTGCGTGCGGCCGTGCGGTTCGCCGACGGGGTCGGTGAGCTGATCGGCCACGGCGTGCGCACGTTCCTCGAACTCGGCCCAGACGGGGTGCTCTCCGGCATGGGACAGGAGTGCCTGACCGGCGACGAGGACGTCGCGCTGGTGCCGACACTGCGCCGCGACCGGCCGGAGACCGAGTCCGTGCTGACCGCGCTGAGCCGGGTGCACGTTCGCGGCGTGCCGGTGGACTGGCGTGCCGTGGCCGGCGACGGCCCGCGACGTGTCGACCTGCCCACCTACGCGTTCCAGCGCGAGCGGTTCTGGCTCGACCCGGACGACGGACCGCGCGACGCGACCGGTCTGGGTCTCGGCAGCGCCGACCACCCACTGCTGGGTGCCGCGATCGGTCTCGCCGGCACCGACACCGCCCTGCTCACCGGCAGGATCTCGGCAAGCTCGCAGCCCTGGCTCGGCGACCACGTCGTGTTCGGCGCGACCGTGGTGCCCGGCACGGCACTGCTCGACCTGGCGGTGCGCGCGGCGGACGAGACCGCGTGCGACAGGGTGGAGGAGCTGGTCCTGGAAGCGCCGCTGGTCCTCCCCGACCGGGGCGGCGTCCAGGTCCAGGTCGCCGTCGGCGCGCGGGACGAGACGGGCCGCCGGTCCATCACCGTCCACTCGCGACGCGAGGAAGACCCGTGGACCCGCAACGCCAGCGGCACCCTGACCACGGCAGCCGATGCCGATGCCGGTGCCGACCTCGACCTGGCGCAGTGGCCGCCGTCGGGTGCGGAACCGCTGCCGGTGGACGGTCTGTACGCGAGCCTCGCGGAGCTGGGGATCTCCTACGGGCCCACGTTCCGTGGGGTGCGGGCCGCCTGGCGTGCCGGTGACGTGCTGTACGCGGAGGTCCGGCTGCCCGACGGCGTGGACACCGACGGGTACGGCGTGCATCCGGCTCTGCTCGACGCGGCGCTGCACGCGCTCGGTCTCACCGGCACCGGCGGTGCGCGGCTGCCGTTCACCTGGTCCGATGTGGACGTTCTCGCCGCCGGCGCGACGGCGCTGCGGGTGCGGCTGGAACCTTCTGGGGCCGACGCCGTCTCGGTGCGGGTGGCCGACGAGAGCGGCGCACTGGTGGCCTCGGTCGGCCGGCTGGGGTTGCGCCCGGCCGGCGCCGGTGACCTCACCACCACCGCCGGGTCGGTCTTCCGCGTCGAGTGGACCGCCGTGCCCGCGACCGGCGAACCGGACCTGGTCGAGATCGACGCGCTGGCACCCGATGTTCCCGCACCGGACCACGTCGTCGCCCGCTACTCCGGCGACGCGACGGCACGAGTGCTCGACCTGCTCCAGACCTGGCTCGCCGAGGACCGGTACGAACACTCGACGCTGGTCGTGGTTACCAGCGGCGCACTCGCCGCCTCGGGGCACGACGCTGTCTCCGACCTCGCCGCGTCCCCCGTGTGGGGACTCGTCCGGTCCGCACAGTCGGAACACCCCGGCCGGTTCGTGCTCGTGGACACCGACGACACCACCGGCCCGGCCCTGCTCGCGGCCGCGGTCGGCACCGGAGAACCCCAGGTCGCGGTGCGGTCGGGCGAACTGCTGGTGCCCCGGCTGGTCCGGGGTGGGGCGGCGCTCGTCCCGCCCCGTGGACCGCACTGGCGCCTCGGCACCCCGGCACCGGGCACCATCGACGCCCTCGACCTGGTGCCCGCCGAGGACGCCGGGCGTGCACTGGCGCCGGGCGAGGTCCGGATCGCGGTCAGAGCGGCCGGCCTGAACTTCCGCGACGTGCTCATCACTCTCGGCATGTACCCGGGCGATGCCGACATGGGCATCGAGGGTGCCGGGACCGTGCTGGAGACCGGTCCCGGTGTCACCGGGTTCGCCGTCGGCGACCGGGTCACCGGGCTGGTCGACGGCGCGTTCGGTCCGGTCGCGGTCGCCGACCACCGGCTGCTCACCACCATCCCGGCCGGCTGGTCGTTCGCCCGTGCCGCGTCGGTCCCGGTGGCCTTCCTGACCGCCTACCACGGCCTCGTGGACCTGGCCGGGGTCAGGGCGGGGGAGCGGGTGCTGGTGCACGCGGGCGCGGGTGGCGTCGGCATGGCCGCGGTACAGCTCGCCAGGCACCTCGGCGCCGAGGTGTACGCGACGGCGAGCCCGGCGAAGTGGGACACCCTGCGGTCACTGGGACTCGACGACGCCCACATCGCCTCCTCCCGCACCCTGGACTTCGAGGCGGCCTTCCTGTCGTCGACGGACGGCCGTGGCGTCGACGTCGTGCTCGACTCGCTGGCCGGCGAGTTCGTCGACGCCACTTTGCGCCTGCTGCCGCGCGGTGGCCGGTTCGTGGAGATGGGCAAGATCGACATCCGCGACCGGGACGAGGTCGCCGCCGCCCACCCCGGCGTCCGGTACCAGGCGTTCGACCTGATCGAGGCGGGCCAGGAGCGGCTCCGCGAGATGCTGGCCGAGCTGATGAACCTGTTCGCCGACGACGCGCTGACACCGCTGCCGGTGTCCGCGTTCGACGTCCGCCGGGCCAAGGAGGCCGTGCGGCACGTCAGCCAGACCAGGCACGTCGGCAAGGTCGTGCTCACCCTCGCGCCGCCCGCCGACACGGCGCTCACCGGCACGGTGCTGATCACCGGGGGGACCGGTGCGCTGGGCCGCCGGGTCGCCGAACACCTGGCGGGCCGCGGTGCCCGCAAGCTGGTACTGGCCAGCAGGAGCGGTCCCGCCGCGCCCGGCGCGGGCGACCTCGTCTCCGAGCTGACCGGGCCGGACACCGAGGTGGTCGTCGCGGCGTGCGACGTGGCCGACCGGGACGCGGTCGCGTCGGTCGTCGCGGAACACGGCATCACCGCCGTCGTCCACGCCGCTGGTGTCCTCGACGACGGCACGGTCGAGTCGCTCACCCCCGACCGGCTCGCCGAGGTCATGCGGCCGAAGGCCGACGCGGCGATGGCACTGCACGAGGCGACCCTGCACCTCGACCTCGACGCGTTCGTACTGTTCTCCTCGGCAGCGGCCACTCTCGGCGGCCCGGGGCAGGCGAACTACGCCGCGGCCAACGCCTTCCTCGACGCGCTCGCACAGCGACGCCGTGCCCAGGGTCTGCCGGCCCAGTCGTTGGCCTGGGGTCCGTGGGAGGAGGGCATGGCCGCGGGCCTGTCCGACGCGGAGATCCGCCGAATGGTCCTCACCCCACTGTCCATCATGGACGGACGGGCGCTGCTGGACGCCTGCGCCGACAGCGACTCCGCCGTCGTGTTGCCGATGACGCTGTCGATGCCGGCGATCCGTGCCGGTCACACGCCGCTGCCACCGATGCTCGGCGACCTGGCCGCGACCGTCACCCGCCGGGTCGTCGGCCCGGCCACGACGGGTTCCGCCCCCGGTGGCGAGCTGCGTGGGCTGTCCGCGGAAGACCGCGACCACGCCCTGCTCGACCTGGTCGCTACCAACGTCGCCGCCGTCCTCGGCAGGCGGACCGCGGGCCTGGACGTCCGACAGGCGTTCAAGGACATGGGTTTCGACTCGCTGACCGCCGTCGAGCTGCGCAACCGGCTCGCCGCGGCGACCGGACTGCGGCTTCCCACCACCCTGGTCTTCGACCATCCCAGCGCCGAGTTGCTGGTCCGCCACCTCGCCGGCGAGCTCGGCGCACCCGCGACGACCTCGGTCCACGTGATGAGCACCCGGGCCGACGACGACCCGATCGTCATCGTGGCGATGAGCTGCCGCTACCCGGGTGGCGTACAAGGCCCCGAGGACCTGTGGCGGCTCGTCGCGGACGGCCGCGACGCGATCTCCGACCTCCCGGCCGACCGCGGCTGGGACCTCGACACGTTGTACGACACCGATCCCGAGCGGCCGGGCACCTCCTACGTCCGCCAGGGCGGGTTCCTGCACGACGCCGCGGACTTCGACGCGGAGTTCTTCGGCATCTCGCCGAGGGAGGCCGCGGCGATGGACCCGCAGCAGCGGCTGCTGCTCGAGGTGTCCTGGGAGGTGTTCGAACGGGCCGGCATCGACCCGACCTCGCTGCGCGGCAGCAGGACCGGCGTCTTCGCGGGGACCGACAGCCACGACTACTCGATCCTCGTGCACCGCTCTGCCGACCAGGCGGAGGGCTACCTGGTCACCGGCACCGCGGCCAGCGTCATGTCCGGCCGGGTGGCCTACTCGTTCGGGCTGGAGGGACCCGCGTTGACCGTCGACACGGCCTGCTCGTCGTCGCTGGTCGCGCTGCACCTCGCCTGCCAGTCGCTGCGACGCGACGAGTGCACGCTCGCCGTCGCGGGCGGGGTCGCGGTGATGGCGACCCCATCCGGGTTCGTCGAGTTCAGCCGGCAGCGGGGACTCGCGCCGGACGGCCGCTGCAAGCCGTTCGCCGCCGCAGCCGACGGCACCGCCTGGGGTGAGGGCGTCGGAGTCCTCCTCCTGGAACGGCTCTCCGACGCGACGCGGCTCGGCCACCCGGTGCTGGCCGTGCTGCGTGGCTCGGCGGTGAACTCCGACGGCGCGTCCAACGGGTTGACCGCCCCCAACGGACCCGCCCAGCAGCGGGTGATCCGCGCGGCACTCGCCGACGGCGGGCTCGTGGCGGCCGACGTGGACGTCGTCGAGGCACACGGCACCGGCACCACGCTCGGCGACCCGATCGAGGCACAGGCCGTCCTGTCGACCTACGGCCAGGACCGGGTGGTACCGGTGCTGCTCGGGTCGATCAAGTCGAACATCGGGCACACCACCGCGGCCGCCGGCGTCGCCGGCGTGATCAAGATGGTCATGGCGATGCGGCACGGACTGCTGCCCGCCACCCTGCACGTGGACGAGCCGACCCCGCACGTCGACTGGTCGGCCGGTGCGGTGCGGCTGCTGACCGAGCCGACCGCGTGGTCCCCGAACGGCCACCCCCGCCGCGCCGGGGTGTCCTCGTTCGGCGTGAGCGGCACGAACGCCCACGTCATCGTGGAGGAGCCGGGCCAGGAGGCCGCGGCGCGGGTCGCGCCGGCCGAGACACCAGCGGTGCTGCCGCTGGTCCTGTCCGCACGCGGCGCCGACGCCCTGCGCGCCCAGGCGGCCAGGCTGCTGTCGTTCGTGGAGTCCGCCCCAGGGCTCGCGCCGGCGGACGTGGGGCTGTCCCTGCTCGGGAAAGCACGGCTGGCGGACCGGGCAGTGGTCGTCGGCACCGGCCGCGAGAGTCTCGTCGAGGGACTCCGGGCACTCGCCGCCGGGCACGGTTCGGTGACCGGCCACGTCCTGGCCGGCCGGGTGGCCATGGTGTTCCCCGGTCAGGGCGCGCAGTGGGCCGGGATGGGCAGGGAACTCCTGGCCTCGTCCAAGGTCTTCGCCGCGCGGATGGCCGACTGCGCGCAGGCGTTGAGCCCGTACGTCGACTGGTCGCTGACCGACGTCATCGCCGACGAGGCCGCGCTGGACCGGGTCGACGTGGTGCAGCCGGTGCTGTGGGCCGTGATGGTGTCGCTGGCCGAGGTGTGGCGGTCGTTCGGGGTCACACCGCCCGCCGTCGTCGGCCACTCGCAGGGCGAGATCGCCGCCGCGTGCGTGGCCGGGGCGTTGTCGCTCGCCGACGGCGCGAAGGTCGTCGCGTTGCGTGCCAGGGAACTGACGGTGCTGGCCGGTCTCGGCGGGATGGTGTCCGTCGGCCTGCCGGCCGACGAGGTCGCCCGGTTGTGCGGTGCCGGCGTCGGGGTGGCCGCGGAGAACGGGCCGAGGTCGACCGTGGTCTCCGGAGATCCGGCCGGCCTCGACCGGCTGGTCACCGAATGCGAACGACGCGGGGTGCGGATCAGGCGTCTTCCGGTCGACTACGCCTCCCATTCCGCCCACGTCGACGCCGTCCGGGAACGGCTCGGCGCGGCACTGGCCGACCTCGAACCCGCCCTGCCGCGAGTGCCGTTCCTGTCCACGGTCACCGGCGACTGGATCGACGCGGACACGCCACTCGACGGCGACTACTGGTACCGCAACCTGCGGGAGCCGGTCCGGTTCGGTGCCGCCGTGCGCCGGCTGCTCGGCCAGGGGTGGTCGACGTTCGTCGAGGCGAGCCCGCATCCCGTGCTCACCGGGGGGATCCAGGAGTCCATCGACGACGCGGAAGCCGACGCCGGGGTCGACGCCGTGGCCATCGCCACTCTGCGACGCGACGACGGCGGTCTCCCGCGACTGGCCGAGTCCCTGGCGGAAGCACACGTCCACGGCGTCGCGGTGGACTGGTCCTCGTTCTTCGCCGCGTCCGGCGCCCGCCGGATCGACCTGCCCACCTACGCCTTCCAGCACCGCCGCTACTGGCTGGACGCGCCGTCCTCGCAGGGCGACCCCGGGGCCGCCGGGTTGACCGCGACCGGGCACCCGCTGGTCGGTACCGCGCTGACGGTCGCGGACGGCAGGGAGCTGCTGCTGACCGGACGGCTCTCCACCCGGTCCCAACCGTGGCTCGCCGACCACACCGTCGGGGACTCGCTTGTCGTGCCTGGCGCGGCGCTGGTGGAGCTGGCGCTGCGGGCGGGTGCCGAGTCCGGCTGCCCGACACTGGGCGAGCTGACCCTCGAGACCCCCCTCGTCCTCGCCGGCGCGGTGCGGGTGCAGGTCAAGGTCGACGAGCCGGACGACCGGGGCGACCGCCGGGTCGGCATCCACTCGCAGGTCTCCGACGAGCCGTGGACCCGGCACGCGGACGGCGTCCTCACCGCGGCGACCGGCACGCCGCCGCCGGTCTCGTGGCCACCGGCGGACGCCGAGGAGATCCCGCTGGAGGGCTGGTACGACGCCCTCGCCGCCGCCGGGCTCGGCTACGGGCCCACGTTCCAGGGCGTCCGCCGTGCGTGGCGGCACGGCGGTGACACCTACGCCGAGGTCGCGCTGCCGGACGGCACCGGCGTCGACGGCTACCTGCTGCACCCCGCCCTCGTCGATGCCGCGGTCCAGACCTGCGGACTCGGGCGGACACCGGACGAGTTCGGGCTGCCGTTCGCGTGGACCGACGTCCGCGCGCACGCCACCGGCGCGACCAGACTGACGGTGCGGCTCACCCAGCGCGGGGAGTCGTTCTCCCTGCTGGCGGTCGATGCGACGGGGGAGCCCGTCCTGACCGTCGGGTCGATCACCCTGCGGCGCCCGACCGCCGGAACAGCCCGCCGCGCCGAGAGCCTGTACGAGGTGGCCTGGCGACCCGTGGCGGCACAAGGGCAGCCGAAGGGACGTGTGTTCGTCCCCAGCGGGGATGGCGGGATCGTCGAACTGGGGACCGCCCGCCACACGATCGGTGGCGACGACGCCCTCACCGCCACCAGCGAGGCACTGGCCCTGCTGCGGGGTTGGCTGGCCGACGAGTCCACCTCGGACGGCAAGCTCGTGATCCCCACCAGGCGTGCGGTCGCGACCGGTCCGGAGGTCGACCTCGGCGGCGCCGCCGTCTGGGGCCTGGTCCGGTCCGCGCAGTCCGAACACCCGGACCGGTTCGTGTTGGTGGACGTCGACGGCCTCGACGAGTCGTGGGCGGCCCTGCCGTCGGCCGTGGCCACCGGCGAACCACAGCTCGTCGTCCGGGCCGGCGCGGTGTCCGTGCCCCGGCTGGTCCGCGCCGCGCCCGCCGAGCCGCTCCCCGCGCCGTTCGACGCCGACAGCACCGTCCTCGTCACCGGAGGGACCGGGACGCTCGGGCGGCTCGTCGCCCACCACCTCGCGGACCGGTACGGGGTGGCGAAGCTGGTGCTCGTCAGCCGAGGCGGGGCCGCCCTCGACGGCGACCTGCCGGCCACGGCCGTCGTGGAGTCCTGCGACGTCGCCGACCGCACCGAACTGCGTGCCCTCCTCGGTCGCCAGCGGATCACCGCCGTCGTCCACGCGGCCGGCGTGCTCGACGACGGCACCGTCGAGTCGTTGACCGAGAAGCGGCTGGCCTCCGTGCTGCGGGCCAAGGCGGACTCGGCGCGACTGCTCGACGAGCTGACCGGCGAGCTGACCGCGTTCGTGTTGTTCTCGTCCGCCGTCGGCACCCTGGGCGGCCCAGGACAGGCGAACTACGCCGCGGCGAACGCCTACCTGGACGGCCTCGCCGCCCGCCGCCGCGCACACGGCCGCCCCGCGACCTCGTTGGCCTGGGGCCTCTGGGAAACCCCGACCGGGATGACGGGTGCGCTCGGCGACGCCGACCGCGCCAGGATCCGTGCCGACGGCATCGTCGCGCTGCCCGTGCGTGAGGGACTCGACCTGTTCGACGCCGCGGTCACCGACGCCCGCCCGCACCTCGTGCCGGTCCGGCTCGACACCGCCGCACTCCGCGCGCGAGCCGACGGGTTGGCGCCCCTGCTGTCCGCGCTCGTGCCGGTCTCGTTGCGCCGCGCGGACTCGGAGCGGGACCCGGCGGGGTTGGCCGGCCGCCTGGTGGGCCGCCAGCAGGCCGAGCAGGAGCGGCTCCTCCTCGACCTCGTGCGTGACGGCGTGTGCGCCGTGCTCGGCCACGCCTCACCCGAGGCCGTCGCTCCGGGGCGGGCGTTCAAGGACCTGGGCTTCGACTCGCTCACCGCCGTCCGGCTGCGCAACCGGCTCGCCACGGCCACCGGGCACAAACTCCCCGCCACACTGGTCTTCGACCACCCGACACCGGCCGCGCTGGCGCGGTTCCTGCGTGCCGAACTGCTCGGCGACGACGCCGACATACCCGTGGCGACGGTGGCCGGGGACGCCGGGACCGACCCGGTGGTGATCGTCGGGATGGGGTGCCGCTTCCCGGGCGGCGTCCGGTCGGCCGACGACCTGTGGCGCCTCGTGGCCGGCGGCGTCGACGCGATCGGCGACTTCCCGGCTGACCGGGGCTGGGACCTCGACCGCCTCCACCACCCCGACCCCGACCACCCGGGCACGTTCTACCCGACGGCGGGTGGCTTCCTCGACGGTGCAGCCGACTTCGACCCCGAGTTCTTCGGGATCAGCCCACGCGAGGCACTGGCCATGGACCCGCAGCAGCGGGTGCTGCTGGAGACCGCCTGGGAGGCGTTCGAGCACGCGGGGATCGTCCCCGAATCGGTGCGTGGCACCCGGACCGGTGTGTACGTCGGCGCGATGTCCCAGGACTACGGCACCGCGGCCGACGAGGCGCCGGAGGTGGTCGAGGGCTACCAGCTGACGGGAATCGCCGGCAGTGTCGTCTCCGGCAGGCTGGCCTACACCTTCGGCCTGGAGGGGCCCGCGGTCACCGTCGACACGGCGTGTTCGTCCTCCCTGGTCGCGCTGCACCTCGCCACCCGTGCGCTGCGGTCCGGCGAGTGCACCATGGCCCTGGTCGGCGGCGTCACCGTGATGTCCAGCCCTGGCGCGTTCATCGAGTTCAGCAGGCAACGCGGACTCGCGCCGGACGGGCGCTGCAAGGCCTTCTCCGACGACGCCGACGGCACGGGCTGGGCCGAGGGCGCGGGCGTGCTCCTCGTCGAGCGGCTGTCCGACGCCCGCCGCCTCGGCCACCGCCCGCTCGCGATCGTGCGTGGCAGCGCCGTCAACTCCGACGGCGCGTCCAACGGCCTCAGCGCACCGAACGGGCCCGCGCAGCAGCGGGTCATCCGGCAGGCGCTCGCCGACGCAGGACTCGAGCCCGAGCAGGTCGACGCGGTCGAGGCACACGGCACCGGCACCGTGCTCGGCGATCCCATCGAGGTCCAGGCACTGACCAGGACCTACGGCCGCGACCGACCCGCCGGCCGGCCACTGTGGCTGGGTACCGTCAAGTCCAACATCGGGCACGCGCAGGCGGCGGCCGGCGTGGCAGGCATCGTCAAGATGGTTCAGGCCATGCGGCACGGCACCCTGCCGGCCACACTGCACGCCGAGGACCCGACGTCCGAGGTCGACTGGTCGGCCGGCACGGTCGAACTGCTCACCGCGAGCCGGGACTGGCCGGACTCGGACGCGCCCCGGCGGGCGGGTGTCTCGTCCTTCGGCATCAGCGGCACCAACGCCCACGTCGTCCTGGAGGGCATCCCGCGACCCGAGCGCGACACCGAGCCGACGGCCGCGGTGATCACGCCGTGGCTCGTCTCGGCCACCGACGCGGAGTCGCTGCCGGCCCAGGCCGCACGGTTGTCCCTCGCCGTGGCCGACCGGCACCCGGCCGACGTCGGGTACTCCCTCGCGACCCGCGCCGCGCTGCCACACCGCGCGGTGGTGCTGGGCCGCGAGCAAGCCGACCTGCGGCGCGGCCTCACCGCGCTCGCCTCGGGTGAGCCGGCCGCGAACGTCGTCAGGGGCACGGTCACCGACGGGTCCCTCGCCTTCCTGTTCACCGGGCAGGGCGCCCAGCGCGTCGGGATGGGACTGGAGCTGGCGGCGGCGTTCCCGGTGTTCGCCGACGCACTCGACGAGGTCTGCGGAGCACTCGACGAGCACCTCGACCGCCCGCTGCGCGACGTCCTCGCCGCCGACGCCACCACCCTCGACCAGACCGAGTACGCCCAGCCCGCCCTGTTCGCCGTCGAGACCGCGTTGTTCCGGCTGCTGTCGTCGTTCGGGCTGCGACCGAGCCACCTGCTCGGCCACTCCATCGGCGAGATCACCGCCGCGCACGTCGCCGGCGTGCTGTCACTGCCGGACACCGCCCGGCTCGTCGCCGCCCGCGGCCGGCTGATGCAGGCACTGCCGGCAGGCGGCGCGATGGTCTCGATCAAGGCGAGCGAGGACGAGGTACTGCCCACGCTCGGCGACCGGGTCGACCTCGCCGCGGTCAACGGGCCGTCCTCGGTGGTGGTGTCCGGCGCGGAGGAGGCCGTCCTCGCGGTGGCCGACGAGTGGCGGGCACGCGGCCACGAGACCCGGCGGCTGCGGGTGAGCCACGCGTTCCACTCCCGGCTCCTCGACCCGATGCTGGCCGAGTTCCGCGTGGTCGCCGAGTCGCTGTCCTACTCGGCTCCGCGGCTGCCGATCGTGTCCACGGTGACCGGACTGGTCGCCGACGACGAACTGCGCGACCCGGACCACTGGGTCGACCAGGTCCGTGGCGCCGTCCGTTTCGCCGACGGCGTCTCGACACTGCACGACGCGGGGGCACGCACGTTCCTCGAGGTCGGCCCCGACGGGGTGCTGACCGCGATGGCACGGGACTGCCTGACCGGCGACCACGCCACCGTGCCGGCGCTGCGCGCCAACCGGTCCGAGGTCGAGTCGCTCGGTCTCGCGCTCGCGCAGGTCCACGTGCACGGCCGCGAGGTCGACTGGCCTGCCTTCTTCGCCGGTACCGGCGCCGGCCACGTCGACCTGCCGACCTACGGGTTCCGGCGCAGGCGCTTCTGGCTCGGGTCCACCTCGCCGCGCCGGATGGCCCAGGCGGGACAGAACGGGATCGACCACCCGCTGCTCGGTGCCCGCATCGCACTGGCGGCGGACGACGGCGTGCTGCTGACCGGCAGGCTCGCACCCTCGGTGCGGCCGTGGCTGACCCAGCACCGCGTCCTGGGCACGGCGATCCTTCCTGGCACCGTCTTCGTCGACCTGGCGCTGCGGGCGGGTGCCGAGGTCGGCTGCCCCCGGGTCGAGGAACTCGTCGTCGAGGCACCCCTTCCGGTGCCGGACCGGGCCGGTCTCCAGATCCAGGTCTCCGTCGGAGGTCTCGGCGCGGACGGCAGGCGGACGGTCGCGGTGCATGCCCGCGAGGAGGCCACCGACGAACCGTGGGTCCGGCACGTGACCGGCACGCTGGCCGCCGACGTCCCGCACCCCGCCGCCGAGCTGACCGACTGGCCGCCACCCGGCGCGGAGGAGATCCCGGTCGCCGACCGGTACGACCGGCTGGCCGAGGCCGGTCTCGACTACGGGCCCGAGTTCCGGGGCCTGGTCAGGGCGTGGCGCGGCGGAGACGAGCTGTTCGCGGAGGTCGCCCTGCCCTCCGGCGACGCCGAGGGCTTCGGCCTGCACCCGGCCCTGCTCGACGCCGTCCTCCACGTCGCGGCAGGCGACGAGGTCAGGCTGCCGTTCGCGTGGTCGGGCATCAGCCTGTTCAGCACCGGCGCGACGACCCTGCGGGCCCGGCTGCGCCCCGCACCGGGCGACGCGGTCTCACTCGCGCTCGCGGACGGAGTGGGCAGGCCGGTCGCCGAGATCGCCGCGCTCACCTCCCGGCCGGCAGCCCCCGGGACCCGCGGCCCGGAGCGGTCGCTGTTCCGCGTCGACTGGACCCCCGTCACCGTCGCTGACGCCGACACCGCGGGGGATTTGGAGCTGTGGCGGGGCGACGACCCGGCCGAGGCGCTGGAGCAGTGCCGACGCTGGCTCGCCGAAGGCCGTCCCGACGCCCGACTCGTGGTGCTGACCAAGGACATGGCGACGAACCCGGCGAGCGCCGGCGTCTGGGGCCTGGTCCGCTCGGCACAACTGGAACACCCCGGACGCTTCGTCCTGGTCGACACGGACACCGACGACGTCCCCACGACCCTGGTGAACTCGGCCGTGGCCTCCGGGGAACCGCAGCTGACGATCCGCGGCACCGAAGTCCTGGTCCCCAGGCTGGTCCGCGACGTCGCGGTGGACCAGGACACCATCCCGTGGCGGCCCGACGACACCGTGCTGATCACCGGCGGCACCGGCGCCCTCGGCCAGCTCGTGGCCCGTCATCTGGTGACCGAGCACGGTGTCGGACACGTGGTCCTCGCCTCCCGCCGCGGCTTCACCGGCGAAGTGCCCGGCGAGCTGACCGACGCGGGCGCCCGGATCACCGTTGTGCCGTGCGACCTCGCCGACCGCGACGCGGTCGCCGCGCTGCTGGCGGCGCACCCGGTGACCGCCGTGATCCACGCGGCGGGCGTGCTCGACGACGGCACGGTCGACTCGCTGTCCCCCGAACGACTCGCCACCGTATGGCGGTCCAAAGTGGACTCCGCGGTGCACCTGGCGGAACTCGCGGGCGACCTGCGGGCGTTCGTGCTGTTCTCGTCGGTGGCGGGCACGCTCGGCAGCGCGGGCCAGGCCAACTACGCCGCCGCCAATGCCGCACTCGACGCGCTCGCCCGCCGCCGCGTCGCGGCCGGTCAACCCGCCGTGTCCCTCGCGTGGGGACCGTGGGACACCGACGGCGGCATGCTGGGCCGGACCGGACGGCCGAGGCTGCGCCGCGCGGGCGCCGAGGCCATGTCCCCCGCGGACGCGTTGCGACTGCTCGACATCGCCGTCACCACCTCGGTCCCGGCGGTCGTGGCGGCCCGCCTCGACCTGCCAACCCTGCGGGACAACGGGATCCGGCTCGCCGGCACGCCGGTGCGCCGCGCCACCGCCTCCCCGGCGGGTCCACAGCCGCGGACGCCCGAACAGACCACCGCCATGGTGGTAGCCGAGGCCGCCGCCGTCCTCGGCTACCCATCGGCCGACCAGGTCGACGTCGACCGCGCGTTCCGCGACCTCGGCTTCGACTCGCTCACCGCGGTGGACCTGCGCAACCGGCTCGAAGCGGCGACCGGGCTGCGGCTGCCAGCGACGCTGGTCTTCGACCACCCCACCGTGTCCGCGCTGGCCGGGCACCTCGTCGGTGTGAAGGACCCGGCGGCCGAGGTCCGGTCCGCGGTCGCCACCGACGAGCCGATCGCGATCGTCGCGATGAGCTGCCGCTACCCGGGCGGCGTGCGGACGCCGGAAGACCTGTGGCGCCTCGTGGTCGCGGGCGGCGACGCCATCGCCGAGTTCCCCGCCGACCGGGGCTGGGACCACGACACGCTCTACGACCCCGACCCGTCCCACACCGGCACCACGACGGTCTGGCGTGGGGGCTTCCTGCACGACGCCGCCGACTTCGACGCGGACTTCTTCGGCATGGGCCCGCGTGAGGCCATCGCGACCGACCCCCAGCAGCGGCTGCTGCTGGAGACCGCGTGGGAGGCGTTCGAACGCGCGGGACTCGACCCGAACTCGCTGCGCGGCAGCAGGACCGGCGTCTTCGCCGGCGTGATGTACAACGACTACGCCACCCGGCTGCACAGCATCCCCGACGAGGTCGAGGGCTACCTCGGCAACGGAAGCGCGGGCAGCGTCGCCTCCGGGCGCGTCGCCTACACGTTCGGCCTGCAGGGCCCCGCCGTCACCGTCGACACCGCCTGCTCGTCGTCACTGGTCGCACTGCATCTCGCGGCACAGTCGCTGCGGCAGGGGGAGTGCTCGCTCGCCCTGGTCGGCGGTGTCACCGTCATGTCGAGCCCCACCGCGTTCGTCGAGTTCAGCAGGCAGCGCGGACTGGCGCCGGACGGCCGGTGCAAGTCCTTCGGCGACGGTGCCGACGGCACCGGCTGGGCCGAGGGTGCCGGCATGCTGCTGGTCGAGAGGCTCTCCGACGCCCGCAGCAACGGGCACGAGGTACTGGCGGTCGTGCGCGGGTCGGCGGTGAACTCCGACGGCGCCTCCAACGGCCTGACCGCGCCGAACGGTCCGGCCCAGCAACGGGTGATCCGCGCGGCCCTCGCCAGCGCAGGACTGACGCCTGCCGACGTCGACACCGTCGAGGCACACGGCACCGGCACGGTCCTGGGTGACCCGATCGAGGCTCAGGCACTCATCGCCACCTACGGCCAGGACCGGGACCGGCCCCTGTGGCTCGGCTCGGTCAAGTCGAACATCGGCCACACCCAGGCCGCAGCCGGGGTGGCCGGCGTGATCAAGGTCGTGATGGCGATGCGTGCCGGCATCCTGCCGCCCACACTGCACGCCGAGGAGCCGTCGACCCGGATCGACTGGGCGGCCGGGAACGTACGCCTGGTGCACGACGCCGCCGAGTGGCGGGACCGGGCGGGCGCGCGGCGGGCGGCGGTGTCCTCCTTCGGCGTCAGCGGCACCAACGCCCACGTCGTGCTCGAACACCTGGCCGAGAAGCCGGCGGCTGCGCCCCGGGTGGCTCCCGCTGTCCTGCCGCTCGTGCTGTCCGCGAAGACCGCCGCCGCACTGCGTGAACAAGCCACGCACGTCAGGTCCTTCGTGGACGATCCGGACGTCGACCCGGTGGACGTGGCGTTCACCGCGTTGGGCCGCAGCACCTTCGACCACCGCGCCGTCGTGGTCGGCGGTGACCGGCACACGCTGTCGGCCGGTCTGGACCTGCTGGCGGGAGACGCACCGGGCCCGGTGACCGGACGGCCCGTGGCCGGCGGGCTCGCGTTCCTGTTCACCGGGCAGGGGGCGCAGCGGCCGGGGATGGGAGCCGAGCTGTACGAGGGCCTCCCGGTGTTCGCGGCGGCCTTCGACGAGGTCTGCGCGCACCTGGCCCCCGAGGTCCGCGCCGCCGTGTTCGACGACGACCCGGACGCACTGGCCGCCACCGGCCTCGCCCAGCCGGCGCTCTTCGCGGTGGAAGTCGCGCTGTTCCGCCTGTTCGAGTCGTGGGGCGTGCGTCCGGACGTGCTCGTCGGGCACTCCGTCGGCGAGCTGGTCGCCGCGCACGTGGCCGGGATCCTCTCGCTGCCGGACGCGTGCCGCCTGGTCACCGCGCGTGCCGACCTGATGAGCGCGCTGCCGACCGGCGGGGCGATGGCCGCGGTCCAGGCCACGGAGGACGAGGTCCTCGACGCGATGCCGGACGGGGTGTCCGTCGCCGCGGTCAACGGGCCCTCCTCGACCGTGCTGTCCGGCGACGAGGACGGCGTCGCCGCCGCCATGGCGCACTGGCGTTCGTCGGGTCGCAAGGTCACGCGGTTGCGGGTGTCGCATGCCTTCCACTCGCACCGGATGGAGCCGATGCTGGCCGAGTTCCGTGCGGTGGCGGAGGAACTCACCTACCGGGAGCCGAGTGTTCCGATTGTCTCCACGGTGTCCGGCTCGGTCACCGAGGACGAGATGCGCGACCCCGGGTACTGGGTGCGGCAGGTCAGGGCGAGCGTCCGGTTCGCGGACGCGGTGCGGTGCGCCGCGGACCGGGGAGCGCGGACGTTCCTGGAGCTCGGACCGGACGCGGTGCTGACCGCCATGGGGCAGGACTGCCTCGACGGCGACCACGACTTCGTGCCGGCTCTGCGGGCGAACAGCCCGGAACACCGGACCGCGGTGACCGCCGTGGCGCGCCTGCACGTGCGCGGCGTGCCCGTGGACTGGCACGCCATGTTCGCGGGGACCGGTGCTCGCCGGATCGTGTTGCCCACGTATCCGTTCCAGCGTGAGCGGTACTGGCTCACCGCACCGGCCGGCGTCGCCGACGTGGCCTCGGCCGGGCTCGGCGCGGGAGAGCACCCGCTGGTCGGCGCGATGGTCACCGCACCGGACGGCGACGGGTTCGTGCTCACCGGCAAGCTCTCCACGGCCACGCACCCGTGGCTCGCGGACCACGTGGTCGCCGGCACGGTCCTGCTGCCCGGCGCGGCCTTCGCCGAGCTGGCACTGCACGCCGCCGAACTGGCCGGCTGCGACCGCGTCGAGGACCTGGTCGTCGAGGCGCCGATGGTGCTCCCCGCCAGGGGCGGTGTCGTCTTCCAGCTCACCGTCGACGCCCCCGGCGGCGACGACCGCCGCAAGCTCCGGCTGCACTCCCGCGTCGGGGACGGCGGCCCGTGGACCAGGAACGCGTCGGGTGTGGTGGGTTCGGGGACCACCTGGCCGACCTCCAGCGCCGAATGGCCCCCCTCGGACGCCGTCCAGCTCGACCTCGCGGGCCTCTACGACGACCTCGCCGCCGTCGGGCTCGACTACGGACCCGCCTTCCGCTGTGCCACGGCGGCCTGGCGGCACGGCGAGGACGTCCTTGCCGAGGTGGCACTGCCGGACGCCGCCGACGCGAAACGCTACGGCCTGCATCCGGCTCTCCTGGACGCCGCGCTGCACGTCACGGCCTTCGCGCGCGGTGGAAAGCAGGCGAGCGTTCCGTTCCAGTGGACGGGAGTCTCCCTCCGGGCCGCCGTGGGGGCCACCGCCCGGGTCCGCGTGACGCCCCGAGGCGCGGACGAGCTGACCGTCACCTTCGCGGACGGCACCGGGACTCCGGTGGCGCGGGTCGAGTCACTGAGCCTGCGGCCGCTCCCGCGAAACCTGATCGGCGGCGACGCGCTGTTCCAGGTCGAATGGCTGCGCACCCCCGCCACACAGCCGGAACGGGACCTGGTCGAGGTGTCCGACCCCGCCGACGTCGCCGCGCTGGCCACGACCGCTCGCACCGCCGTCCTGACCGTCACCGAGACCGACCTCCACGCCGCCACGCACCGCGTGCTCGCCGTCTGCCAGGCCTGGCTCGCCGCCGAGGACACGTCGTCGCGGCTCGTCGTCGCCACCCGGGGCGCGGTCGCCGCCCTGCCGGGTGACGACCCCGCCAACCTCGCGGGTGCCGCGGTCTGGGGGCTGGTCCGCTCGGCCCAGTCCGAACACCCGGACCGGTTCGGGCTCGTGGACGTGGACGACCCCGCGCTGCTGCCCTCGGCGATCGGGGCCGGCCTGCCGCAGGTCGCGGGCCGGGCTGGCGAACTGTTCGAACCACGGCTGACCCGGCTCGAACCGCACGGCGAACAGGTGTGGCACCCCGACGACACCGTCCTGATCACCGGCGGCACGGGCAGCCTCGGCGCACGCGTCGCCCGGCACCTGGTGACCGCACACGACGTGCGCCGCCTCGTGCTGGCCAGCCGAAGCGGACCGGACGCGAGTGGAGCCGCCGACCTGGCCGCCGAGCTGACCTCGCAGGGCGTAGAAGTCGCCGTGGTGGCGTGCGACCTTGCCGACCGCGCCGCCGTCGCCGCGCTGCTCACCGCGCACCCGGTGACCGCCGTGGTCCACGCGGCGGGCGTGCTCGACGACGGCGTGCTCACCGCGCTGACGCCCGACCGGCTCGACACCGTTCTGTCCGCCAAGGCCGACGCCGCACTGCACCTGCACGAGCTTTCGGGCGACCTGTCCGCGTTCGTCCTGTTCTCCTCGGCCGCCGGCCTGACCGGGGCACCCGGCCAGGGCAACTACGCCGCGGCCAACGCGGTCCTCGACGCACTCGCACAGCACCGCAGGGCAACGGGCCTGCCGGCGACGTCGCTGGCCTGGGGCCTGTGGGAGCAGGACGACGGCGGCATGGGCGACCTCGCCGACACCGACCGCCGCAGGCTCGGCCGGTCGGGTGTGACGCCGCTGTCCGGCGAGGAGGCCCTCGCCCTGTTCGACGCGGCGACCGGCGGGCCTGCGCTGGCCGTCCCGATCCGGCTGGACCTCGCCGCGTTGCGCGGCCATGAGGTCCCGCCGCTGGTCCGGTCGCTGGTCCGCGACACCCGGCGGTCCGCGACGACGGTGTCGCTGGCGGACCGGCTGGCGTCGGTGTCGGACGGGGACCGGCTGCGGGTGCTCAGGGAGTTCGTCCGCGGCGAGGTGGCCGCCGTGCTCGGGCACACCTCGGCCGCGGCCATCACCCCCGACCGGACCTTCGGCGACCTGGGCTTCGACTCACTGGCCGCGGTGGAGCTGCGCAACCGGATGACCGCGGCCAGCGGTCTGCGACTGCCCGCCACGCTGATCTTCGACCACCCAACCACCGAGGCACTCGTGTCCTATCTGGACGAACGGGTTCGGGACGACACGGAGATCTCGGTGCTGCCGCTTCTCGCCGAGATGGACCGGCTCGCCGGCGGGCTGGCCGCCATCCAGGCGGACGACGACGCCCGCACCAGGGTCGCGGTCCGGCTGCGCGAGCTGCTGGCCGGCCTCGACGCCGGGGCCGTCGCCGCCGCCGGGGCAGTCTCGGCCGGCGAGGCCGTGAGCCGGTTCGAGACCGCGAGCGACGACGAGATCTTCGACTTCATCGACAACGAGCTGGGCGCTTCGTGACCCCACACACCGACGTTCACCCCGAGGAGCCGATGGCCGTGTCCACTGAACAGCGACTGCGGGACTACCTCAAGCGCGTGACGGCGGACCTGCACGAGACCAGGCGTCGGTTGCGGGAAACCGAGGAACGGGTCGGCGAACCGGTGGCCATCGTGGCGATGGGCTGCCGGTACCCGGGCGGGGTCCGGTCCCCGGAGGACCTGTGGCGGATGGTCGACGAGGGCGGCGACGGGATCGCGGGTTTTCCCACCACCCGTGGCTGGGACCTGGACACGTTGTTCGACCAGAACCCCGAGGCACACGGCACCAGTCTCACCCGCCACGGCGGCTTCCTGCACGACGCCGACCAGTTCGACCCGGACCTGTTCGGCATCTCGCCACGCGAGGCGCTGGCCATGGATCCCCAGCAGCGCCTGCTGCTCGAGGTCACCTGGGAGCTGTTCGAACGAGCCGGTGTCGCCCCGGACTCGTTGCGTGGCAGCAGGACCGGAGTCTTCACCGGCCTCATGTACCACGACTACGCCGCCCGCATGCCGGTCATCCCGGACGGGCTGGAGGGCTACCTCGGCAACGGCAGCTCGGGCAGCATCGCCTCCGGTCGCGTGGCGTACACGTTCGGCCTCGAAGGCCCCGCGGTCACCATCGACACGGCCTGCTCGTCCTCGCTGGTCGCGTTGCACCTCGCGATCCAGTCGCTGCGGCGCGGCGAGTGCACCCTCGCCGTTGCCGGCGGCGCGACCGTGATGTCCACCCCAGCGGCCTTCGTCGAGTTCAGCAGGCTGCGCGGGCTGGCACCGGACGGCCGCTGCAAGCCGTTCGCGGCGGATGCCGACGGCACCGGCTGGTCCGAGGGAGTGGGACTGCTGCTGGTGGAACGGCTGTCGGACGCGGTGCGGCTCGGCCACCCGGTGCTCGCGGTCGTGCGCGGCTCGGCGGTGAACTCCGACGGCGCGTCGAACGGGCTCACCGCGCCGAACGGCCCCTCCCAGGAAAGGGTGATCCGCCAGGCACTGACCGCCGCGGGCCTCACCACCGACCAGGTCGACGCGGTCGACGCGCACGGCACGGGAACGCCGCTCGGCGACCCGATCGAGGCGCAGGCGCTCCTCGCCACCTACGGCAGGGACCGCGACGCCGGCCGGCCGCTGTGGTTGGGGTCGCTGAAGTCCAACATCGGCCACACCCAGGCGGCCGCGGGCGTCGGCGGCGTGATCAAGATGGTGATGGCCATGCGGCACGGGACGCTGCCCGCGACGATCAACCTCGCGGAGCCCACCCCCCATGTGGACTGGTCGGCAGGCGAGGTGCGTCTGCTGACCGAGTCCCGGGCGTGGCCTGAGGGCACCCGGCGTGCCGGGGTGTCGTCGTTCGGGATCAGCGGCACCAACGCACACGTGATCATCGAACAGGCGTCGAGTGAAGAGCTGTCCGACGACGTCCGGACCCCGCCGACCGCGCTGCCCTGGGTCCTTTCCGGCAACACGGCCGCCGCCGTCTCGGACACGGCCCGCGCTCTGTCCACTGTGGATGAGGACCCGGTGGACGTCGGCTTCTCGCTCGCGACGTCCAGGGCGGCGCTGGACCACCGCACGGTGCTGCTCGACGACCTGCCGGCCGCACTGGCCGCGACCGCGGCCGGGGAGAGCACGTCCGGCGCGGTGACGGGCAAGGTCACCGGCGGCAGGGTGGTGTTCGTTTTTCCGGGTCAGGGTTCGCAGTGGGTGGGGATGGCGCGGGAACTGTTGGGTTCGTGCGAGGTGTTCAAGGCGCGCATGGGTGAGTGTGCTGAGGCGTTGGGGAGCCAGGTCTCCTGGTCCTTGTTTGATGTGTTGGGTGATGAGGGTTTGTTGGGTCGGGTTGATGTGGTGCAGCCGGTGTTGTGGGCTGTGATGGTGTCGTTGGCTGAGGTGTGGCGGTCTTTCGGTGTGGTGCCTGCTGCGGTGGTGGGTCATTCGCAGGGGGAGATCGCGGCGGCGGTGGTGTCGGGTGGTTTGTCGTTGGTGGATGGTGCGCGGGTGGTGGTGTCGCGTTCTCGTTTGTTGGTGGCTTTGAGTGGCGGCGGCATGGTGTCGGTGGGTTTGGGGGTGTCTGAGGTTGAACGTCTGTTGGGCGAGGTCGAGGGTCTCTCGGGCGAGGCTGATACCTGGGGTGTTGGTGTCGCCGCGGTGAATGGTCCGTCGTCGACGGTGTTGTCGGGTGATGTGGCGGGGTTGGAGCGGGTGGTGGGGGAGTGCGAGCGGCGGGGAGTGCGGTGTCGGTGGGTGCCGGTGGACTATGCGTCGCACTCTGGTCAGGTTGAGGTGTTGCGGGAGTCTGTTGTCGGTGTGTTGGGAGATGTGGCTCCTCGTTCGTCCGGAGTTCCTTTCTTTTCGTCGGTGACCGGTGATTGGTTCGACACGGCCGGCTTGGATGGCAAGTACTGGTTCAGGAATTTGCGTGAGAGGGTCTTGTTCGGGGATGCCACTGCCGGGTTGTTGGAGGCTGGCTTTTCTGTTTTCGTCGAGGTGAGTCCGCATCCGGTGTTGACGATGGGTGTGGAGGAGAGTGTCGAGGCGGCCGGGGCGGACGCGGTTGTCGTGGGCACCTTGCGTCGTGATGACGGCGGCATGACGCGGATGACCCGATCCCTCGCGCAGGCCTGGGTCGGCGGCGCTCCCGTCGACTGGCGCACCGTGTTCGCCGACACCGGCGCCCGTCGCGTCGACCTTCCGACCTACCCGTTCCAACACGAACGGTTCTGGCTGGACGCCCCCTCGTTCGGCGACGCCCACGACCTCGGCCTCACCGCCGTCGACCATGGCCTGCTCAGCGCCACCACCAGACTGGCCGACGACGCCGGACTGCTGTTCACCGGCAGGCTCTCCACCCGCACCCACCCCTGGCTCGCCGAGCACACCGTCGCCGACACCATCCTGCTGCCGGGTGCCGCGTTCGTCGAACTCGCCGGACGGGCCGGGGAGGAAGTCGGCTGCGACCGCGTCGACGAACTCACCATCGAAGTCCCCCTCGTACTGACCACACAGGAGAACGCCTCCATACACGTCCAGGTCGGTGCCCCCGGCGCGGACGGCGGACGGCCGGTCTCGATCTACTCCCGGACCGGCGAGGACACCTGGACCCGGCACGCCTCGGGCGTCGTGGCCCCGGCCCGACCCGCCGACTTCGACCTCAGCACCTGGCCGCCACCCGGCGCCGAGCCAGTCGACATCGAGGGCTTCTACGAACGCGCCGCGCGGGCGGGACTCGGCTACGGCCCCACCTTCCACGGCCTGCGCGCCGTCTGGCGGCACGGCGAGAACCTCTACGCCGAGGTCACCCTGCCGGACGACGTCGAACCACACGGGTTCACCCTCCACCCCGCACTGCTCGACGCCACCCTCCACGCCGTCGCGGTCACCTCGGACGGCGGGGACCTCCGGCTGCCCTTCGCCTGGTCCGGCGTGACCGTGCACGCCACCGGCGCGAGGACGCTGCGCGTCAGGCTGTCCGTCACGGACGCGGGCACCGTCGCGGTGTGGGCCGCCGACGCGGCAGGCAAGCCGGTGGCGACCGTGGAGTCCCTCGCCCTGCGCGCGTTGCCGACCACCGAGGCGCGGGCCGTGCCGCGTGACTCGCTGTTCCGGCTCGTGTGGACGGCCGTGGCCCCTCCTGCTGATGGTGCGACCGCCAACGTCGTCGTGGCCCCGGTGACCGGTGACGACCCACGGAAGACGGTCGACGCCGTCCTCGACGTCCTTCGCTCGTGGACCGCCGACGACGCGAACGCGGACACCACGCTCGTCGTCACCACCCGAGGAGCCGTCGCGGTCGACGGCCGCCACAACGTCACCGACCCGGTCGCCTCGGCGGTGTGGGGACTCGTCCGCTCGGCGCGGGCCGAACACCCCGGCCGGTTCGTCCTCATCGACACCGACGGCACCGACGACACCCAGGACATCCCCTTCGCGGCCCTGGCCACACTGGACGAACCCGAACTGGCCGTCCGCGCGGGCGAAGTGCTCGCACCGCGCCTCGCACCGGCATCCCCCGACCCGCTACCCACCCGACCGTGGCGGCTGGACGTCACCGACAAGGGCACCCTGGACAACGCCGGTCCCGAGCCGTACCCGGACGTCGAACGAGACCTGGCACCCGGCGAGGTCCGGCTCGCGATCCGCGCGGCGGGCCTCAACTTCCGCGACGTCCTGCTCACCCTCGGGATGGTCGACCAGGACGGCCTGGGTGGCGAGGCGGCCGGCGTCGTGCTCGAGACGGGACCCGGTGTCACCGGGTTCGCCCCAGGCGACCGGGTGTTCGGCATGTTCCCGGCCTCCATCGGTCCGGTGGCGCTGGCCGACCACCGGATGATCGCGCACATGCCGCCGGCCTGGACGTTCGCCGAGGCGGCCGCCGTGCCGGTCGTGTTCCTCACCGCCTACTACGGGCTGATGGACCTGGCGAAGTCACGGCACGGCGAGTCGCTGCTCGTGCACGCCGGCGCGGGCGGTGTCGGCATGGCCGCGATCCAGCTCGCCCGTCACCTCGGCATGGAGGTGTTCGCGACCGCGAGCCCCGCCAAGTGGGCCGCACTGCGGTCGCTCGGGATCGACGACACCCACCTCGCGTCGTCGCGAACACGGGACTTCGAGAAGAGGTTCCTCACCGCGACCGATGGCCGGGGTGTGGACGTGGTGCTCAACTCGCTGTCCGGCGAGTTCGTCGACGCGTCCCTGCGGCTGCTGCCCCGCGGCGGCCGGTTCCTCGAGATGGGCAAGACCGACCGGCGCGACGCCGACGCGGTCGCCGAGGCACACCCCGGTGTCGCCTACCGGATCTACGACATCATGGAGGCCGGGCCGGTCCGCATCGGCGAGATGCTGCACGAGCTGGTCGACCTGTTCCACGCCGGTGCGCTGCGGCCGCTGCCCGTCTCGGTGTTCGACGTCCGCCGGGCCGTGGACGCACTGCGGTTCCTCGCGGGCGCGCGCCACGTCGGCAAGGTCGTCCTGAGCCTGCCCACGCCTCTCGACCCGGACCGCGCCGTGCTGATCACGGGTGGCACCGGTGTGCTCGGCCGGCAGATCGCGCGCAGGCTCGTCGAACGACACGGCGTCCGCCGACTGGTGCTGACGAGCAGGACGGGACTCGCCGCAGATGGCGCCACCGACCTGCGTGACGAGCTGACCGGGCTCGGCGCCGACGTCCAGATCGCCGCGTGCGACGCCGCGGACCGGACCGCGCTCGCCGACCTGCTCGCCGGCACCGGACCGCTCACCGCCGTCGTTCACGCCGCGGGTGTCCTGGCCGACGGCACGATCGACTCACTGACCCCCCAACAGGTCGAGGCCGTCTTCCGCCCGAAGGCCGACGCCGCCCGCAACCTGCACGAGCTGACCACCGACCACGACCTCGCCGCGTTCGTCGTGTTCTCCTCGGCCACCGGTGTCCTCGGTGGGGCCGGCCAGGCCAACTACGCCGCGGCCAACGCCTACCTCGACGGCCTCGTCGCGCATCGTAGGTCGACCGGTCTGCCAGGACAGTCCCTGGCCTGGGGACTGTGGACCGAACGCAGCGCCATGACCGGGCACCTCGACGACGCCGACGTGTCCCGAATGGCGCGCGCGGGCCTGCACACCATGTCCACAGCGGACGGACTGGCGCTGTTCGACGCCGCGCTCGGCATGGACGACGCGTTGCTCGTCCCCGTCCGGCTGGACATCACGCCCTGGCGGCGGGCGCCCACGGTCCCCGCCCTGTTCCGGGGGCTGATCACGGGCTCGGTCCGCCGGACCGCCGACAACTCCGCCGACGCGCCGGCACTCGCGAAGCGCCTCGCGGCCCTTCCCGAGGCGGACCGCGACCGCCTGCTGTTCGACCTCGTCGCATCGCACGTGGCCACGGTGCTCGGACACGGCACGGCCGGGACGATTCCCGCCACCAAGGCCTTCCAGGACCTGGGTTTCGACTCGCTGACCGCGGTCGAGCTACGCAACCGGCTCGCCGCCGCGACCGGGTTGAAGCTGCCGGCCACCCTGGTCTTCGACCACCCGAACCCGGCCGCCCTCGTCCGCCACCTGCGCGAGCTGCTGCTCGGCGCGGAGGAACAGGTGACGACCGCCGGGGTCGCGACGGACGAGCCGATCGCGATCATCGGGATGAGCTGCCGGCTGCCCGGCGGCGTCGAGTCACCGGAGGACCTGTGGCGCCTGGTGGCCGACGGCCGCGACGGCATGTCCGACTTTCCGGCCGACCGGGGCTGGGACCTGGCCGGCCTGTACCACCCCGACCCGGACCACCCCGGCACCTCCTATGTCCGGCAGGGCGGGTTCGTCGACGGCGCGGGCGACTTCGACGCGGAGTTCTTCGGCATCTCCCCACGCGAGGCCACCGCGATGGATCCGCAGCAGCGCCTGCTGCTGGAGGCATCGTGGGAGGCGGTCGAACGAGCCGGGATCGACCCGGCATCCCTGCACGGCACCAAGACCGGCGTCTTCGCCGGGGTAAGCGGCCAGGAGTACGCCGCACTGGTGGCACGGTCGGCCGCGGCCGCCGGCGCCGACCAGACAGAGGGCTACCTGCTCACTGGTACGTCCTCCAGCGTGGTCTCCGGCCGGGTCGCCTACGCGTTCGGCCTCGAAGGACCGGCGGTGACGGTCGACACCGCCTGCTCGTCCTCGCTGGTCGCCCTGCACCTCGCGGGCCAGGCACTGCGGCAGGGCGAATGCTCCCTCGCGCTCGTCGGCGGAGTGGCGCTGATGGCGACGCCCGGTGCGTTCGTCGAGTTCAGCCGCCAGCGCGGCCTGGCGCCCGACGGACGGTGCAAACCCTTCGCCGACGCGGCGGACGGCACGGGCTGGGGCGAGGGCGTCGGTGCCCTGCTCGTCGAACGCCTCTCCGACGCACGACGCGCTGGTCACCCGGTGCTCGCGATCGTGAAGGGCTCGGCCGTCAACTCCGATGGCGCGTCCAACGGGCTGACCGCACCGAACGGCCCGTCCCAGCAACGGGTGATCCGGGCGGCCCTCGCCAGCGCGGGACTGACGACGTCCGAGGTGGACGCGGTGGAAGGGCACGGCACCGGCACGACCCTGGGCGACCCGATCGAGGCCCAGGCCGTCCTGGCGACCTACGGGCAGGACCGGGACCGCCCGCTGCTCCTCGGGTCGATCAAGTCCAACATCGGCCACACCCAGGCCGCCGCCGGCGTCGCCGGCGTGATCAAGATGGTCATGGCGATGCGGCACGGCGTGCTGCCCGCCACCCTGCACGTCGACGCCCCGACGTCCAAGGTGGACTGGTCGGCCGGTGCCGTGTCCCTCCTCGCCGAGGCGACACCGTGGCCCGAGACCGGCCACCCGCGCCGCGCGGGGGTGTCGTCGTTCGGGGTCAGCGGCACCAACGCCCACGTCGTCCTCGAACACGTCCCCGCACCAGAACGACGGCCGAACGAGTCCGACGGGCCGGTGCCGTGGGTGGTGTCGGCCCGCACGGAGGGTGCACTGGACGCTCAACTATCCACATTGGACACTCTGGATGGGAGTCCGCTGGACGTCGGCTACTCCTTGCTCAACTCCCGCGCTCTGCTGCCACACCGCGCCGTTCGTCTCGGACCTGGCGAGACAGTACGCGGCGCCGCGCTCGACGGTCGTGTGGTGTTCGTTTTTCCGGGTCAGGGTTCGCAGTGGGTGGGGATGGCGCGGGAACTGTTGGGTTCGTGCGAGGTGTTCAAGGCGCGGATGGGTGAGTGTGCTGAGGCGTTGAG
>Ga0164298_10000112_pt1 | contig 32996 bp, 36 predicted proteins | sample Whisoiple_216_MG_FD_109713 | JGI IMG/M metagenome (GOLD analysis project Ga0164298, IMG submission 109713) | Unamended control soil microbial communities from upstate New York, USA - Whitman soil sample_216_MG | ecosystem: Environmental > Terrestrial > Soil > Agricultural land ...
ACCTCTCCAGCGGGCCCAATCCCGCCGGCGGATTCGACCTCTCCAGCGGGCCCAATCCCGCCGGCGGACCCGACCTCTCCAGCGGGCCCAATCCCGGCAGTGGATCCGACCTCGCCGGCGGCCCCGTCCCCCCGCCGCCGGCTCGCCCCGAGGAAGAACTGCCCCGGGAGACAGGGACTCCCATCGCGGATGCGGAACGTCCCGCACCCACCTACTCGTCCACCCCGAAGGCCACCACCTACGAGGAAACCCGTGCCGAACTGGCCCGGATGATGTCAACGCTCAACGCGAAGGCCCTCCGCGCCCGCAACAAAGCGGACGCCAAGCCCGAAGACGCGCCCAACCGCGACCTCGACGCGCCCAACCGCGACCTCACCGCCCCAGAACCCACGCAACCAACTTCGACGGGCCACCACGCCCCGGCCCCCCCAAGCGACCTGCCTTCATACACCGACTTCGCCCACGGCGCCTCCGCGCCGCGGCCTGGGGACCACGCCGAAGACCTCATCTCCTCGGCCCGACTCGAACCCCGGCAACCCGCGTGGCTGGACTTCGCAGACGGGCTTGCCACGGGCGGTCACATCGAGGCGGGCGCCGTCGCCAACCGGTTCGAGATGGGGCAGACGATCTCCTCGCCGCCGGAGCCCGATGACGTTCCCGAGCCGCCCGGCCGGCCCGACATTCCGGAGCCACCCCGCCGGCCCGACATTCCCGAGCCGTTCGAGCCAGAGCCCACTCCGCCCGCGAACCCGCCCGCCCCCGGAACACCTTCGCCCGAAACAACTCCGCCCAGCACCGGCGCCACGCCGGCGATGACATGGCCGGTCAGGGCCCTCAGCACCGACCCGCCCGCCACACCGGTCACGACATGGCCCGTCACAAACGCGTCCAGCACCGACCCGGCCGCCACCTGGTCCGCCGCAACCCCAGCCGCCATGACCCAGCCAGCCGCGACCCCACCTGATGCGACGTCGCCCGATATGACGCCATCTGGCGGGACCCCACTCCACGCGGCCTCGCCCGACACGCCCCCGTCCGCGCCGGATGTCCCACTCGATGTCCAAGACGGCCGGTCCAGGCTCATGGCCGCTTTCGACGCGCTCACCGGCCCAGTCCTCTCCTCCGCGGGCGAAGAAGAGAAGTTCACCTTCCAGGCCGACAGCGCACCGGCCCTACCGGCACGCAAACCGCTGAGTTCCTGGGCCGCCATCGAGACCGCGTCGGTCGTCGAGTCCCCAGCCGACGACCTGTTCGGGACCGAGCCGGCCGGTGACGCGACCAGGACTCCGGCCAAGCTCGGGGAGGCATTCGCAGACTTCTCGGTGAACAGAAAAGAGTCGTCGGCCACTTTCGGCAAGTGGTCGGCGGCCGATACCGAGCCCAGTACGCCGGAACCGTCCGGCGCGCAACAGCCGCCTCCCGGCGCTTCCGCGCCCGGGACCACCGAGACCACCTACGACGAGCCGATCGGACCCCAGCGCCGGCCCGAAGGGCTGCCCCGGCGGGGGGAGCGGTCGGCCACGACCATTGCGAGCCTGCTCACCGAGGCTCTCGCCGCCTACCAGGCAACTACCGACACCGCCGACGAACAGGACGAAACGCCGCGGTTCACCGAGGACACCGGACGGCACCGGTCGCCCGAATGACGTTCGATGGCCCGTCGTACCGTTGCCCAGTCGCCTAATCTGTGTGCCTCATGTGTGGCACACCGTCGTGCCCCAGATCGTGTGGAGTCGCTCGAAGATGACCTCAACCCGGACCCGGATCCGCAGCGCTGAAAGCCCAGGCAGCAGAGCGGAGGAGGAGAGCCCCGAGCAGCGCCGGGACGAGCTCGTCGAACAAGCCGCCTCGGCCGCGCCGGACATCGCTGGTCTCATCCGCCTCTACTACCGCTACATCCCGCCGGAGGAGATCACCGACACCGACCCGGTCGACCTGGTCGGGAGCGTCCGCAGCCACCTGGAGCTGGCCCGCTCGCGCGTGCCGGGCCGCCCCGCGGTCCGCGTCTTCACCCCGGACCCCGAGGCCGACGGGTGGCGCACCGCGGGCACGGTCGTCCAGCTCGTCACGGACGACATGCCGTACCTGGTCGAGTCCGTCACGGCCGCCCTGACCAGGACCGGGCTGCAGGTCCACCGCATCGTCCACCCCATCGTCGTGGTCAACCGGGACGTGGTCGCCGGCGAGCTGCGGGACATCCTCACCACCGCCGAGGCCGACGACCCGCCGGCCGACGCGCTGGCGGAGTCGTGGATGGCCATCGAGGTGGACCTGATCACCGACGCGGACCGCAAGAGGGAGATCACCAACAGCCTCAAGACGGTCCTCAACGACGTCCGTGAGGTCGTCGAGGACACCGACCGCATGGCCGGCACCGCCCGCGCGCTCGCCGACCAACTCGAGTCCGACCCCCCCGTCGACGAGGCCCAGGCGCTCGAGGGCGCCGCCCTGCTCCGCTGGCTCGCCGACGGCCACTTCACCTTCCTCGGCTACCGCCACTACGAGCTCTTCCGCGACGGGGGGCAGCGTGCGCTCAAGGCCGTCCTGGCCAGCGGACTCGGCGTGCTCCGCCAGGACAGCATCTCGTCCCGCAACCTCACCGCGGGCCCGGACTCCGATGCCGACGCGACCTCCTCCGACCTGCTGATCCTCACCGAGGCCAGCGCCCCGTCGAACGTCTACCGGTCCACCTTCCCGTACTACGTGGGCGTCAAGACCTTCGCCCAGGACGGCTCGGTCACCGGTGAGCACCGGTTCCTCGGCGTCTTCACCATCAACGCCCTGCACGAGGACGTGCTGGACATCCCGGTCGTCGGGCGCCGGGTCCGCGACGTCATCCACCGCGCCGGCTTCCCGCTGGAGTCCTACACCGGCCAGAAGATGCTGGAGGTCATCCAGAACTGGCCGCGCTCGGAGCTGTTCTCCACCAACTCCGACACGCTGTACCAGACGACCACCGGCGTCATCGCGATCGCCGACCGCCGCAGGCTGCGCCTGTTCCTGCGCCGCGACCCGTACCGCCGGTTCTTCTCCTGCCTCGTGTTCACCCCGCGCGACCGGTACACCACGACCTCACGCATCGCCATGGCCAACGTCCTCATCGAGGAGCTGGGCGGCAAGGGTGTCGAGTTCGCCGTCCGCCTCGGCGAGACCGCGTTCGCGCAGGTCTACTTCACCGTCCACACCGACCCGGAAGCGGACCCGGACGTGGACGTCGACCGCATCCAGGCGCGGCTGACCGAGGCCGTCCGCACCTGGGACGACCGCCTGGTCGAGGCCGTGTTCGCCGAGCAGCGGCAGAAGCTCGACGCCGAGCTGCCCCGCTCCCGCGACCAGCTCGTCGCGATCGGCGCCGAGTCGGCCACCGAGCAGGGCCAGCGGTTCGCGAGCGTGTTCCCGGAGGCCTACAAGGAGGACTTCGCCGCCGCCGAGGCGCTCACCGACCTGCGCCGCTTCGAGGAGCTGCGCGACGAGGGCGACCTGGACGTGTCGTTCTACCGCCGCGACGACGAGCAGCCGGGGGAGCGCCGCTTCAAGCTGTACCTGGCCGGCGACGGCGTCACGCTCTCCCAGATGCTGCCGGTGCTGCAGAACATGGGTGTCCAGGTCGTCGACGAGCGCCCGTACGAGCTGCGCCGCGAGGACGGCCACCCCTGGTGGATCTACGACTTCGGCCTGCGGGTGCCCCCGGAGCAGGTCGAGGGGAAGACCCCGGAACAGCAGCAACGCCAGCGCACCCTGTTCCAGGAGGCGTTCCGCGCGATCTGGCGCGGCGACGCCGAGTCCGACCGGTTCAACACGCTCGTCCTGACCGGCGGCCTGAGCTGGCGGCAGGCGGCGCTGCTGCGCGCGTACTCCCGCTACCTGCGGCAGGCCGGCGTGCCCTTCGACCAGGGTGACGTCGAGTCGGCGCTGCTCGACCACACCGACATCGCGACCGCGCTGGTCCGGCTGTTCGAGACCCGCTTCGACCTCGGCAAGCCGGACGAGGTGCGGGACAGGGCACTCGACGGCCAGATCGCCGAGATCACGACGATGATCGACGACGTCACGAGCCTCGACGCCGACCGGATCCTGCGCAACCTGCTGGCACTCAGCCGGGCCACCCTGCGCACCAACTACAACGTCCGCGACGACGACGGCGAGCCGCGGCCCTACCTGGCGCTCAAGCTCGACCCCGCCCAGGTGCTCGACCTGCCCGACCCTCGGCCGAAGTTCGAGATCTTCGTGTACTCGCCGCGGGTCGAGGGCGTGCACCTGCGCTTCGGCCCGGTCGCGCGCGGCGGCCTGCGCTGGTCCGACCGGCGCTCGGACTTCCGCACCGAGATCCTCGGCCTGGTCAAGGCGCAGGCGGTCAAGAACGCGGTCATCGTGCCGGTCGGCGCGAAGGGCGGCTTCGTCGTCAAGCGTCCGCCCGAGCCGACGGGCGACGCGGGCAAGGACCGTGAGGCGTTCCAGGCCGAGGGCATCGCCTGCTACCGGATGTTCATCTCGGGCCTGCTGGACCTGACCGACAACCTGCGTGCCGGCGAGGTCGTCCCGGCCCGCGACGTGGTCCGCTACGACGAGGACGACACGTACCTGGTCGTCGCGGCCGACAAGGGCACCGCGACCTTCAGCGACATCGCCAACGAGGTCGCGGCCAGGTACGATTTCTGGCTGGGTGACGCGTTCGCCTCCGGCGGCGCGGTCGGCTACGACCACAAGGCCATGGGCATCACCGCCCGCGGCGCGTGGGAGAGCGTCAAGCGCCACTTCCGTGAGCTGGGCAAGGACACCCAGACCGAGGACCTCACGGTCGTCGGCGTCGGCGACATGGCCGGCGACGTCTTCGGCAACGGCATGCTGCTCTCCGAGCACATCCGGCTGGTCGCGGCGTTCAACCACATGCACGTGTTCATCGACCCCGACCCGGTCGCGGCCACGTCCTACGCGGAGCGCAGGCGCCTGTTCGAGCTGCCCCGCTCCAGCTGGGACGACTACGACCGGTCCCTGATCAGCGAGGGCGGCGGCGTGTGGCCGCGCAGCCTCAAGTCCATCCCGATCAGCGAGCAGGCCCGCGTCGCCCTGGACCTGCCGGAAGGCGTCACGAAGATGTCGCCGCCGGAGCTGATGCACGCGATCCTGCTCGCTCCGGTCGACCTGCTGTGGAACGGCGGCATCGGCACGTACGTGAAGGCCGCCGGCGAGGCGCACGCGGACGTCGGCGACAAGGCCAACGACGCGGTCCGCGTCGACGGCGGCGACCTGCGGGTGAAGGTCGTGGGCGAGGGCGGCAACCTGGGCCTGACGCAGCGCGGCCGAATCGAGTTCGCGAAGGCGGGCGGCAAGGTCAACACCGACGCGCTCGACAACAGCGCGGGCGTGGACTGCTCCGACCACGAGGTCAACATCAAGATCCTGCTCGACCACCTGGTCGCCACCGGTGTGCTCGCGCAGGAGCAGCGCATCGAGCTGCTCGCCGAGATGACCGACGAGGTCGCGCACCTCGTGCTGGCCGACAACTACTCGCAGAACGCCGTGCTCGGCGTGTCCCGCGCGCATGCCAAGCAGATGCTGACCGTGCTCGCCCGCCTGGTCACCGACCTGGAGGAGCACTCCGGCCTGGACCGCAGGCTGGAGGCGCTGCCGTCGAAGACCCAGTTCCGGGACATGGACAAGCACCGCGAGGGCCTCACCTCACCGGAGCTGGCCACGCTGCTCGCGCACGTCAAGCTGCAGCTCAAGCACGAGGTGCTGGCCTCGGAGCTGCCCGACGGCGACGTGTTCACCCGCCGCCTGCCGGAGTACTTCCCGACCCAGCTGCAGAAGCGCTTCGGCGACGCCATCCCCCAGCACCCGCTGAGCCGCCAGATCACCACCACGCTGCTGGTCAACGAGGTCGTCGACGGCGGTGGCGTGTCGTTCGCGTTCCGGCTGGCCGAGGAGATGAACGCGTCGGCGACCGACGCCGTGCGCGCGTTCACCGTCGCGACGACCGTGTTCGACCTGAAGGACCTGTGGCGGCGGATCCGGACGCTGGACAACGTGGTGCCGACCGACACGGCCGACACGATGACCCTGGAGTCCCGGCGGCTGCTCGACCGCGCGTCGCGCTGGCTGCTGTCCAACCGGCCGCAGCCCCTCGCGGTCGGCGCCGAGATCAACCGGTTCGGCGCGGTCATCGCGGAGCTCATGCCCGAGGTCCCCGGGTTCCTGCGGGGCAGCGGCCAGGAGAAGATCGCGAAGGAGACCGAGGAGCTGGTGACCGCGGGCGCGCCCGTCGAGCTGGCCCGCCGGATCGCGTCGCTGCTGGACTGCTATCCGCTGCTGGACGTCATCGAGGTCGCCGAGCTGGCCGACCGCGACTCGCTGGACACCGAGCGCAGCCCGCGGGAGACCGCCGAGCTGTACTACGCGCTGTCCGACCACCTCAACATCGACTCGATGCTGACGTCGATCAGCGGGCTGGAGCGCGGCAACCGGTGGCACGCCCTCGCGCGGCTCGCGCTGCGGGACGACCTGTACAGCTCGGTGCGGGCGATCGTGCTCGACGTGCTGCGGCAGAGCGACCCCGGCACCACGGCCGACGAGAAGATCGCGAACTGGGAGCGGACCAACGCCCGGCGCATCGGGCGGTCGCGGGAGTCGCTGGAGGAGATCCGCCGTGTCGGGCGTCTCGACCTGGCGACACTGTCCGTCGCCACGCGGCAGGTGCGCAGTATGGTTCGCTAGTGGGTGTCTTCATCGCCGATGTCCGGCCGCGCTGGTCTGACATGGACGTGTTCGGTCACGTCAACCACGCCAGCACGGTGACACTGCTGGAGGAGGCCCGGGTCGACCTGCTGTTCAAGGAGGCGGTGCGGCAGGGTGCCGGCGGCATGACCCAGGGCGTCGTCGTCGCCCGGCTGGTCGTCGACTACCACGCTCCGCTGGTGGCCGACGGCGGCACCGTGCGCGTGGCGCTGCGGGTGCGGGAGATGCGCCCCGCCTCGTTCACCCTGGACTATGAGGTCCACAGTGGACCAACGGCCGACGACCCGGTGGCCGCGACAGCGGAGACGCTGCTCGTGCCGTACAACACGGAGAGCGGCCGCCCGCGCCGGCTGACCGAACAGGAGCGGGACTTCCTCGCCGCCTACAGGAGCAACGGTGCCTGAGCTTTCGTTCGTAGAGCAGCCAGAGCGCGACGACCTCGGCGCGTTCGTGGCACGCGCGGTCCGTCTCGACGGCCAGACCGTGGTCCGCCTGCGCAACCGCGACGGCGGCCGGGTGGACGCGTGGGTGGCGACGCCGTTCGACGTGCTCGCCACCAGGACCGTGCGGGGTGCGGTGGAGCCGGGCGACGTGACCGTGTCCGGCAACGAACTGCTGGCCGCCCTGGCGGTGTCCAGGGCCGACCGGATCGACCCCGGCCGCGTGATGGACATGCAGTGGCGGTCCGCGCTGCCGCCGCTGGCGCACTGGCAGGTCGTGGAGGACCAGCTCCCGGCGAAGGTCGTGACCGACCTCACCGACCGCGGCCTGGAGGTGGCGCGTGAGAACGTGGGGCCGCACGGCACCCCGCCCGCGTCACTGCTGGACCAGACGGTCCTGACGGTCACCGGCGACGGCCTGGAGGTGAAGATCCCCATGCGCTGCCTGTTCGCGATGTCCGGCATGGGCTTCCTCGGCTCCGGCGGCAACGTCGACCCCGACGAGCACGTCCGGATCACCGCCACCGACGCGTGGCTGCGCATCGACGCCCGCTTCGGCGCGGTGGTCCGCCGCAGGCACGCCTTGCTGCCCCTGCTCGTCTAGGGTTCGATGGCCTGGTGAGCGACGAGGACCCCGCGCGTCGGTTCCTGGACCAGACGGTGCCCAAGCACGACGAGTGGGAGGGCCGGGAGCCGGAGGACGGTCCGGCGCGGCCGAGGCACGTCAAGTACCCGAGCGAGCCGGTGGAACCGCTGTCGGCCAAGGAACGGCGTGCCAACGCCGTCCGTGGCGCGGCGTGGGGCGTCGGCGGGACCGCCGCGTTCGTGGCCGGCGCCTCCCTGTCCGACGACGACACGCACGCCGAGCTGACCCATGACGAGCCCGCCGACCTGAGCTTCGGCGACGGCGGCTACGGCGAGATCGGCAGCGGTCTCTAGCTCGTCACCAGCCAGGCGGCCGTGTTCGGGGGCAGGTGCCGGTCGTTGAGGGGACCGCTCGCGAGCAGGATCTCCCCGGCCGGCAGCGGGACGGCGGCCTGGCACCCGTTCAGCACGCAGATGAGCCCGCCGCCCTTGCGCCGGTACGCGAAGCACCCGGCAGGCGCCCCGTACCACTCCAGCTCGTCGCCCGAGAACGCCCGGTGCGTCTTGCGCAGGTCGACCGCCTGCCGGTACAGCGACAGCGTCGAGTCCGCGTCCTCCAGCTGCCGTTCCACGGTCAGCTTGGCCCACTCCGGCGGCATCGGCAGCCACGCCGAGGTCCCCGGGGAGAACCCGAACGGCGGCTCCCCGTCCTGCCACGGCAGCGGGACGCGGCTGCCCACGTGCGCGTCGGACCGGTACTGGTCCGGCAGCGCCCAGCCCGGCAGCGGGACGGTCGGCAGCCCCAGCTCCTCGCCGTTGTACAGGTACACGACCCCGGGCAGTCCCAGCTCGACCAGCGCCATCGCCCGCGCCCGCTGCGTGCCGAGCGGGCCGTCGCCGTAGCGGGTGGCCTCACGCACCGAGTCGTGGTTCGACAGCGTCCAGGTCGGGGGCACGCCGGCCATCGCGGCCGCGTCCAGGGTCGCGTCGATCGCCGTGCGCAGCTCCACCGCGTCGAAGCCGGCCAGCATCAGCCGGAGGTTGATGCCCAGGTGCAGGTCGTAGGGCCGCTGGTCGCCGGTCGGCCGCAGCTCGCCCGCCGCGACGATGCCGGGGTGGTCGTCCAGGACCTGGCGGACCAGCTGGTGCGCGTGGTCGTCGGTGACGTGGAAGCCGTCCACCCCGCGGTCCAGCCAGAACCGCACCATCCGCTCGTCGGGCAGGTCGACCATGACCCTGACGCCGTCGCGGTGCGCGTCGGCGACCAGCCGGTCGAACGCGGTGACGTCCAGCTCCACGGTGGGGTCGAGGGTGAGCCACAACGCGTCGACGCCGAGCAGGTCGAGGTAGCCGAGCCGCTCACGCACCCCGTCGAGGTCGCCGATCCCGTCGCCGTCGCTGTCCGCGAACGAGCGCACGTAGACCTGGTAGAAGGTGGCGCCCAGCCACCACTCGTCCTGGTTTCTTCGCACTCCGGCCGTCCTGCCAACTCGCCGTGGCAGGCGGCGCCACGGGGATCTAGGTCCAGCTGTTCATCAGACTGTTGGCGGCCATCTCGAGGTACCCCCACAGCTGGCGCCGATGGTCGTCGGCCAGCCCGGCCTCGTCTACCGCTATTCGCATGCATCGCAACCATGCGTCGCGTTCGATCGGCCCAATCGCGAACGGTGCGTGCCGCATGCGCAACCGTGGGTGGCCGCGCTGTTCGGAGTAGGTGTGCGGGCCGCCCCAGTACTGCGTCAGGAACATCCGCAGGCGCACCTCGGCGGGCCCGAGGTCCTCCTCCGGGTACAGCGGGCGCAGCACCTCGTCCTTCGCGACCTCCTCGTAGAACCGGCCGACCATCCGGTCGAAGACGGGTGCGCCGCCGACCGCGTCGTAGAAGGTCACTTCCTCAGGTGTCGCCACGTTCTCCATCCTGCCATCACTCCCCGTTGGGGAACCCACGCACGAGCGGTCCCGGGATACCGGCGTCCTCGAACGCGGCCATGATCCGGGCCCGCAGCGCCCGCTGCACGGCCCACTGCCGGCCGGGCCGGACCTTGACCGTCAGGCGCAGCATGATGCCCTCCGAGGCCGACACACGCTCGACGCCGAGGACCTCCGGCGGCTCCAGCACGTCGTTGGACATGGGCTCGTTGTCGGAGACCTCGGTGGCCACCCGGTCGATGATGCCGGTGGCCTGCTCGACGTCCGCGCCGTAGCCGATGGGCACGTCCACCACAGCGACCGCGAAGCCCTGGCTGGAGTTGCCGACCCGCAGGATCTCGCCGTTGCGGACGTACCAGACCGTGCCGTTGACGTCCCGCATCGTCGTGATCCGCAGGCCGACGGCCTCCACGGTGCCGGACGCCTCGCCGACGTCCACGACGTCGCCGACACCGTACTGGTCCTCCAGCATCATGAACACGCCGGACAGGAAGTCCTTCACGACGTTCTGCGCGCCGAAGCCGATGGCCACGCCGAGGATCCCCGCCGAGGCCAGCACGGGCGCGAGGTTCACGCCCAGCTCGGCCAGGATCATCATGAACGCGGTGCCGAACACGAGCACCGACGTGATCGACTTGAACACCGAGCCGATGGTCTTGGCCCGCTGGGCCCGCCGCTCCGAGAGCAGCGACCCCAGCGCCTGCGGCGCCCGCTCCTTCAGCGGGCGGAGCAGCGCGGGGACCTTGCCGCCGCTGTTGGCGCGGGTCAGCTTGTCGATCAGCCGCCGCGCGATGGACCGGAGGACCATCGCGACGACGAGGATGAGCAGGATCGTCAGCGGCTTGGCCACGAGCCAGTCGGCGGACTGCGCGAACCAGTTGTTGTGGGTCATGTTGTAGACGGCCGTGCACCACTTGTCGGCTGGGTCACATGGCTCCGCCTGAAGGTTCAGCGAGCCGATGTCGAACTGGGCCAGATCCGTCACGGGCCCGACCATAACGGTGGCGCGTGCGGTGCCCACCGGGGCCCGGTGTGGCGGAAATCGCTCAGAGGACGCCCTTCAGGAAGTCCGCCACGCTCCGCGTGGGCCGGCCGAGCAGGCGGGCCAGGGCGGGGTCGGCGGGCGCGAAGTCGCCCCGCCGGCTCGCGACGAACATGCCGACGAGCAGGTTCGCCTGCCATTCCGGCAGCCCGTGGGCGAGCAGTCCGGCACGGTAGTCCGCGTCGGGCACGACGACCCGGCGAACCGTCCGCCCGGTGAGCTTCGTGACGATGTCCGCGACCCCGGCCAGGTCGACGGCCGCCGGACCGGTGAGCGGCGGTGTCACCCCATCGAGACCGTCCTCGGTGAGCGCGAGCACCGCCGCCGCGGCGAGGTCGGCGTGCGTCGTCCAGGCGACCGGTCCGTCCTCGGGTGCGGCCAGCTCGCCCGACTCGAGCGCGCCTGCGAGCAGCATGGGCACCGTGGTGGCGTAGAAGCCGTTGCGCAGAGCGGTGAACGGCACACCACTGTCCCGCAGCGCCGCCTCGGTGGCCGCGTGGTCGGGCATGGGAGGGAAGGGCGAGGACGGGTCCGCGCCCATGTGGCTGGTGTAGAGGATGCGCTCGACCCCGGCCTTCGCCGCGGCCTCGACGGCCGCGCGGTGCTGCTGGACGGCGTCCTCCCCGGAGCTGTCCGTCGAGACGACGAGCACCTTCGACGCGCCGTCGAAGGCATGCGCGAGCCCGGCGGGATCGCTGAAGTCACCCTGCCGGACGCGTACGCCCAGGTCCGCGGCCCTGGCCGGATCACGCACGCTGACGCCGATCTCCTCGGCGGGCAGCCGCGTCAGCAACCCCTCGACGACGGCCCGGCCGAGCTGCCCGTTGGCTCCGGTAACGACGATCACGGTGATACTCCTCAGATGTTTCCAGTGATAACAATTCGACGGTAGCACTGGAAGCGATCGCGCGCTAACGCGATCCTGTTATCGTTGGAAACATGGAGGAGCACCGCGAGCGCATCGTCGAGGCCGCCACCCGGCTGCTGGCCGAAGGCGGCCCGGACGCGGTGTCGACCAGGGCGGTCAGCGCGGCGGCCGGTGTGCAGCCGCCGACCATCTACCGCCTGTTCGGCGACAAGCAGGGGCTGCTGGACGCGGTCGTGGTGCACGGCTTCACGGCCTACCTGAGCAGCAAGAAGACGCAGGCCCCCGAGGACGACCCGGTCGAGGACCTGCGGGCCGGCTGGGACCAGCACGTGGACCTCGGCCTGGCCAACCCGGCGCTGTACCAGCTGATGTACGGCCGGCCGAGCGCGTCCTCGCCGGCCGCCGACGCGGCCTTCGCGATCCTCGACCAGCGCATCCGGCGCATCGCCGAGGCGGGCCGGCTGCGGGTCCCCGAGGAACGCGCGGTGGCCCTCGTCCACGCCGCGGGCCACGGCACGACCCTCACGTTGATCGCGACCCCGGCGGACCGGCGGGACGCCCAGCTCTCCGCGACCGCGCGGGAAGCGGTCATCGCGGCGATCACGACCGACGGGCCCGCCGTCTCTGGAGCAGGGCCGGTCGCGGCGGCCGTCACCCTCCGCGCGGTGCTGCCGAGGACGAATGCCCTCACGGAGTCCGAGCGGGGCCTCATGCGCGAGTGGCTGGACCGCATCGCGAACGCCTGAGAATTCCACCGCACGCTGCGGCGACGTGCCCGCCGGGAGACCGCCGATGGTCATTTTGGTAACCGATGCACCACAGTGGCCGGACACGTTACGCAACACACGTGCGTTCAGGGGGTGATGTGTGATCTGCTATGCCTTGCCAGATCCGGTGGAGGTGGTCGCGTGCCCGACCGACATCCGACTCCGATAGGCGCCGCGCACAGGCCGGCGTCGCGGATGCCCGTGCGTTCGCAAGCCGCTTCGTCGGATGTCGGCGTGCCTGAGCCGGCCGGTGGCGCCCCGCCGCCGCCCTGGGGCAAGCGCCGGGTGCTCCTGCTCAACACCACCTTCGAGCCGTTGACCGCGTTACCGCTGCGCCGCGCGGTCGTGCTCGTGGTGTGCGGCAAGGCCGAGGTCGTGCACGGCGACCCCAACGGCATCGAGCTGCACTCCGCGAGCGACAGCGTCGTGGTGCCGTCGGTGATCCGCCTCGCGACCTACGTCCGCGTGCCCTACCGCGCGCGGGTGCCGCTTACCCGGGCCGGGCTCATGCACCGGGACCGCCACCGCTGCGCGTACTGCGGCGGGCGGGCCGAGACGATCGACCACGTGATCCCGCGGAGCCGTGGTGGCGAGCACACCTGGCAGAACTGCGTGGCCTGCTGTGTGAAGTGCAACCACCGCAAGGCCGACAAGCTGCTGTCCGAGCTGGGCTGGCGGCTGCGGGTGGTGCCGAGAGCGCCGCGCGGAATGCACTGGCGGCTGCTCGCCGGCACGGTCGACACCGATCCGCAGTGGCTGCCCTATCTGGGAGAGCCGGCCGCCTGAGCGACCGGCTCCGGCGAATCTCAGGAGGCGGTGACGCGCGTTCCTGCCGTCACCCTGGTGCCGCGCGTGACCCGCGTGCCCCTCGTGACGCGGGTACCGGCGGTGACCCGGGTACCGCGGGTGACTCGCGTGCCACGGGAGACGCGGGTGCCGGCCGTGACGCGGGTACCCCTCGTGACCCTCGTGCCTTGGGTGACCCTCGTGCCGGCGGTCACCCGGGTGCCGCGCGTCACGCGGGTGCCGAGCAGGGCCGACTCGTCCGAATGGGTGATGACCGTCGGGGTGTTGGTCTGCATGACGGGAACTCCTCGGCGATACAGGCACGGAGAGTGCCGGGGAAGGGAACCGCAAGGGCCGTACAGGTGAAAGCTATGGCCTAAAACTGTAGTCGACAAGACATAGAGCGTGACGATGCGATGTCGATGCGTGAGATACGGCCGTTCGACCCCGCCGTTTCGACCAACGGAATGAGCGGTTCGGCGCACACACGGCCCAGTCTCGTTACCGGCGCCGCAGTAGCCCGTCACCCGAGGTGATCATGACGCGGCCGAGTGTGTGGGGCCGAGGACCCGTCGGTAGTCTGTCGCGCGTGAGCGGAGCTTGCGAAGCGAACCATGGGCACCACGACCAGCGACCGCTTCGCGGGGCCTGCGAGGAGAGAGCGAGGCGCGGTCGTGAGTGTCGTCCAGACCATTCTCGTCTACGCGGTGATCCCGCTGGCCCTCTACGGCCTGGTCGCTCTGTTGACGTTGCGGGACAAGTTCGCGCGGGCGCCGAGGTACCGGCCGGGTCAGTCCTGGGACTACCCCGCCGTCTGGTGGACCGCGAACCCGGCCGGGGCCGACGCCTCCGCCGTACCGACCGGCGGCGGCAAGGCCCGCCCCACGGCCAAGGGAGGCGCTCGTGGCAGCTGGTGAGGTCGTGGTGCGCGGCACCCCCGGCGAGGTGCTCGACGAGGATGTCGAGCACGGGCATGCCGCGGTGGTGACCAACAGCGGTCGCATCTCCGTCGCCAAGGAGCGCACTCCGGCCCGGCCGGAACTGCCGTTCACCCCGGTGCAGCTCGCCCGCCTCGACGAGGCGCTGACGCTCTCGGCCCGAACCACGGGCCTCGGCTACAGCATCTACCTCGGCGACCTGGGCGAGGACACCCGCGCGACCGCCGAGGCCCTGCACGCCGAGTCCGGCGACACCGCCTCGTCCGCCGTCCTGATCGCCGTGTCACCCGCCCAACGCAAGGTCGAGATCGTGACGGGCGCCGACTCGGCCCGCCGCCTCCCCGACCGCGGCTGCAACCTAGCGGTAATGGGCATGGTCGCCAGCTTCAAAGAGGGCGACCTGGTAGGCGGCCTGGTAAGCGGCCTCCGCATGCTGACCGACCAGGCCGGCCCAACAAAACACTAAGACCCCAACGAAAGCGCCGCGCGCCCCAAAGGCCCGCGGCGCTTTCCGCACCCCCAACACCCGCGAGTCGCGCGTTCAAACACCGCGAGTCCCGCGTTCAAAGAGTGCGAGTTGCGGTTTCGTGCATCTGGACCTGCACGAAACCGCAACTCGGTGTGTGCGAATGCGGGACTCGCTATGGGTGAATGCGGGACTCGCGGGTTATTCGGCGTCGAAGGTTCGGGCGGCCAGGGCGCGGAGGATGCCGGCGCGGCCTTCTGAGACCAGGCGGCGGAGGGCCGGCGGGTGGGACTCGTTGCCGAGCCACTCGTCGGAGGCGGTGACCGTTTCCTCGGCGACCGCCCACGACGGGTACAGGCCGAGCGCGACCGGCTGGGCGCGCTCGCTCGACCGTCGCGCCCACACGTCCGCGACGTCCGCGAAGTACCGCGCCACGTACGGTGCCAGCAGCGCCTTCTGCGACGGGTGCGAGAACCCCGAGATGATCGCCTCGTTGAGGGCGTTCGGCATCTCGTCGTCGTGCACGGCCCGCTGCCACGCCTCCGCCTTGACCGACGCCGACGGGCGCAGCGCGCGGATCCGCTCCGCCTGCCGCTGACCCGTCGCCGTCGGGTCGTTCTCCAGCGTGGCCTCGACCTCGTCGACCGACGCCGCGTCGTGTGCCACCAGCGCCTGCAGCAGCCGCCACCGCAGGTCCGTGTCCACCACCAGCCCCGGCAGCGGCGCGGACCCGTCCAGCCAGCCGCGCAGCACCGTCAACTGGTCAACCGACAGCACCGACCCCGTCAGCGCGTTCACGAACGCCAGCTGCTGGTCCGACTCCGTCGCCGGGTCCGCCGCCAGGTCGAACAGCCGCGACGTGAACAGCTGCCAGCCCTTTGCCGCCCACGCCGGGTCCGCGTACGAGTTGATCGCCGTCTGCGCCTGCAGCAGCAGCCGCTGCACGACCCCGACCTCGGTCTCCGCCGGCAGGCCGTGGCACACCAGCGTCACGAAGTCCCGTGCCTTCAGCTCGGCCTCGCGGGTCATCTCCCACGCCGCCGACCAGCACAGCGTCCGCGGCAGTGGCTCGACGATGTCACCGATCCGGTCCACCAGCGTCGCCAGCGAGTCCGGGTCCAGGCGCATCGTGCAGTAGCTCAGGTCGTCGTCGTTGACCAGCACGAGCTTGCCCCGCGACACGCCGACCAGCTCCGGCACGATGGTCTCCTGGCCGGTGACGTCCAGCTCCACCCGGTGCGTCCGCACGAGCTTGCCGTCCTGGTCGTCGTACACGCCGACGGCCACCCGGTGCGTACGCAGCTCGCCGGCACCCGGCTTCGCCCCACCCTGCGTGATCGCGAACGACGTGAACTTGCCGTCGGCGACCGAGAACACGGGGCGCAGGTCGTTCAGCCCGGTCGTCTCCAGCCACTGCGCGCTCCACCACGACAGGTCCCGGCCCGACGCCTCCTCCAGCGCCGAGAGCAGGTCCGCCAGCGTCGCGTTGTCCCAGGCGTGCTTGGCGAAGTACACCCGCAGCCCGGACAGGAACTGCTCCTGACCCACGTACGCCACGAGCTGCTTCAGCACCGAGGCGCCCTTGGCGTAGGTGATGCCGTCGAAGTTGACCTCGACCGCCTGGAGGTCCGGGATGTCCGCGGCCACCGGGTGTGTCGAGGGCAGCTGGTCCTGCCGGTACGCCCAGGACTTCTCGATGTTCGCGAACGAGGTCCACGCGTGCACGTACTCGGTCGCCCCCGCCTGCGCCAGCACCGAGGCGAACGTGGCGAACGACTCGTTCAGCCACAGGTCGTTCCACCACCGCATCGTGACCAGGTCGCCGAACCACATGTGCGCCAGCTCGTGCAGCACGGTCTCACAGCGCCGCTCGTAGGCGTACCTGGTGACCCTGCTGCGGAACACGTAGTCCTCGAGGAACGTGATGCAGCCCGCGTTCTCCATGGCGCCCGCGTTGAACTCCGGCACGAAGCACTGGTCGTACTTCTCGAACGGGTACGGCACGGCGAAGCTGCGGTGGTAGAAGTCGAAGCCCTGCTTGGTCTCGGTGAACAGCCTCTCGGCGTCCATGTGCTCGGCGAGCGACGCGCGGCAGTAGATGCCGAGCGGGATCGTCGAGTGCTCGTCGGAGTAGGAGTCGAGCCACTCCGCGTACGGCCCGGCCACCAGCGCGGTCACGTACGTCGACATCCGCTTCGTGGTCTGGAACACGTGCCTGACCGCGCCGGAAGGCAGCGGCTCGGACGACTCGGCCGGTGAGTTGGAGATCACCTTCCAGTCCTCGGGCGCGATCACCGTGAACCGGAACGTCGCCTTCAGGTCCGGCTGGTCGAAGCAGGCGAACATCCGCTTCGCGTCGGCGGTCTCGAACTGCGTGTACAGGTACACGCCGCCGTCCACCGGGTCCACGAACCGGTGCAGGCCCTCGCCGGTGTTCATGTACCGGCAGGTCGCGTCGACGACCAGCTCGTTCTCCGCGGCCACCGAGGAGAGCGTGATGCCGTCGTCCTCGCGGTAGCCCGACACGTCGACCGGCGAGCCGTTCAGCGTGGCGCTCCGCACCGACGCCGCGATCAGGTCGACCCAGGTGTCCGCGCCGGCCTCGTTGCTCGCGAACCGCACGGTCGTGGTGGAGCGGAACGTGGTGTCCCCAGGCTTGCCGCCACCGTCCGTGAGATCGAGCTCGACGTCATAGGACGCGACGTCGAGCAGCGCGGCGCGCTGTTGTGCTTCGTCACGGGTCAGGTTGGGTGGAGCCACTGGTCACCTCGAGCTGTTCGGTTACTGACAATCCTGTTCATCCAATCACCCGGTGGCATGGTTTGGGCCGCCAGTCGGGAAGAACGGGAAGATCTCTACGGTTTCTCTGCACATGACAGCGCCCAGCAAATCCAAGATCGACTTCTACTTTGACCCCATGTGTCCGTTTGCCTGGATCACCTCGAGGTGGATTCTCGAGGTCGAGGCCCAGCGTGACGTCGACCTCCACTTCCGGGTGATGAGCCTCTCGGTCCTCAACGAGGGCCGCGACCTCCCCGAGCAGTACCAGCAGGCGATGGAACGCGGCTGGGGTCCGGTCCGCGTGGCCATCGCGGCCGCCCAGCACCACGGCGAGGAGGTCCTGCGCGACCTGTACACCGCCATGGGTACCCGCATCCACAACCAGGGCAACAAGGACTTCGACATCGTCATCAGGGAGTCGCTCACCGAGGTCGGCCTTCCCGCGGAGCTGGCGGAAGCCGCGCATTCGAGTGAGTACGACGAGGCACTGCGCAAGAGCCACCACGAGGGCATGGACCCGGTCGGCATGGACGTCGGAACGCCGACCATCCACGTCGACGGCGTCGCGTTCTTCGGGCCGGTGCTGAACTCGATCCCGCGCGGCGAGGACGCGCTGAAGGTGTTCGACGGCACGGTCGCGCTGGCCAGCTTCCCGAACTTCTTCGAGCTGAAGCGGACGAGGACCGGAGAGCTGAGCTTCGACTGACTCTCGGTGATGTGACAGGCTGGGCACAGAACTCGCTGAACGCGTCACATCACGGAGGACCGATGGCCGCCCCTACCGTCAGCACCGCCCACTTCGTCAACGGTTCGTTCACGGATGGCGGGGGCGAGCGAATCGATGTCGTCAACCCGGCGACGGAAGAGGTCATCGGGTCGGTTCCGGCCGGTACCGCGGCGGACGCCGACGCCGCGGTACGTGCCGCCGCGTCGGCGTTCGAGTCCTGGGCCGCCACCCCGCTGGCCGAGCGGGTGGCGGCCGTCCGGCGTGTCAACGACGGTCTGCGGGAGCGTGCCGGCGAGTTGGCGGCGACGATCGTCGCCGAGGTCGGCACGCCCATCGCGTTCGCGTCGCGGGTGCAGGTCGTGAACCCGGTCGGCATCACGGACGGGGTGCTGGCGGAGGTCGAGGCCGGCGCGCTCGACCCGGTGACGGTCGGCAACTCGACCGTCGTGCGGGAGCCGATCGGCGTGGTCGCGGCCATCACACCGTGGAACTTCCCGCTCCAGCAGATGGTCGCGAAGGTGACGCCCGCTCTGGTCGCGGGCAACACGGTCGTACTGAAGCCGAGCGAGGTCGCCCCGCTGACCGCAGGCCTGCTGGCCCGGATCATCGCCGACGCCGACCTGCCGCCCGGCGTGTTCAACATGGTGCACGGCACGGGCCCGGTCGTCGGCGAGGCGCTGGCCGCGCACCCGCTCGTCGACATGGTGTCGTTCACCGGCTCGACCCGCGCCGGCCGCCGCGTGGCCGCGGTGGGCGCCGAGACGGTCAAGAGGGTGGCGCTGGAGCTGGGCGGCAAGTCCGCGTCCGTCGTGCTGGACGACGCCGACCTGGGGCGCGCCGTCAAGATCACCCTCGCCAACTGCTTCATGAACAACGGCCAGGCGTGCAGTGCGCTGACCCGCCTGCTGGTCCCGGCCGACCGCCACGACGAGGCCCTGGCCGCGGCCGCCGCGGCGGCGGCGAAGTACGTGCCGGGCGACCCGGCGCTGGAGTCGACCCGCATCGGCCCGTCGGTGTCGGCCGCGCAGCGTGACCGCGTCGTGGGCTTCATCAACAAGGGCATCGAGGAGGGCGCGACCCTCGCGGCCGGCGGCCCGGACCCGGTCGAGGGCCCCGGCTACTTCGTGCGGCCGACCGTCTTCGGCAACGTGAAGCCGGACATGACGATCGCGCGGGAGGAGATCTTCGGCCCGGTCCTCTCGATCCTCCCGTACACCGACGAGGCGGACGCGATCCGCATCGCGAACGGCACCCAGTACGGCCTCGCGGCCGGCGTCTTCGGCGCCGACGTGGAGCGGGCCCGTGCCGTGGCGGGGAAGCTGCGGGCCGGGCAGGTGGACGTCAACGGCGCGGCCTTCAACACCAGGGCGCCGTTCGGCGGGTTCAAGCAGTCCGGCAACGGCCGCGAGTTCGGCCGCTACGGGCTGGAGGAGTTCACCGAGCTGAAGTCGATCCAGGTCTGACGCCTGGAGGACCTCGTCAGGGCATGCGGGTCAGCTCGTCACGCTGTCTTCGCACGAAGGCGGCGTCCACGGGGTCGCCGTGCCCCGGCACGATGGTCACCGGGTTGAGCGCGAGGATCGCGTCGAGCGCAGCGGGCCAGTCGGAGACGTGCGAGTCCGGCCCCACCGACGGCGGCGCGCCCTGCTCGACGAGGTCGCCGGCGAACACCACGTCGACGTCCGGGACGTGCACGAACACGTCGTGGTCGGTGTGCGCCGGGCCGGGGTGGACGAGCGTGACGGCGCGTCCGCCGAGGTCGATCAGGGCCGACGACCTGATCACCTCGGTCGGCGCGATCAGCTTCGCCGCGGCGAGCCGGTCCGCCTGGTCGGCCTTGCCCTCCGACCGGAACCGCGCCGACCACGACCGCCGTTGCATGTCGCCGTCGGCGAGGATCACCGACCGGCACCGCTCGTGGGCGATCACCGACGCGGGCAGGAACGCGTTGGTGCCGAAGAAGTGGTCGAAGTGCGCGTGCGTGATCACCACCGACCACGGCAGCGGCGTCACGAACCGCACGGCCGCCGCCATCGACGCGCCGTGCACCTCGTCCGCGCCCGTGTCGATGACGAGGCAGAACGTGTCACCCACGATGAGCCCGAGCGTCTGGTCCAGCTCGACATAGCGACGCGCGTAGACGCCGTCCGCGACTTCCAGCCACCGCCCGCTCATGCCGCCGCCGAGAACACGCCAGCGGACAGCCGCGGTACCACCCCGCTCACATCCGTCTCACCCGCCAGCTCCACATCGCGCGGCACGCCCGCCGCTGCCAACTCTCGCCCGGAGACAGAATCCGCCAACAGCTCCGGCACCCGGTCGGCGACCCCGCGATACGTCCGTGCCGCCAGCATCGCCTCCGCCGACGGCGCCCGTCGCCCGGCCACCGCGGCGGCGATCGCGCCGGCCCCGAGATAGTCCTCCAACGAGGGCCGCAACGTCTCGCCCGGGCGCCACCGCTCACCGGCCGGGACGATCCCGACGGGCCGGTGCCCGGCGATCTCCGCCGCCGCACCGGCCACCGCCGACGCGTTGCGCAGGCTGCCCGCCAGTACGGTGGTGCCGGTCGCGGCGGCCGCCGCGGAGAGGGTGGCGCCGTTGGGCGTCGCGATGGCGAGCAGCGTGTCCGGTGTCAGCCCCGTCAGCGACGACGGCCGCAGCGTCCAGCCGCCGGTCCGCGCCACGACGCCGCTGGGATGGTCGCCGTCGACCCTGGTCAGGCCGCTCGGGGTCAGGATCGCGCCGGCCTTCTCCGCCGCCTCGACCGAACGCTCGTCCTTCCACGGCATCGGCAGCACCCGTGCGCCCTGTCCGACGACGATGTCCACCGTCGTCGTGAACACGAGCACGTCGACGATGACCAGCACCGCGCAGTGGGGGCCGAGCGCGCGAACACCGTCCAGGCCCCACTCGACGCGAAGGTCGAAGCCGTCCTGTTCGAAGACCGTCACCGGGCACATGCTTCCAGAACTGGCAGAATGCCCGACGTGCGTGTCTACCTGGGATCCGACCACGCCGGCTTCGAGCTTCGGGTGCATCTCGTCAAGCACCTCTCGGAAGCCGGTCACGACGTCGTCGACATCGGCCCGGCCGTGTACGACGCGAGCGACGACTACCCGCCGTACTGCGTCGAGACGGCACGCCGCGTGCTGGCCGACGAGGGCAGCCTCGGCGTCGTGATCGGGGGTTCCGGCAACGGCGAGCAGATCGCGGCCAACAAGGTCCCCGGCATCCGCGCGGCGCTCGCGTACAACACCGAGACGGCCGAGCTGGGCCGTGCGCACAACAACGCGCAGGTCGTGGCCATCGGCGGTCGCATGCACTCGCAGGAGGAGGCGACGGCCATCGTCGACAGGTTCCTCGCGACGCCCTTCTCCGGCGACGCGCGGCACGCCCGGCGCATCGAGATGCTGGCCGACTACGAGCGCACCGGCACCCCGCCGCCGCTGCCGGCCTGATGCCCGAGGGGCACACACTCCACCGCCTCGCCCGCCTGCACCAGCAGCGTTACGGCAGACGTCGCGTGCTGGTGTCCAGCCCGCAGGGCCGCTTCCAGGCCTCGCTGGTGGACGGGCGCGACCTGGTGCGGGCGGAGGCGTACGGCAAGCACCTGTTCCACGTGTACGGCCCGGACGCGATCGTCCACGTGCACCTCGGCCTGTACGGGACGTTCAACGAGTCGCCGCTGCCGACCACGCTGCCGGTCGGCCAGGTGCGGATGCGCATGGTGGGGGAGACCCACTGGACGGACCTGCGCGGGCCGACCCGCTGCGAGGTGCTCACCAAGGCGGAACAGGCGGAGCTGCTGTTCCGGTTGGGCCCCGATCCCTTGCGCCGCAACGCGGACCCGTCGGTGGCGTACACCCGCATCGCCCGCTCGAAGCTGCCGCTCGCGGCGCTGCTGATGGACCAGAAGGTGCTGGCGGGGGTCGGGAACGTGTACCGGGCGGAGCTGCTGTTCCGGCACAACGTGAACCCGTTGCTGCCCGGCCGGTCGGTGTCCGAGCCGCTGTGGTCGCAGATGTGGACGGACCTGGTGGCGCTCATGAAGATCGGCGTCCGCAAGGGCCGCATCGACACGGTCCGCGACGAGCACCTGCCCCACGTGACCGGCCGCGCGCCACGGGTCGACCGCCACGGCGGCGAGGTGTACGTCTACCGCCGCACGGACCAGCCGTGCCTGGTGTGCGGCACGCCGGTCCGCAAGGCCGAGCTGGCCGCCCGCAACCTGTACTGGTGTCCCACCTGCCAGGCCTGAATGCCGTGCGGGGCACCACCAGGGTGCCCCGCACGGCATCGTCTACGGGTCAGAAGTCGCCGAAGCCGCCGCCGAAGTCGCCACCGCCGCCGAAGTCGCCGCCACCCCAGTCGCCACCGCCACCGAAGTCGCCGCCGTAGTCCCCGCCGGCGTCGGCGTAGTCGCCGCCTCCGTCGCCACCACCGTCGCCGTAGTCCCCGCCGTCGCCGCCATCACCACCGTCGCCGCCATCACCGCCGTTGTCCGCGGCGTCGGCCTGCCCCGCGTCGTAGCCGGACTCCCAGGCCTGGGCGTCCGAGATGCCGTACATGCCGTCGAACATGGCGCTGAACAGCAACACCGACCCGAGTCCCCATGCGCCCGCGACGAGCGCCGGCTTCCACCACGGCTCGCTGTACCAGCCCTGTGGCACCGGCCGGCCGGCGACGCGCCCGCCCGGGTAGTAGTACGGGGTGCCGTCGCCGGGGTTCGGCGAGGCCTCGTAGTCGCGGCCCTCGACGCTGACCCTGCGGTCCTCGCTGACCTTGCCGGCCCGTTCGCGGGCCGCGTCCTCGGGCAGGTCCGGCCCCGGGTCGAGTCCCATGGCGAGCCGGGCGGCGCGGACGTAGTAGAGGCCCTCCATGGCGGTCTCCTTGACCAGCCGGGCCTGTTCGGCGGTGGTGGCCTGCTCCATCTGGGAGCCGGCCGCGTTGTAGCGCTCGGAGGCGTCCGCAAGCGCCTGCTTCGAGGCCTCGTTGGTGCCGTCGAGGTTCATGACCTGACCGCCGAGACGTTCGACCCAGCGCCTGGCCTCGGCCTTGGCGTCCTCGAGTCGGTTCTGTTTCGCGTTGGCCTGGTTCCGCATGTAGGTCGCGGCCAGCGCCACCACCGCGAGCACCAGCACCACGACGACGATCGTCCCGGCCATCGCACACACCTTCCGAAGAAATGCCCCTTACCCGGACAACGGGGACGCTACGCCGGGAGTTCCGCAGGTGCCCTGTCGCCCACCGGTGGTCTGACCTATCGTGTCCCGCATGGTGTTGCCGAGGGGATCCGGCGCACCGCTGCTCGTCCGCGAGGCGACCCGCGACGACGCGGCGGCGATCGGCGAGGTGCATGCCGAGGCGTGGCGGGTGGCCCACAGGGACCTGTTCGACGCCCACTGGCTGCACAGGTTCGTCGAGGAGCGAAGGACGGCCTGGCCGGACATCATGGCGAGCCGCCAGCACGCAAGAAATACCCTGCTACTGGCCGAACGGGGCGATCGCGTGGTCGCGTTCACGTATTTCGGCCCGCACCCCGACGGCCTGCCGGGCGCGGAGATCCTCGACCTGTACGCGCATCCGCGGGCGTGGGGTACCGGCGTCGCGTGGACGCTGATGGACGCCGCGTGGGACCACGTGCGGGAGGCCCGTTTCCGCAGGGTGAGAGCGTGGACCATGTCCGGCGCGAACCGTGCGAGGCACTTCTACGAGTCGTTCGGCTTCACCCAGACCCACCGCTCCAGGGAACACGACTTCGGCGACGGCCGCCCGGTGCTGGAGGTCGAGTACCTACGCACTACTGGCTAGGGCGGTGCGGATGCCGTCCGGCATGGCCTTCTTGCCGAGGGTGCCGGGGTCGACGAAGACGTGCCGAACCGCGCCGTCCACGACGAGCCGGTCACCGACCCTGAACTCCGGCTGTACGACGAGACTGGTCGTCCCGAGATGCTTGACCGCCATGGCGATGTCCAGCTCCTCGTCGAACCTCGCCGGCGCCCGGAACCGCAGGTTGGCCTCGGCGACGACGACGTCGTGACCGCCGGCCACCATGTCGTGGTAGCTCCCGACCCGGTCCCGCCAGAGCTCGGTGAGGGCGACGTCGTAGTAGAAGAGGTAGTGCCCGTTGAAGACGACGCCCTGCTGGTCACACTCGCTGTAGCGCACACGCAGCCGATGAACGAAGACGCTCACCGGGTGGTCCCGTCGGCCAACCGGTTGAGCTTGGCGGCGACCTGGGGAGCGACCTGCCCCAGGACGACACCGACCCGCATAACAGGATCGGCGACGTCCACCTCGGCCCGATCATGCCGAATGGCCCTGACCACGGCGGCGGCAACGTCAGCAGGCACCTTGGGCCGAAACCCGGCGGGAAGGGCGACGTCCACGTCGGCGGCGTCGTGAGCCGTCCCGATGGGCCCGGGATTCACACAGGAAACGCCGACCCCACGGCCCGCCCAGTCCTGCCGAAGGCCGAGGGCGAACCCCCTGACCCCGAACTTGGTGGCGTTGTAGAGCGAGGAGGCAGGGTTGGCGGTCTTCCCCGAGAGGGAGGAGATGAAGACCACGTGGCCGCTGGCGCGCTGGAGCATCCGCTCCCCAAGCTCCCGAGCCAGCGCGAGCGGAGCGCGCAGGTTGACGTCGATCACCCGGTCAAGCGCGTCGAGGGAGTAGTCGGTGAGCTCCCCGCTCCCAGGCACCCCAGCATTGGCGACGAGGATGTCAACGTCCTGACCAGCATCGACAAGACGCCGAAGATCACCCCGAGAGGCGAGATCGGCAACGACCGCTCGGGCCTCGAGCTCCTCGGCGAGGGAGTTGAGAACGTCCCCCCGCCGCCCGGTGAGCGTGAGCTGACACCCCTCAGCCCGAAGCCGCCGCGCGATGGCCTGCCCCAACCCGCCGGTCGCACCGGTGACAAGAACCGACCGCCCGTGAAGTTCCATGGCCGGATGGTAGTGCGGGACCGCCAGGGGTGAGGTCGAAGGACCTGGTCCCTGGAGGGGGCGCTGACTTCCCTCCCCGGACGCGGACGTGACGTGGACTCGAATGTCTGGAGGTACGTGAACAACCGTGTGAGGTTGACGAAGAGCGCCTGGGGCATAGGTCCCTTGTCCTCGTCGACGTGACGGGTGCTCAGTTCACGTACGAGCGCGTCGCTCACCATATGACCAGAGGCGGGCACGCGGATGCTGAGCGCGGCCATGCACCGCTTCGTGAACTCGGCACGATCGCCGCACTTCCCCTTATTTCCAGCGAATGTCTCGCCGTCGGTGTCAGCCGTGGTGCAGGTCATCGTTGCTGAGGGGTGCAAGTATGCGGTCAATGCGTAGCATTTGTGATACGCATGTTGATCTGAGACGGAGGTGGGTGCCATGGCGGCCGCGCCGACGACCTACTGGGACGACCTGGTCGAGGATCTGAAGGATCCGGAGTTCCTTCGTGCCTACCTCACCGAAAGTCTTCGGGTAGAGACCATTGACCGCCTGGTCAACGCCCTGGACGAGGCCAGGGAGGAACTGGGCTTGTCGAAGGCAGATCTGGCGCGGGCGATCAGCTCGGAACCCGCCGTAATCCGTCGTCTCCTGTCGTCGGGTCATCGCAACCCGACGATCGGCACGATCGCCGAGGTAGCCGCAGCGTTGGGCCTGCGGGTCGCCCTTGTTCCCATGAGTGACGACGAGCGTGAACAGGTCGCTGAAACGCTGCGTGCCGGCGTAGCGAAGGACGTCGACGCCTTGGCTCGGAGCGTTGAGGCCAAGCGACCGTCACCGGACATGGCGGGGGTCTGACTCGACGTCAGCCAAGCGAGCGAGGATTCCGCCGCCGGCCAGGCGTCGCATCGGCCGCATCGTCGTCGGGATGACGCCGAAAGAACACGATGTCGTGCTCATCGTCAGGAGAAGGCCCTTTTCTGACCTTATTTGGTGGCGTTCGTCGGCCTTTGCGTGAAGGCATTGAACGATTTGACGGAATCGCGCGTCGTCATCACCGCGACCGCCGAACAACACGGCGTGTGCGTACGGCCGTTCACAATGGAGGTTGGGGATCTCGACACCGGAGAACCAGCCACGGCAACGTCCCCTGTGGCTCCACTGTGGAGTCACAGTGTGGGCGTGTGCCCGGAAAGCTCGGGACGGTTCCGGCCCTCGATGCGTCACGCTCACCTGCGACAGCTACGGGCGGGTGCGTGATGACGGGACGCCGGTTGATCTGTCCACCTACGACGACCGGCGCGTGGCACGAGATGCCATGACGGTGACCACCACCCGGCCTGGGACGGCGAACAGTTCGTCGATCCAGACACGCGACGGCCAACTCATGACATGGGCTGAGGCGCTTGAGGACGTGGCGGAGCCGGCGCATGTGGCCACCTTCGGGCGGCAGGTGAGGTCGTCGAGGCGGGTACCGACCGGCAGCGTGCCCACCACGACCGGTTACACGCTGAGCTGGCCGTGACGCCGTGCTCGCCCCGCCGCACCTGGTGGCCGCCCTACGGCGTCCAACCGCTCGGAGTGAGCAGTCGGACACAGCCGGTTCACTGCAAGGGGCACTGATGCACCGGACGGGACACGGCGGCATGCTGGCCGCCTTCATCCACCGGCACGCCACGAGCAAGAGGGACCACGACCTCGCCGAACCGGTGAGCCGACAGACACGCAAGAAGGCCAAGAAGACCAAGGACAAGCCCACTGACCAGGGCGAGGACGGTGCGGCCGAAGAACCGGGGCCGGTGGCCCAATGGCCCGTCAATGGCCCAAGCGACCACAAGAGGGGGTCCGGGGGCGGAGCCCACCGGGCGGGGTTTGGGGGCTGCGCCCCCAAGAGACATGGCGAGTGAGCTGGGCGAATGCTCTCCATGCGCAAGGGAGTCCCACGAACGAGCGGGTGACGGGAATCGAACCCGCATGACCAGCTTGGAAGATCTGGCGGTGATCTTGGCTCCGACCTGGCAACCTCCTGACCTGCGGCAGAGCGGGATTGCGGTGCGCTGAGTACCCGTGATTGACCGCTGTTGACCACCACGAAGGGCACGCGAGGGGCACGACTCGTCGCGTGCTTCGTCGTGCCGTCGGAGGAGCATAAGCCTCGGTCAGCTCGTACCTGGCCCAGAGCACGACCTGATGAGGACTGACCGGGAACTGCCTAGCCATCGTGTGCGCCTCCTGACCGCCGGCCGACGAGATCGGCTGAGATCTCCGGCCCCTATTCGCTGCCGTTACCCTCGCCCTGGCTGCAGTTAACGCCGGGTCGACGATGTCAAGGGTCGAACGAAGTGAGATCGCGCCAGCGACGCCGTCAGGCGCCCTTGATAGCGGCGGCCCGGCGTTAACTGCAGCCAGGCGTGTGAGGGGCCGGTCTGGGTGACACAAAGTCACAAAGTCAGACGATGTGATGTTGCATGAGGCGGGGATCACTCGCGCCGTCGCTGGTGGCGCTGCCGTCGCGGGCCGTGGGCTGCACCGCGCAGGCCGGCCGGCGTGAGCGGAGCGGTAGCCGGCCGTGCCGCGATGGATGCAGGCCACATTGCCAACGCGACGGGCCAAGCGCGCCGCCGGCGGCGGCGCGCCTTGATCTCATAGAGCCAAGTTCGACAGCTAGCGGAGTGTTAGGGGGCTATGGTGGCTCTACCCATTGGCAGTGAGGGTGTAGATGCACCCGTGGTTGAACGGAGGTCGGAACAGGTGAGTTCGCCGAGCGGAAATGAGCTTTCAGTTCGCAGCGAGCCTGTTCAGACTCTTTATGGCTACTATTTGAAGGATCGCTTCCGCGTCAATCGACGCTATCAACGCAAGTTGGTTTGGAGCGTTGAGGAGAAACAGCGGCTGATAGACTCGATCCTGAAGGGGATGCCGATACCTCTGTTTCTGGTGGCGGAAATCGGTTCTCCCCCGGATGCGCCGTATGAGCTGATAGATGGCCTGCAGCGGTTGAATGCCATATTCTCCTTTCTGGAAAATGAGTACGCTGTCGGAGGAAACTATTTTGACCTAGATTCTCTTGCTGACACAAAATATCTCAAAGACAAGAATTTGCTTGTTCAAAAGACCCCCGTGCTTGAGCGAGTCGATTCAATCAGAATTGCAAACTATGCGATTGCCCTGTCGGTATTCCGCTCGCTAGACAGCGCTAGCGTTGAGGATGTGTTTCGTCGAATAAATTCTGGCGGACGGCGTTTGTCGCGGCAGGAGTTGCGTCAAGCTGGGACTATTTCGAAACTCGCTGACCTCGTGCGCGTAATATCGTCGCGCATTCGAACGGATACGTCTCCGGGTGACGTGGTTCCGCTCAAGCGGATGCCTCTGCTGAGTATAACGAACCGCGAACTTGCATATGGCGTAGCTTCGGACGACATATTCTGGGTAAAGCAAGGTATTTTGAGACGAGAAGATGTACGTGAGTCTCTCGATGAACAAGCGGTTCTGGATCTGCTCCTTGACTGCCTCTTGGATCCGATGGCGAACTCTGGTACCCGTCATCGTGATGCCTATTACAACTTTAGTGATCTCCAAGTAGATGACACTCCGAGTAAGGAGTCTATCTCGATAGACGCGCTTATTGGCGCTTATGGCCAAGAGAAGTTGGAGCGTGATTTTCTTCGAGTGTATGATGAACTTCGGGCTGTCTTGGAGACTCAAGACCTACGTTTCTCGGCTTTGATCAACGCGGGAAGTGGCGGTCGATCGCAGCGCTACTTCCACGTCGTATACATGGCATTCTACGAGTTGATGTTTCGCGCGCGAATGCAGGTTAAGAATCGTGCCGAAGTGGCCGGGAAGTTGAAGAATATCGGACAAGGAGTGTTGAATGTTCCGGCGGGCGGAGGAGACTGGAATCGGGAGACGAAGAGGCGCTCGATAGATGCGGTTAAAGGTGTGCTGATTTCCTGTTTCGAGCAGGCGGCGGAAGTCGAAGACTTTAGTCAATTTAGCTGGGCTAGTGAACTTGAGACACTTCTAGGTAATGCTGTTATTGAGCAGCAGATGTTCGACTGCAAGCAGGGTTTCTTGGTGCTCAACCAAGGAAGGAACTTTGATGAGCGTTCCTTCGAAAAGATCTGTAAGACGCTCGTGGCTATGGCTAATCGTGGTCCCGGAGCTGTCGGTCACATCGTGGTGGGTATCACAGATAATGAGAACGACGCGGCACGCGTTGCGCAACTCGACGGAATATCGGCTGTCGAGTATCGAGGGTTTGGTATAGTTGGCATAGATCGAGAGGCAGTTGTTGAGCAGAAGTCGCTTAATGACTACTTCGCATGGCTGATCCAACGTATACGAAGTGCAGTAAGACTTGACGAGAGTGTTTCTCAGCAAGTGGCGAGCGACGCGAGAATAGTTGGTTATCATAATCGGGGCGTCTTGGTACTTCGAGTCAGTGGGCGATCAGAGCCAACCTTTTTCGACGGAGCTCTCTACGAGAGGTCAGGATCAGAAACACGTGAGGTTCCGCAAGCGGAGTATATGCGCATATTTAGCCGATTTGCGGGAGGTGGGAGTTGATTCGGGTTGCAGACTTGTCGTTACCTACAACGGTGGATGGCGACTGCGGGGATATTCCTCTGGCATGTACGGACTAGGCTTGCTGTCGATTTGGCTGCGAGGGGAATAATCCAATGGCATCGGCGCGTCAACGGGCGCAAGATCTTCTGAGGGTATCGCTGCCGCGCCGATGGGAACATGTGCAAGGTGTGGCAGAGCGGGCAGAACTAACTGCGCTAACTTTCAATTCTGCTGACCGTGAGCTATTGTACGCGGCTGCCATTCTTCATGACATTGGGTACTCTCCAGCCATCGCGTTGACCGGGTTTCATCCTCTAGATGGCGCTCGCTATCTGCGGGACACCGGAGCGGACCAGCGGCTTTGTGCGTTGGTAGCTCATCATTCGTGCGCTTACCGTGAGGCGGAGTTGCGTGGGCTGTCGGCGGAGCTGACCGAGTGGGTGGACGAAGAGACGCCGCTGCGGGACGCACTGTGGTGGGCGGACATGACCACGTCTCCTGACGGGTTGCCGGTGGCGTTCGATGAGCGGATCAAGGAGATTCAGGACCGTTATGGGCCGCAGGATGTGGTGACGTTCTTTATCCGCCAGGCTGCGCCGGAGCTGCGCGGCGCGGTTGAGCGTACAGAGGAGCGGTTGCGGGCTGCGGGGATCGCTTACGAGTAGTACGGCTCGGCTCGTTGTTCGAGGCCGTGGCGGATGCGTAGGCGGATCGTGGGGTGGATGTTCAGCGCCTCCAGGTCGGTCGGCGCTACCCAGAGGACTTCCTTGCTCTCGTCGCTGGTGCGTAGGTCGCTCCCGGTGGGGTCGGCGCGGAAGCAGATGGAGAACTCTTGTCGGACCTCGCCGTCTGTGAATTCGATCACGTGTTCGGGGTCGCTGTAGACGCCGATCAGGCCGGTGACCTTGACCGCGATGCCGGTTTCTTCCATGACCTCGCGCTGCACCGTTTGGGTGAGGGTGTCGCCGAGTTCGAGTGCGCCGCCAGGGATGGCGTAGAGGTCGTTGTCGGTGCGGCGGATCATGAGGATGCGGCCGGTCTCGTCTTGGGTGAAGGCGGTGACGGCTACGACGATGCTGTTCGCGGCGGGTGCATCGGGGCTGCGGTAGTGATCGGTGCGGGCCATGATCTCCCTACCAGTTCGGTGGCTTGGCGGTGTTCCACACGTTGTCGAAGCTCTCCGAGTAGGTCTCGAACAGGTCGCCGCCGGAGAGCCGGCGTAGGTGCATGAGTGGGGCGTGAGCGGCCATGAAACCGTAGACGTGGGTGTTGACCAGCATGTCGTCGTCGAATCGGTAGATCGAGTTGTAGAGCGTGGTGCCATGACACCGGATGCTCACGCCGGCCACGTCGTCGAGCGGTTTCATGAACGCGAGCATGTTTCGTACTTTGGCTGCGAGGGTGCCTTTGCCGATGCCTTCCTCGTCGCTGCGGCGGGCCACGGCTCGGCTCGCGGGGTCGCCGACCAGGAGCCGGATCTTGACGCCGGCCTCGGCCTTGGCGCGGAGCTTCTTGATCAGTACGGGGTTGTCGGTGAGGAACATGCCGGAGTAGTTCAGTAGCTCGATGTGGGATTCGGCGGCTTCGATGAGGCGTTCCCACAGGTCGGCGGGCACGTCGTAGCGGTGTGGGTAGAGCTTGACCAGCTCGGAGCCGCCGATCTCGGCTTTGCGTTCGGGTGCGATCGCGTCTGGCCAGAGGTAGGTCTCGGTCTCGCGGACCATTGCGGCGATGGTGCGGCGGTGACGCGGGTAGGGGATGCGGCCTTTCGTGATCCAGCGTTCGACGGTCTTGGGGTCGACCTTGGTCGCGGTGGCTACCTGGTCCAGGTCGAGACCGTTGCGTAGCATCGCGTCGCGTAAGCGTTCGTTGGCCATTCTGGCTCGTTTTCCCAGGTGTTGTGACGAGTAGGGACGTCTTCAACGTAGCAGAGACGTCCTGAGAAGTCCCACTGTGTGGTGTGTGCGTCCTGCGTTTCGGACGAGATTGGTAGATGCCCGGAACAGGCCGGGCACTACCCAGGAGGCAGACATGCCGCTCATCCCGACCCGCTTCTCGGTCGACTTCGGGGAGGTGTTTCCCTTCGGCGCGTTCGTGCTCGGTGTGGAGCCATCCATGGCGTTCTCGGCGGACGCCGCCGCCCCCAAGGTGCAGGAGCGGGACAAGGAGACCGGTCAGCTCGTGTGGACCGTCCGCGCGCTGGACGCCAACGAGGACGCGGCCCGGTTCGGCGCGGAGTTCAAGGTCAAGGTCACCGCGGACCATCAGCCGGTGCCACCGGCCAAGATCGCCGGGTTTCCGTTCGCGCCGGTCGAGTTCGACGGGCTCACCATCACGCCTTACGCCAACAACAAGGGGCGGATCGCGCACAGCTTCCGGGCCACGGGCCTTCACGCTCCGGCTGCTGCCGGTCGTGGGAAGTCGACGACTGAGAAGTCGGCGGCGTGAGCGCGGAGGAGGCGGGGGTGCGCGACATCGTGCAGGTTCACATCAGGGCTGACCTGCCGATCCGGTCGCAGGCGCTGCCCTTCGCCGACCGGGTGGAGATACGGCTCGGCAAGGCGTTCCCCGTCGCGTTGATCGTGGACCGTCCCGCCCTCGACCAGCTCGGTGACGCCATCGCCGCTGGGCGGGCCGAGTTGGAGCAGTCCGACAACACGAGGCGGGGCTGAGGCATGGGATTCAACGTCACGTGCACACCAGGCAAGGACGCAGCGGTCGCGTTCATGCGGGTGACTGAGCACCTGCCGGCGCTGGTGATGTACCTCGACCCGGTCAACGTCGCGATCCAGCTGCCGCCGTTCCCCGGTGGTGACGTCATGCTGGCGAAGTTCTGTCGGGAGTTGTCGCGGGAGGCCGCGAAGCTCGCAGCAGCGATCGACCCCGGCCACGAGTCGGCTTCGGGAGGCCCTCGTCACGGCCTACGTGAGGGAACGGTCGGGGAGTTCAGGGACGGTGAGGCGCGGTGAGCCGGGGGCGGTGCGCGGTGCCGGTCACGCTGGAGGAAGCGCACGACCTGCTGTGGCGACAGCGGCCGGCGCAAGACGCCTCCCCAGGGGACTGGGCCGCGTTCCACCGGCACAGTGCCTCGGTCTACACCCAGACGTCCGAGGTGGACCAACGGCACCACTACGAAGCGTTGCAGTGTGCCGGACTGGAGATCCGCAAGGCAGAGGACATTGAGCGCGCCACGCGCGGCGAGGAAAGCCCGCGACCTGAGTAGACCTATTCGTCCACAGTAGACAAACACGCACGCGGGGTCGTGTGGCGATGACGCACGCCCTCGTTGTGCTGCAAGAAGTCCATAGACGCAGAAGCGGAACCCTGGCTACCAACCTGTTCCCGCTTCTGCGCTGCTCACCCCGGAAGGTAAGCAATGACAAGGCTAGAACCTCGTCAGGTGTCAGCGCTAGGTGGGGTCACCCGAA
>Ga0164298_10000113_pt1 | contig 32885 bp, 24 predicted proteins | sample Whisoiple_216_MG_FD_109713 | JGI IMG/M metagenome (GOLD analysis project Ga0164298, IMG submission 109713) | Unamended control soil microbial communities from upstate New York, USA - Whitman soil sample_216_MG | ecosystem: Environmental > Terrestrial > Soil > Agricultural land ...
AATTGCTTAGAAACGAATTTAAAGCCGTCTGTGCAAGGCAAGGGAGAAATATGAGCGAAGTAGTAACGGACTTTGTAAAAAAATATGTAGCCGAATATGGAACGCTCCCCTATAGCGCCGATCGCACCACAGAACCGCAGCCCACAACCCCGCAGCCAACAACAGCAGCGAAAGCTAAGCAGGGTAAGGCTAGTAAAGGTGCTAGTTGATGTCTAGCAGTTATTTAGCAGATGTCTAGCAAAGGAAACAGGCAACCATGATCCAAACCCAAACCAAGACAGTCACATTTGACGAGTTCGCGGCCTGGTATCCAGAGAACTCAGTCCGCCGCTACGAGCTACACAAAGGAGTAATTGTCGAAATGCCTTTAGGAACTGGCCCCCATTCCCGTGTTACAGGTTTTACTAGGGATGAGATCAGTGCAGAAATCAGGCGAATGAAATTGCCTTACTTTATCCCCGGTGACTGTCTGCTTAAACCCATTCGTGATGAGGCAGGTTATCAGCCCGACGTAATTGTCTTAGACGAAGCCGCTCTCGCAAACGAACCGCGCTGGGATAGGGAATCCATCATTACGATGGGGTCTTCTGTACGGCTGGCTGTAGAGGTCGTTAGCACTAATTGGCAGGATGATTACGGCTACAAATTGGTGGATTACGAATCTTTGGGCATTTCTGAATACTGGATTGCGGACTATTTGGGACTTGGCGGGCGACGATATATTGGCAATCCCAAACAACCCACTGTCTCGGTTTACCAGCTAGTAGATGGGGAGTATCAGGTCAAACAGTTTAGGGGGGACGATCGGATTGAGTCGCTAGCTTTCCCAGAATTGAGGTTGACGGCTGAACAGATTTTTAGCGCCGGCTTGGCACCAACCGAACCGAGCTAACTAGAGACTGGGGCGATCGCGAAGAGGTGACGATTTTTGAGAAGAGGCCAAATTCCCAGAATTGGGAATCGTTGGTATAGAGGAGCGTTTGCTGAGCGAGCACAGATGTGGGGAATTTAGGGCGATCGGCTCTTAATATTTATCTACTTCCTTATCTTGCGCGAGAAATACTTTTTTGCGTCAACCAGTAATCTCTAAAACTAGCTCATTTACCTTGCTTTTTTTGAGTCGCAACGGATGGCAGTTAACTTGATACTAATTTTATTGTCAAAGGGGTGGAAAGGGTGGAAAGGGTGGAAAGGGTGAAAAGTGTCAAAGGGGGTGAAAGGTGTCAAACAGAACTTTTGGGAATTATTAATTTCGAGTACAAGCCTCTATCGCAACTGGGTTTCAGGTGCTAGAATCAATTTACTTGCTGATCGATTATTGAGGCAAACCGTAATGCTCTATTCGGAAAACAAAGTACAAGTTGCTGTTTGGCTGCAACCAGAAGTTGTCGCCAACTGTGATACCTATGCCGAATATTTTTCCCAATCTCGCTCTGGCTTTATCAACGAAGCTTTAAAAGTTTACATTCGGCAAGCCGAAAAACATTGTCAGTTGCTAGCCGAAAACGGAGAAAACGAAGATAATTCGCATGGCTGCAACGAAGAAGCGGTGGCAGCATAAGCTTTCCACCGCTTTTTACGATTTTTAATACACCCTAACTTTATCTCTAAAAACCGCCAAGCTTTTGTGCAGACAAAGTTAGGAATCACACCGCAATAAAGGGCGGCTTATTCCAATATTATGTCACACCTGGTTTCACAACGCACGCGCTCTATGGACGCTGTGACGGTTGGTGCTAGCTTCCTGGCTAGCCTTCGTGTTATCTACATCAGTTTGATCGTACATTCTCAAGATTCTGACACTACTCATAGCTTCAAAAAGTCTTCAAACCTAGGCTGTAACTCGATTATACCACATTTTCCGCAAAATACGACACTTAACCGTGGATTTTCTGCTGTTGGTTTTGAAGCTGCGATCGGGGGTGCGGTCTAATGGTAGCCAACTTCTCGAAAAAATCAGGCAGCTTAATCCCTGTCAGTAAAACAAACCCTTGCCCGCACTGTGGCAAGCCAGACTGGTGCTACTCGATCGGCGAACTTTCAGTTTGCAACCGCGACAACGAGCCCGCTACTGGGTGGGAAGCTACCAGCCAGAAAGACGCGGACGGCCACACTTTCTACGCCCGCCCGCAAGAAAAGAAACCAGTGCGACCAAAACAGACTCGCCACTGGGAATATCCCGATCGCGATGGTTCCCCGTTGGTGCGTGTAGAAAGAGTTGACGATGGCGAAGGCAATAAGAAAGTTTGGCAGCAGCACTGGGACAAAAATAAAAAAACCTGGGTTTATGGTTTGGGCGATGTCGCCCGTGCCAGCATCCCGATTTACCGACGCGCTGAAGTTTTGGAGGCGATCGCAAAAGGCGAACCAATTTTCTCTGTTGATGGAGAACAGTGCGCTGATATTTTGTGGAAGCTTGGCTTAGCCGCCACCACCAGCATCGGCGGAATGGGTAAATTCTCCCTTACGGATTCTCTGGATTTACAGGGTGCAAAAGTTGTCATCGTTCCCGATCGCGACGAACCAGGGGTCAAGGATGCTGAGAAGGTTGCTCAACACTTCCCGGACGCTAAATGGCTCTACTCATTCTCGGAAAAGACTTGGGAAAAATTACCAAAGAGTGATGGCCTCGATATTTTTGATTGGATCGAGCGGGACAAACTTTCAGCCGATGACATCAAAGCGGCGATCGGAGAGAAGAAGGTTTTGAAGGCTCCAAGTCCACAGGCAACATCAAAAGTTGTCCGACCGCCTCAATTTCAAGTCCCTCCACTTTCCGAGCTAGGCGGCGATATTGACGCACTCATAGAAGCCGACCTAAAAAAATCTGAGCTAACCCTTAAAGTCGCCACCCTTTCTGAAAAGTATCGACAATCTCCTGCAATAATCTGGAAAATTTATCAGGAAAAAGAAGACGAATTAGAACAGGAAAACAATCAGGATTCTATAGCATCCGAGCTTGCCCAATTACTTGCTTCAAAATCTGTAAAAATAAACCTGCTAGAAATCTTTCCCCAAGGATTAGCAGAGGGGATTACAAGATTAGCTAAAGCACTCAATATCAAGCCTGAATGTTACGCGCTGGCTCTACTTACCCAAGTTTCGGCACTATTGAAACCGGGTACTAGCACAATGCTTTATCCTCAAACCAACTTCAAAGTTTGCCCTAATTATTTTGGTGCAACAATAGGGGAAAGCTCGCAGAAGAAAACTCCCGTCAAGGTGGCTGTAATCAGCGAACCAATGGAGCAATTAATTGACGCTAGTATACAAGCATTTGAAGCTGCAAAAGTTGCTCATGAAGAAGAACTCAACCTTTGGAAAAAGAATGACAAACCTGATAAAGGCTTGATGCCTAAGCCACCAGCACAAAGGATTTACCACATAACAACAGCAACAGGTGAATCCATCCCAAAACAAGCAGCAAGAATGCCAGACCAGTCTTTGCTATGGGTAGCTGATGAACTTGCGGGTACTTTCAAATCTGCTAACCAGTACCGAGGCGGGAAAGGGTCAGACGAAGAAGATTTACTCGAATATTGGAGTGGCGGCGGGGCTGCTGTGCTGCGAGCTGAAGGTTTAACCGTTAACGCTCGCAAAATTGGATTATCAATCTTTGGAAACATTCAGCCAAAGGTATTAGCGCAATTTCTCAAAGACGGCAACGACGATAACGGCAAATTTGCACGATTTGACTTTGTGCAGCAACCATTGGCTGCTACAGAGTTGTTTGAGGACGCGCCAAACGTGAATATCTCTCCTATGCTGGCAGACCTGTACAAACGCCTAGACCCGTTGCCCGCGCAAAAATTCAAGCTAGATAAAGAAGCTCGGAAAGCATTTATTGCTTACAACAATCAGTGCGAGCGTGAACGGATTAACCATCCCAAACAGGGGATGCGAGCAATGCTGGGTAAAGCTCCTGAAAAAGTGGGCAAAGTCGCAACTATCCTACATTGCATTGATAGTGCATTCAGATGTGTTGAGGTTTCGGAAAGTATTTCCGTTGAAATTGTACAAGCTGCTATCAAGTGGGTTACTTACACCACAAGCCAAGCTTTGAGTGTAAATCTAGAAATTTGCGACCCCACAGCGCTTGCCCCTAACTTAGACAAAATTATTTCTTTAGCAAAGAAGAAAGGAGGGACAGTTAGTGCTCGCGACGCTCAAAACAGTTTCGACCACAAGCTCAAGATTAAATCTCAACAAGTAAAAGAATGGTTTGCCCAGCTTGAGGCAATGAAGTACGGGAAAGTGACCACAGTTAAAAAATCGGTTTTATTTACTCTGGCTGCGGACAATGACGCTACTGTAGTCAACTGTAGTCAGACTGTAGATAAAGAGAAACTACAGTTGGAATCCTTACACCACAAGGGTTTAACACCTACTGTAGTCACTGTAGTCAGTGATTACCCACCTTCAGGAAAATCAAACAATCAATTACTGGATTCACAAAATCAATCTCCAACTACACCTACAGTGACTACAGTAGTCTCAAACGTAGAGCCAGAAAGGATTGAGGTTGACTACAGTACGCCAAAATCTTTGACTACAGTAACTACAGCCAGCACAGAACCAAAAACAGTACCGCCAGCACCGCTGATCGCGCCGCCGGAACCGGAAACAGCACCAACAGCACCAACTGTACCAACACCGCCAACAGTCGCACCCATCGCAGATGAGTTGCCGTCACCCACAATCATCAAAAACATTCGAGAAGCCATCGCCAACATTGACCAAGCTGCTGCAAAGATTACTTGGCAAAAAATCAAAAACTCGGCAACTCAGAAGGAAGCGGTAAAAGCCGATCTGGAGCCTGATGAAAATCTGAATTTCCGGCTGCTGCTAAATATTGGCTGGCTCAAGGGTACACAGGTACGGTACACCGGAACAAAATTTGCGGAACAGTATGCGGGTATCGAATTAACGGTTGAAGATTTGCGAGACCGGAACGGAATCACCTGCCGGAAGCCTGACGGAAGCTACACCGCCGACCTGGATAAGGAGGATTTAGAGAAGCTTGAGCAGCCGGAGGTGGTTGGAGATGTCGAATAATTTAGTCGCTGTCTGATCGCCCGCGCCCGCGCCCGCCCAGACCGACCCTGACACGCACGCCGAATGCCTTGGCTTTATCCGCGTCGCCATTGTCAGCAACGATCGACAAACAGTGATCGACATCAAAAAGGTATTAGCTGAAGTTTGCCAGAACGGGTACGCTGATCGAGACGCCATCTGGGCTGCACTTACCCCAACCGAACAGCACCAATTTAAGGAATTACTAGCACCGTCGCCCCTTGCCCGCGAATTTGCCTGTCGCATTAGGGAGACTATTGGCTACCAGTCCTCGGCGGTTGCTGGTGCGGTTGAGACTGATTTAGAAAGGGCGATCGACCGTGGCGAATTGGCGGCGGCGGATTTGGTGGAGGTTGTCGGCGATCGGCACTTCCTAGATTTTCAGGAATTGGTCGCGCGTTGCCCAAAATATTTTAGTTAGCGAACTCCCCGCACCGTCGATCGAAGCCGCCACCAAAAAAATTAGCTAATTTTTGTGTGCCCAAAAATCAGGCATTGGCAGTATAAAGTCAGACGGAAAGCAGTATAAAAGAGCGTGAGATTACAGGCATTTGCAGGGGCTGCACTCTACCTGTTTTTACCCGGAAATACCCTGCAAACGGCTGCAATTTCCTGCCAAATTACTGCTTTTTTGTGTCGAGCGTGCATTTTGTCTATTGAGGTCGGTTATGGTTGTTCTCTGTCGCTAGCAAGCAATGTTTTTGCGATCGCAAACTCTGACTAATTCGTGCAAAAAAAAAATAATGCACCCTTATGAATGGGGAATCCTAGGTGTCAAGGCGCTTGATTTTTACCCGATCTGAGACTGTGCCGGCTGCTCACATTGTTCCTGCTGTTGTGGCGGCTTTTGTGGCACAGCACAGGCATCAATTGCCACAACTTTCCCATCGCATTTGGGTAGCGAGCGAGCGACTTGAGCGACAGCTCGATCGCTCACAACGGAGCTCATAGAATCAAACAAGTGATCGGCTACCCATCTCGCGCCGCAGCTTCAGCTATTGAGGTAAAGCTGTGTCAGATTTGATAGTTGACCCATCGGCTCTGGGATTTGGGTAATCTGATTGTCGCTCAGGTGAAGACTTGTCAGATTTAACATTTAGCCGATCGCTTCTGGAATAAAGTAAAGCTCTGTCAAATTCGATAGTTGGCTCATCGCCTCTGAAATTTCGGTAATCTGTAGTTTAACTATTATCTTTGAACTTAGTTCTCAAGGCTCCATGCTGGGACACCCTACCAAAATTAAGTAGTGATAGTCTGGGAGGAGATAACCGGATTAAATTAAATGCAACACAAAATCTTTATGGACATTCTCAATGAAAACCGTTGCTCTAGAGGAGTTCCGTTCCTAACTATTCTGGCAAGAGAGATGGAGCGAGCAATTGCTGAAGAGGCAGCTCTCGGAATCCAACGAAACCAAATTCCTTTTATTTACATAGATTTACCTGACACCCCCCAGACTCCTCAATTTATACGACTAGCCCAGGGTATTAGAACCGTCGCTTCATTTGATTTAATTCCAGAGAATAACCAGCAGCGTTATTGGATGAGATGCGTCCAGCTCTACTCGCAAGCCAAAGCTATCTTACTTTCTCAAAAAATCTTGAACCTAATGCCCAACTTAGCGGACTTGGAACAGCTTCTTAGCCAAATGCTCCCTAAAACTGCACTTAAAAATCTCCAATTAGAGACGGATGCTGAAAAAGCCGTTTATGACCTGATCGTTACCGGAGAACCACTAATCCGAGACTGGGCCAAAACTGAAGGGATTGATTACCCCTTCCAAAATTCTCAAGACTTATTTCTGCGGTTTTTAAAAGACAAGTTTCAATCCAGCTTATCAAAAAAACCCTTTAAACCCGAACCTTTATGGCCTGACAAAAGAGAACAACGCGCCCACCGCTGCAAATGGCTAAAGTTCTTGGCAGATCAATTTACGGGTGAAACCATAGAGTGTGATTATCTAAACCTCCTCAAAGAGACGGAGTGGGAAGGGTATTGGATTCTAGCTTTATGGAAGCACAAAAATCAACGCAATTTCAAAAAGCTGTGGCAAACTTATCTCAAAAGTCAAAGGAAATTGATTACCTTGTTTGATTCGGAACTCCATTGGAGAAAAGGCGTTCCTCATAAAACTCAGCGAACCAGCAAAATTCTTTCCATTGAAGCAGAGATAGACAAAGCTGGTTACATCACCTGGTACTGGTCTTCTTAACATTCCTTCATAAATTCGCAAAAAACTCCACTAGCTTGATGGTTTTGATATTTATATCAAAGAACCATTAAGTTATTTTTCGTGCGATTAGCCATGCAAAACTTAGGGTTGTAGGGGCTTGTTTGTGCATCTCCAAAAGGTCTTGGAGATGCACAAATAGTTTGGTAGACTAATTGTAAAAGCTTAGGAAAAATTATGCCTGAACCCTTGATAATTATCGGTTACGCGCGAGTCTCGACTCGTGAGCAAGCCCTCAACTCTCATGCTCTGGAGCAGCAGGAAGCTCGCCTCAAGGAAGCTGGAGCGATGAAAATCCTTACGGATGTTCAATCTGGTCAGAAAAACGACCGCATTCAGTTAAAAAAGCTGACTAAATTGATTGAAGCTGGAGAAGTCAAGGAAATTATTGTGACTCGTATCGACCGACTTGCTCGCTCTACTGTTAAGTTTGCAGAAATAGCTCAGTTGTGCTTGGAATTTGGGGTCAACCTCAGAAGTCTGGATCAAAAGATCGACTTAAATACTTCCCAAGGGAAGTTCATGGCGAATCTTTTAGCTTGCCTTGCTGAACTAGAAACTGATCAAATTTCGGAACGAGTGCGGCATGGAAATAATCATCGCCGAAACAATGGAAAAGCTTGCGGTTCTCATCCTTTCGGGTATCAAGTCAAAGAGGATAAATATGTTTTGGATGAACGTCCTTTTTTATGCCTCCTCAATGAACGACCTACCAATTATTTAGAACTTTACGGCGAGGAATTAGAAGTTTCACAGGGGCCCAGTCTAACTGTGAAACAGATCGTAAGAGACTGTATCGAGATTTTCCTCCAGCAAAAAGGATTAAGCCGGGCGATCAGAACCATTTACGCCAAATATGGAATCGCGAAATCTCCAACTAAAAAAAATGGACATGACAGCATTATGAACTGGACATCAAGCAGCTTGAGAAAGTGGCTGTTAAATCCTGTGTTGCAAGGACACACGGCTTACCGTAAAAAGATCACGATGGGCAAAGGAAAGACTAAAGAAACAGATTCAAGCCAATGGCAAATCCTTGAAAATACTCATCCTGAACATCGTTTAATTACGCAAGAAGAGGTAGCAGAGATTCAAAAAATTATTGAATTTAAGCAGGGGATGAGCTCGCTAAACTTTAATAAGAATCCCGCTTTGCCAGATGTCTATGGAGACTATGCTTATCAGAGTGGCTTAGTATTTTGTGGTGCCTGCTATTGCAAATCTATTTCTAAAACACGCACGTCTAAAGATGGCTTGACGAAATATCACTATTATGGGTGTCGGCATAGTGGGAAAGGTTGCAATAATACCGAAAGCACTCGGAAATCTGTGATTGAGCAACAATTAATCAAAAAACTTTTGGAAGCTGCAACTACGATTCAAGTAGAGCTAGAAACTCCGGTTCCCAAAAAAGAGCCTAAGCCAAACCCCCGATTGCGCTCTTTACAAGAAAAGTTGGAAAACTTGGAAAAAATTTCTACGTTTGACCCCGATATTGAGGCGATTAAAGACAAGACTCTTCAAGAAATTGAAAAACTTTTGAATCCTTTTGCAACGAAGGATTTTGAGAATCAAACCGCTGCCGAAATTATTCAAGCAGGTAATAATTTGGCGATTTGGCATACGCTTTCTAACGATGAGAAAGTCAAAATTTTCCCGCTGTTAGTGGAGCGAATCACGGTTCGGTCTGGTGTGGTTGAATCGATTGAGTTAAAACTATCAAACTAAATTACCAGCTCAAGTTTATGAACATCCAAGACCTATTTAACCTCACTAAACTGCGCTCTGAGGTGGCGATGCAGCAGGCTCTTCCTCATTGGCCGTCCAGGACTCAATCTGAGGGCTTACAGTGTCCCGAATGTGCTTCTCGCCATGTGGTTAAGCGAGGATACAACGAGAATAAAACTCGACGCTATATTTGTCGCGGCTGTGGCGTTTCATTTACGGAGATAGCGAAATTCGATTGTCGTTGTCAAAACCCTGGAACTTTGCCTCAATGCCAAGATTGTCCCTATTTTCAGGAATTCCTGCCGACTTTAAAAGAGAAGGTATGTATGTTACAGAATAAAAACCGAGAAGAATTGAATGCTCTTTTTTCGGAGGCTCAATCTCAACTAAAACTAAAAGATTTACGCGCTCAAGTGGCAAGACAAGAGGCGTTATCCAGTTGGCAACTATCTTCGATATCCCCATTGCCTTTGGTTTGTCCTGACTGTCAAAGCTCTCATATTAGAAGGAAGGGTTTGGCTAATGGAAGACAACGATATTCATGTTATGAATGTAAACGGTCATTTTATGCTCCGGAACACTGGAATTGTACTTGTCAGCTTCCCGGCGACTTATCTTCGTGCCACAGTTGCCCAAAATTTGAGAAGTTTTTGACTGTTATGGCGGAAAAACTAGAAAGCTTGCAAGGATTGAACGCTGAGCAATTACAGGCGTTACTCAAGTGTTAGTCTATAAACGTCTCGCAAGGCGTTTTTACCCCCCATAAAAAAGGTTTTTTTTAGTCCAGTCACTTGTCCAGTGAGCGACTGGACTAATCAGAGTTATAATTTGTCCAGTACCAAACTGGACAAGTGACTGGACATGGAAACTTACCCGATCGCCAGCCTGCAAGAGCGCTACCGCCTAAGCAGCAAGCAATCTGTGTACGATCGCATAAAAGCTTTATCGATCTTACCAGTAGCCCGAGGCAAAATTTCCAGTGAACAACTGGACAAACTGGACAAGTTAAATCAGCATCTAAAATCTGGCGGCACCTTATCTGATTTTGAGAGCAGCCACACCGAAATTTTCCCAATAGAAGCGATCCAACCTGCGACCCCAACAGCTATAAATCAAGACAGAGAAAACTTTCTTGAGCTCATCGAGGCAATTGCTCGGCACATTGGAGCAACTCGCGATCCTCTGCAACATTACTCCGCGTTGGAACAGGCGATCGCCTCCGGTTGGATTCTATCGACAGCCGAAGTTAGAGCGCTCATCGGAGTTAAGCCCAGCGGCGATCGATTCAAGCGGGGCGCTTTTGCATTCATCCGAGCCGACAAAGTTGGGAATCAGGCTGGATGGAAGGTTGAAAAAATATGAGATTTTAAGGCGATCGCTTTGAATAATGGTTGTTCAGCATCGGCGAAGTTTGATCGCTCATCAGAGTCAAACCACACGACGTTCAAATCAATCGCGGAAGCTTTGCGTTTGTATAGAGAGTTGTCGATTATCTTTCCACTGACAGTCAAGGTTTCTCCAGCTACGCAAGCCCCAGGTGACACGAACCCTAGTTTTACCCCTTTTTCCACATCCCGTGACTCGTCAGCTACTTCTACTTCTTCCAATCCTTGACTTTTTAGGGAAAAGATACTTAACAAAAAGTAACAAAAATAATTACACGTATTGATTGCAGAAAAATAGTAAGATTCTTGGGTTAAAGCTCCTGGGAGTCAGAAAGCACTCTCAAGTCTGGTTGCAACTCCTGCGCGAGACGGCTTGACGAACTCTCACTGTTGACCCAAGTAGAACACCATCAACTACCGATGAAGTCCAATAGCACACAAACAGAATACGCCCAAACCTGCATCCATCAGCTAGTTGAGGCTGTTGTGGAGCTTTCACCTGATGCTGTGGCTGTGGTGTTTGAACAGGATCAACTCACCTATCGCCAGTTGAACAGTCGCGCCAACGTCCTAGTGACCACCTACAGGCATTGGGCGTCTGGAAAGAGGTGTTAGTAGGCATCTGCATGGAGCGCTCCCTAGAAATGGTAGTGGGCAACCAGGAAATCTTCAAAGTGATTTGGGGAAGCCCCCACCAAATCAAAAATTATGGTGGAGGAGGATGTCACAGTTACTAAGTATTGGACATGGGAGCGCACCTCTATTATTCTCAGTAGAGGTAAAAAAGTTAGTAATTATCAACCAACTTACCGTAAAGAAATGAAACGGATTACCGATCCGAATAGTCCATACACATTTTTTCAGCAGCGTTTTCAGTATATATATCAGCATCCAGAGAAAGTGTTTACTTCTATTGTAGAAAATGTCCCTCACTGGCCGATTTCACCTTTTAATACACTTGCCCCATTCCCAACATCATCGGTCGGTGAATATGCACCCTGCCAAGGGCAACCCGATTTAATAAATGCTATTTGTATACGCGAGAATCAGCAATATGGGATGTCGTTGCAACATCCTCATGTATTGGTCACAAATGGTGCATTATATGGTTTGTCCCTAATTTTTCGTGACTTGTACCAATTAGGTTCTGTGGTTTTGTGTCAGGCCCCCTTGCTTTCTAATATTGCTAATATGTTATTAGACATTGGCTATCAAATTTCTTACTTTTCGACACCGAATGGCACCGTCGATATTGATTGGCTGCGTCAGAATTGTCATCCAGCAGTCCGTGCTATTTATATCAACACGCCACACAACCCAACCGGCGACATTTGCTCCCCAAATACTGTAGAACAACTGGTGCGCTTGGTAACAGAACGAAAGATGGCATTGGTGATGGATATGGTTTACGATAGTTTCGTCTTTAATTGTAGTCCTATTGCACATCCATTTCTCTATAGCGAGCAATGGGATCATCTATTCGTTGTAAACTCAATGTCCAAGAATTATGGGGCTCCAGGTTTGCGTGTTGGGTGGAGCATTTCAGCTCCAGGTAACATAGCACGACTTGGGGTACGGCTCGATCGAGAATCTATTGCTGTTTGTGGTTCGGCACAAGACAAAGCACGCCAATTACTGGCCGTAGATAATAAACCATTGGTGGAAGCAACATTAAGGGGAAAGGAGCTGATTGAACAAAGCTTTGCTTGTTACCCCTATATTCATCTTACCCCTGCTAAAGGAGGGGTTCAATTCTTTGTCAAGCTGCCTGTGGATGACATCGAAGCTTTTGCCGATCATATGCTACTTGAATATGGACTATTCTTTGCCACCAGCGCTCATTATTCTGGTGTCCGAGGTTCGTACATACGCATTGCCATGGGACAACCAATGACATTACTTAAGAAAGCTATCTCCATGCTTAAAGATGGACTTGCACACAACAGGAGTCAATCCTATGAAGAAACATTTCTCAGATCGCAACCCCTCTTCCCTTGAAGAAATCATGGCACGTTATGCACTACAACCCAATACGGCTCGTAAACGTGTTCTGATGATTTCCGAAAGTAATTCAATCGACTTTCTGGAACAAAAGTTCCGCAATCACGAGCGTTATGAAGTCATCAATGAAGCTATCGAAAATATTATTGCTGTTGGGGTAAAGAAATACATTCAGGCTGTTGCTCAAGCTATAAAGCAGGATACAGCCTTTTTTGATGGCATCACTGGTTTTTTCGATACCCCCAATGCAGTGGCGGTTTCAATTTCTCATTTAACTGGTAAAAAGTCCCCATCTCTAGAAAGTATTGTACGATGTCAAAATAAGCTCCTGTGCAGGAGTTTACAGAAAGAGAGTGTGCCAGAAAACACCCCGGCTTTCGTATCAGCCAGGGATTTTTTAGCGCTCCACCCTTTTTCCCCTGCATTCATCAAGCCATTGCGGGCTGCTGGTTCATTTGGTTGTGGTATTATCCATAATGCCAATGAGTTGCCAAAAAAGATAGAAGCTGATAAGCCAATGCTTCATCAATTCAACCAGCCCTATATTGAGGCGATCGCCGCTGCATCCAACGATGGAGTTATTTTACAGGCTATACAGAATTGTAACGACTATCTTTGTGAAGAGGTTATTACTGGCCAGCAATTTGCGGTCAATGGATATATAGTTAATGATAACATTAGCCTTCATGGTATCGTAGCAGAGATTTTACTGCCCAATTCAAAGAGTTTTGAGCGTCACGAACATCCAACTCAATTGTCAGATAAATGGCTTCGACGGATTGATGTAATGGTGGAACGTTTCATTTCTTATACAGGCTTAGATAATACGGAATTTGACATAGAGTTTTTCATAGATTTTGAGAAAGACAAACTAACTATCATCGAGATTAATCCTCGTGCCGTTGCCCAATATGAGAATCTTTATGCAATGGCAAGTGGGGATGATATGTTGACGACCATCTGTGCCTTGGCTTGCGGAGATGCACCACCACCACGACAAATCCCAAAATATAAATTCTGCTATTCGTGGGAATTACGCACCTTTGAAGATCTGCATATACTAGAAATCCCAGACGCTGCTAATCTTTCCGATATTTACGCATCTTACCCGGATGTGAAGGTAGTAAATCGCATCCCTCCTGGTATCAAAAAATTGTCAGAGTCTAAACGTTCGATAGACACTTACCGATATTGTATGGTTAGTATTCCGGGCAACAGCCGAACCGAAATCATGGAAATCGTCAGCGACATTAAGCAAAGACTCAATTATCGCTTTGCGCCAGTTAATTAATGAGAGTTTACGTCTATAAAAAGGTTTACAAATGTACGAGCAAATACATATTATCGATGTCACATTAAGAGATGGAGGCTATCTAAATAATTGGTCTTTCAGTGCGGAAGAGGTCTTGAATGTCTGTGCTTTTTCTAAGCACATCGGCGTCGAGAAAATGGAGATTGGCTATTTAAGTAACGACAATTGTCAAACTCTTGTCAACGGTTGCCCGCTTCCCTTTCTGAAAAAAGTGGCAAAGTTTTATCAAAAACGTGATTTGGTTGGTATGTTAAGACCAACTGAGAAAAATGTTGATGCCATTCTCTCAGACAGAGCTCCCTATATCGGGCTTGTGCGGTTGCCATGCACTTCCGATGATATAGTAAAGGCCCTAGCTATCGCAGAAATCGCACATCGCTATGATATTGCAGTAAGCATTAACATCATCATTGCTTCCATGTACACAAATGATGAAATCGTGAAAATGCTGCGAGAGTTAAGCCAGAGCAAGTTTGTAAATGTTGTGTATTTTGCTGACTCCCGTGGTGCTTTGTTGCCTGATGAAGTCGCCAATTTAATCTCGCTCGCCAAGAGCATTTGCCCCCAATCTGTGGGGTTTCATGCACATCACCATTTTGGCAAAGGCATTGAAAACTCTAAAATTGCCCTGGATAATGGTTGTACCTTTATCGACGGGTCTATGAATGGATATGGTGATGGTGGAGGAAATGCTTCATTAGGACAACTTATGGCAACCTGTTTCCCATCTAATCAAATGTATCGCTCCATAGAGAAAACAATCAGCGATTTTTGTGAAGAAAATCTGGTTCTGAAATTTCGGGGAGGCAGATATACTAAACTTTGTCGATTGTGTGCGTTGAAAAACATCGATCATATATGGCTCGATGACCTTTTAGATGAATATGGGGATATAACCGAAGAAGTTTTATGCTCTTTACCAAAAAGAAAGTATAAGACTTTGGCAGAGGTTTTATCGTTAGTTAACTGCTATAGAAGTGAATGCGGTCAATTCAAAGTTATACTAAAAACAACTTAGAACTTTACTTTTCAATATTTGCAAAAAGCTCGCTAGCACAATGCTTACAGCCGTTCCAATAAAAGTCTAACTATTAGTCGTTTGCAGTATATATAGATAAGGAAACTGATGAATCCAGATAATCTGTTGCTCTTAAAGGGTGATGAAATCAATCAGATCCTGCACCAGCGAGAGAATGAAATCTTGGCAGCAGTGCAGTTAGCTTATCAAGCCCATGCTCATGGCAATACCATCATGCCGCCAAACGCATATCTACGCTTTTCTGGCATAGCCACAAAGAAGCGTATTCTTGCTAAACCAGCTTATCTTGGTGAAAACTTTAACGTTGCTGGGATCAAATGGATAGCCTCCTTTCCAAACAATCTTGCTCATAATCGGGATCGTGCCTCGGCAACGTTGATTCTAAATTCTATGGAAACTGGAGTCCCGACTGCTTTCATGGAAGCTTCGATTATCGGCATCAAACGCACGGCAGCGAGTGCTGCTTTGGCCGCCCAGAAGTTGTGGCCACACAACACGTTGTCCGCCGTTGGAATTGTTGGTTGTGGGCAGATTAACTATGAAACTTTGCGCTTCTTGTTAACGTTGTATCCTACGATCGAGATGGTTTCGCTCCACAACAGAAGCCAAGCACGAGCGGAGCAATTTCAGCGTAAAGCACAGGAGTTAAAGCCACATCTCAACATTCGAGTTAGAGAGAGTTCCTCAGCCGTTTTACAAGAAACCCAGATTGTGTCTTTCGCCACAAGCTCTATGAAACCACATATTGATTCATTGGCTGGTCATGCAGAGGATGTTGTTCTATTACACTTGTCATCACGGGATTTTTCACCCCAACTTATTCTCGAAGCTGATAATGTTGTGGATGATGTTGACCATATATGCGACCACCAAACCTCTCTTCACTTGGCCGAACAACAGGTAGGCCATCGCGACTTTATCCGCACTACCATCGGCGACATTTTTAACGGTGATGCCCCTAATCGCGACACGACAAAACCAGTGGCAATTTTCAGCCCTTTTGGGCTGGGTATTCTCGACCTAGCGGTTGCCCATCTGATCGAACAATTGGCGATTAAGCAAAATGTGGGCACTGTAATCGAAGGTTTTCTGCCCAACTCTTGGCAAGATAGATAGATAAATGAAAAGCTCTTCTGCTAATATAATCTGAACTACAGCTATCAATCTACAAATAAAGCCCAATGTCTCAACCAACTCCTACATATCGTCCCCCCAATTTTGCTGGCATCCGAACGTTTATGCGCCTACCACACAAAACAGACTTGGCTGGTGTTGATATTGCAATTGTGGGAGTACCGTTTGATACGGGGGTAACTCATCGGGTCGGGGGGCGCTTTGGCCCTGAAGCCATCCGTTCTTATTCTATGCTATTGCGCGGTCACAACAGCGTTCTTAATGTCTCTGTCTTTGAATACTGTTCGGCTATCGATTATGGCGATTTGGATGTGACACCAGGCTATCTGCACGAATCCCATCGTCAGATTGAACAAGGAGCCTCTAAATTATTTGCCAATAATGTTACACCCATCTTCTTGGGCGGCGACCATTCGATCTCACTTCCGTTGTTACGAGCTGCGACAGCCAAATACGGATCACTGGCGTTGGTGCATTTCGATTCTCACAATGATTTGGGGCATGGGAGTTACGGCGATAAAGATAGCCATGGTACGCCTTTTCGCCGTGCTGTAGAGGAAAATCTACTGAACCTCGATCATTCCATTCAGATAGGTCTGCGAGGTTCCAACCATCGGGCGGATGATATCCAAATATCTCGTGATTTGATGGATGTGATCACAGGTGTAGAGTTACATGAAATGGGTATGCCTGCTGCGATTGAACGTATTCAAGCTCGGGTGGGAAATAAATTAGCTTATCTAACCTTTGATATCGATTTCGTAGATCCAGCCTTTGCTCCTGGAACAGGTACTCCAGAGGTAGGTGGCTTTACCAGCGCACAGACCCTCCAATTGCTCCGTGGCTTGCAGGGTTTGAACTTTGTTGGTTTCGATTGTGTAGAAGTGATACCAGTTTACGATCCAACAACTGTGACCTGCCTTTTGGCAGCCAATATCGTGTTTGAATTTATGTCCCTGATTGCACTTCAGCGGAAAAATAATCAGACACAACCTATTCAAAGATAAAAAATGAAAATAGGAGACAACTGATGATTGTACGAACACTGAACGAAATCGTAGGAAGCGAACGGGATGTATGTTGGGGATACGGACAAAGCCGACGATTTTTGCTGGAAAAAGACGGCATGGGATTTACGCTGACTGACACAACAGTCCCTGCCGGAACCGAATGTTTTATTCAGTACCCACATCATCTTGAAGCGTGTTACTGTATCGAAGGAGAAGGTGAACTTGAGCTTGTGAATGGGGAGATTTATCCCATCAAAGTCGGGACTTTGTATGCACCCGATCGACATGACATACATTATGTTCGAGGCGGAAAGAAGGGCTTACGCTTAGTTTGTGTCCTCTTACCCGCATTAAAAGGTGATGAGAGACATCATTTTGATGATTCTGCTGAACCATCGACTTACAAAGGTTAATTCAAAGTCAGTAGATCGAAAGATTTTCCAAAAATTGTATTAAAAAGTACAGTTTTTCAGACAACAATCAGATCAGCAAGTATCCATCACAGAGCGATTGCCCAAAGGGCAAATGCCAAAGGCGTATCGCAGAACTTTTCGGTCTACTGAAATTATCCCATTTTCATTCGTTCTGGTGCACGTAGTTCATGACGGCTACTTAACGCTTCTATCAACATTTGGTTTTGCTCATCCGTCCCAACTGTAATCCGCAGCTTATCCTCTAACCCAGCTTGCTTAAAATAACGCACCAAAATTCCTTGTTCTTTCAACCCCAAGTAAATAGACTCTGCATTTCCCTCAGTCGGAGTTGCCAAAACAAAGTTACCTTGAGAATCAAGCACTTCCCATCCCAGATTCTTCAAATCTTGCGCTAGCTTCGTCCGCGAGATTTTGACTCGATCTGCACAAGCATTCTTGTAAGCCTGATCTCGCATTGCGGCTGTACCTACAGCTTGGGCGATCGCATCAATGCTGTGACCATCTTTTACTTTAAATAACCCAGCTAGTAATTTTGGATTAGCCACCCCAAAACCCATCCGCAACCCTGCCAATGAATACCCCTTCGACAAAGTACGTAACACAATCACGTTCTCGAATTCTTGCACCAAAGGCAAAGCTGAAGACTCAGCAAAGTCAACGTAAGCTTCATCAACTACAACAATTCCTGAGACTTTGTGCGCTAATTCCCGCAGATCGTTTAAAGGTACCATATGACCAGAGGGACTATTGGGAGAAGCAATCAACGTAATTGCTCCATTCACCGCAACGAGTTCCTTAATTGGTAATTGAAAGTTGTCAGGGTAAGAAACCTCAACCACTTGTGCAGGTTGCATAGCTGATAAAGTCCGATACAGCATGTAAGTTGGCATAGGATACACAACTTTACGTTCATTTCCTTCCGCACAACAGCGTACCAGCACATTCAACAACTCATCGCTCCCATTACCCACAATTACCCAATCTGCCGGTACTCCCAGCACATCGCTCACTGCCTGACAAAAGTCTCTTGCAAATAGATCGGGGTAGCGCCGTAGCCATTCACCATCTACATTGTGCAATATTTCCATCGCCTTTGGGGAAGGCGGATAGGGATTTTCGTTCGTGTTGAGTTTGATAATTTTTGTTCCTGGTTTGGGTTGTTCACCAGAAATGTAGCCACTCATGGCATCAATGGCAGGACGGAAGTAGCTCATCAAGTGTGAAGCAAAGGAAGTAAACATTAGCAAGATTGTACTCCACATTCAGTAGACCGAAAAGGTTTTAAAGTTAACAAAAAGTAACAAAACTATAAATAGTGTGAGAAATAATTACACGTATTGATTTCAGAAAAGTAGTAAAATCATTTTTGGGTTAAAGCTACTCCGAGAAAAAATGTCCGACCTGAAAGCATCCCTCCAGTTCTATCCACTAAAGATAGGTTTCAAATTCATCAATTTCTGTCTAGATAACCAGATTGATTTACACAGTTTGGGTCTTACACCCCCTGCGTTTATATAAAAAACCTTGAGAAGGTAAAACTTTTTTACTTCCACAATTAGTACCCATATCCTTTGAAGCTTGCCATGTCAATACCAGAATTTGTTTCCGATAAAAGTCTTACTCTGCATGGGTTGTTTGAAGCTCAGGTAGAGAAAACTCCAGAAGCCATTGCGCTTGTGTTTGATCGGGAGCAATTAACTTATGGCGAACTTAATGAGAGAGCCAACCAAGTGGCACATTATTTACGCTCATTAAATGCAGCCCCAGAAATGTTGATAGGTATTTGTCTTGAGCGTTCTATCGAGATGATAGTGGGAATGCTGGGTATCCTCAAGGCAGGTGGTGCATTCGTTCCGCTCGATCCATCGCAACCTCAAGAGCGCAAGGCGTTTATTCTAGCGGATACAAAAGTCGAGGTATTGCTAACTCTCAAGAAACTGGTAGCAGGAATTCCAGTACCTCAAGGTCATTTAGTTTGCTTGGATACTGAGTACGATAATATTGCTGCCAAAAGCAAGGACAATCCAAAAAGTAGCGTTCAGTCTGACAACCTAGCTTACACAATCTATACTTCGGGTTCTACAGGAAAGCCAAAAGGCGTGATGGTAAATCACCAAGCAATTTGCCAAGGCTTTGTGTTGATGCAAGAAATTTTTCCCATCACCCAGCAAGATCGCATTTTGCAAAAAATGCCTTTAACCTTTGATTTTTCATTCTGGGAGTTATTTTGGCCTCTGATGATTGGGGCTTGTGTAGTCCTTGCCAAACCAGGCGGTGAAAAAGATAGTGCCTACTTAGTCAAACTTATTGCTCTACAGGAAATAAGTATTCTTGTCTTTGTCCCTTCTGTGTTGCAGGTTTTTCTCTCCGAGGATGGTCTAAAAACTTGCAAAAATATCAGAATGGTATTTACAGGTGGAGAACCTTTAACTTCTGCATTAAAATCTAGATTTTTTAACCAGCTACCTAGTTGCCGACTCTACGATCTTTTTGGTGGTACAGAAGATAATCTAGTAACCTATTGGCCTTGCCAACCCGAGGAAAAGTTATCTAGCTTTCCCCAAGGTCGTCCGTTTCCAAACCTCTCAATTTATGTCGTTGACGAGCAGTTGCAACCTGTTCCCGCAGGAGAAACAGGGGAGCTACTTGTTGGTGGATGGGGACTAGCAAGAGGATATCTCAATCGTCCGGAACTGACAGCGCAAAAGTTTATCTCCAATCCCTTTAAGGAAAACTCACAGGAACGTCTTTATAGGACAGGAGATAAGGTTCGCTACCTAAGTGATGGAACAATTGAAATTCTCGGTCGCATCGACAACCAAGTTAAGGTGCGGGGCTTCCGGATTGAATTGGAAGAAATTGAAGAGAAGCTGAGCCAGCATCCAGCCGTGAAGCAAGTTACGGTCACTGCTAGGGAAGATGTAGCTGGTGACAAACGCCTAGTCGCCTATGTTGTACTCCACTCATCCCAAGAGTCGGAGCAAAAGTCTGTCAGTTCGCTGCGCCACTTCCTTAAGCAAAAACTTCCCGACTACATGATACCATCCAGCTTTGTGGTGCTAGAAGCACTGCCACTGAATCCGAATGGTAAGGTAGATCGTCGCACCCTGCCAGTACCTGAAATACGCCCAGCAGATTTACCTACCTTTGTTGCCCCCCGCACTCCGATTGAGGAGATGCTAGCTAATATCTGGGCCAATATCCTGAGAGTTGAGCAAGTAGGCATTCACGACAACTTCTTTGAATTAGGGGGACATTCCCTGTTAGCCGCCCAAATCATCGCTCGGATGCGCGTGAGCCTGGGAGTAGAGTTGCCTTTCAGTCGGCTACTGGAATTTCCCACGATAGCAGGTTTAGTCAAGATTGTTGAGGAGGCTCGTCAGCAAGAGGTGCGTCCTCAAGCGTTGCCCTTACAACCAATTTCGAGAAACCAAACTATTCCTCTTAGTTTTTCCCAGGAGCAATTGTGGTTTCTCCAGCAACTCCTTCCAGACGAACCTGTCTATAACGAACCCTGCACCATTCGCTTGCAGGGTGCTATTAACGTAGCTGCCTTAGAAAAAGCGATCGACGAAATTATCAAGCGTCACGAAAGCTTGAGAACGCGCTTCATCACGCTGGATGGACAGCCAGTTCAGGTTATAGATCCACCCGGCACTTTTAACCTAGCCGTAGTGGATCTGAGGGAATTCCCACAAGAGCAGCGGGAAGCCGAAGCTTTGCGGTTAGCCACAATAGATGCTAAACAGCCGTTTGACCTAACAACGGGGCCGCTTCTGCGTGCTACGTTGATGCAGCTAGCGGACTTTGACTACAGGTTATTCCTGACCTTTCACCACATCATCGTCGATGGTGTTTCGCTAATGAGCGTGTTCCTAAAAGAACTTGCGGCACTCTATGAAGCTTACTCGATCGGAAAACCCTCCCCACTTGCTCCACTCCCTATACAATACGCTGACTTTGCCGTCTGGCAACGACAGTGGCTGAAACAAGAGATTCTTGAAAGTCAGTTAGATTACTGGAAGCAGCAACTAGCCGATTTGCCCATACTACAGCTACCATTAGACAGTCCGCGACCCGCTGTTGGCACCTTTCGGGGTGCAAGGCAATGTCTGGTACTATCTATTGACCTGACAGAAGCGCTCAAAACTCTTTCGCAGCAGTCGGGAGTCACGCTCTACATGACCCTGCTGGCAGCGTTCAAAACCTTGCTCTACCGCTACACTGGCTCCGACGATATTGTTGTGGGGACAATGAGTGCGAACCGCAACAGACCGGAACTCGAAGGGCTGATTGGGTATTTCCTCAACACCTTGGTGTTGCGTACTGATATGTCTGGTACCCCTAGCTTTCGAGAACTACTGGGACGAGTGCGTCAAGTAACCTTGGGTGCTTATGCCCATGAAGACTTGCCCTTTGAAAAGTTGGTACAAACACTGCAACCTGAGCGAAATCTCAGCCAAAACCCGCTATTTCAAGTGGCATTTGCTCCCCAACCCCCAATGCCGTCTTTGAATTCGGACTGGACTGTAAGTGAGCTGGATATCCAAACCGATACAGCCAAGTTTGATTTGACCTTCTATGTAGAGGAAAGACCAGAGGGCATTATTGGTCGCTTCGAGTACAACACTGATTTGTTTAATGCCAACACTATCTCGCGAATGATAGGGCATTTCAAGACAATGCTGGCAGGAATTGTTGCTAACCCTATTGCGCGAGTTTCAGAATTGCCCTTGCTGACAGAAGCAGAGCGATACCAGTTGCTGGTGGAATGGAATAATACCACAAAAGAGTATCCCTCTGATAAATGTATCCACCAGTTGTTTGAGGAACAGGTGGAGCGATCACCCTCTTCCGTGGCAGTAGTTTTTGAAGGGAAGCAGCTAACCTACCAGCAGTTGAACGCAAGAGCGAATCAGTTAGCACACTACCTGCAATCGTTGGGTGTTAAACCAGAAGTATTAGTGGGGATTTGTGTAGAACGCTCTTTAGAGATGATAGTGGGATTGCTTGGCATCTTCAAAGCTGGTGGTGCTTATGTGCCCTTAGACCCAACGTACCCCAAAGACCGCTTATTTCATATGTTATCATCACAGGTGTCAGTGGTGTTAACAACCGAAAAGTCGATAGCCCAATTGCCCAAGCAGATAGCAGATGTGGTTCGCTTGGATACTGACTGGGGCGTAATTGAACAGATGAGTGAAGAGAATCCACTCAGTAATGTGCAAGCAACTAACTTGGCTTATGTCATGTACACTTCCGGCTCAACAGGCAAGCCAAAAGGAGTCATGATTGAGCATCGCTCCGTTTTAAATCTTGCTACGGGTCTTCATCAAGCTATTTATGTCCATTACCAGGATTCTCAACTTCGAGTTACTGTGAATGGGTCTTTATCATTTGACACTTCTGTAAAACAGATTATCCAACTCCTTTATGGTCATACCCTTGAAATTGTACCGCAAGCAATTAGATTGGACGGGAATGCCTTGTTATCCTTCCTGCAAAAGCACAAAATTGATGTATTTGAATGTACGCCGTCGCAGCTGGGAATGCTGATTGCAGCAGGACTGTTGGCATCTAAGTCAGCGCCTAAAGCTATGCTGGTTGCAGGAGAAAAGATCGATGAATCGACATGGCTTGCACTGCAACAAGTTGAGAACATTAATTTCTATAATCTTTACGGTCCGACGGAATATACCGTAGCTACCACAGTTTGCTCGGTGAAAATGGCAGGTTCTAAGCCAATCATCGGTCGTCCCATCACTAATACACAAATCTATATTCTAGACCACTATCTTCAACCTGTTCCTGTAGGAGTTGCTGGCGAACTATACATCGGTGGTTATAGTCTGGCACGGGGATACCTCAACCGTCCCGATTTGACATCTGAAAAATTTATCCGTAACCCCTTTAGCAATCAACCTGGAAACCGCCTCTACAAAACTGGTGATAAGGTACGCTATTTAAGTGACGGTAACATCGAGTTTCTAGATCGAATTGACAACCAGGTCAAGATTCGCGGCTTCCGCATCGAATTAGGGGAAATTGAGGCTGCGCTTGCTTTTCACCCAACAGTGCGACAAACCTTAGTTACAGCACTCGAAGATGTTCCAGGTCACAAATATCTGGTAGCTTACATTATCCCTAACCGCGACTCGGCGGTCGCTAGCAGCGACCTGCGAAGTTTTCTTAAGGAGAAACTGCCTGATTACATGATACCAGGAGCGTTCGTGATGTTGGATGCCCTGCCACTAACCCCCAACGGCAAGGTAGACCGAAAAGCGCTACCAACACCTGATAAAGCACGTCAGGAACTACAAGCCGAAAGTGCACCTCGCACAAGAGCTGAAGAAATACTAGCCCAAATCTGGCGCGAGGTTTTCCACCGAGAGTTTCTTAGCATCCACGACAACTTCTTTGAAGTAGGTGGAGATTCTATTCTCAGCATTCAGATTATTTCTAAAGCGAATCGTGCAGGTCTGTTACTTACTGTCAAACAAATCTTCCAACATCAAACAATTGCCGAATTAGCCCTAGTAGCAACTCCAACAGAAACCTTAAAAGCTTTCCAAGGTTTAGTAACAGGGTCATTACCACTTACACCTATCCAGCACCGATTCTTTGCACAAAATCTTCCCGAACCGAACCATTTCAACCAAGCCTTTCTACTCTTATTCCCACCAACTCTCAACCCCAACTTGTTACAGCAAGCTTTGCAACAATTAATAGTCCATCACGACGCCCTACGCTTGCGGTTTAATCAAACAGAAGCTGGTTGGCAGCAATTTAACGCCCTACCTGATGAGATTGTACCTTTCTCCCGAATAGATTTATCCACCTTACAAGAAGAAGCACTCTCCCAAACCATTGAATCTACATCCTCCCAATTGCAAGCCAGCCTAAACCTAAACTCTGGCCCACTCCTGCGAGTCGCACTTTTCCATCTAGGAACTCAAAAACCTTCTCGCTTGTTGCTAGTCATCCACCACTTAGCCGTCGATGGAGTTTCCTGGCGAATTTTGCTTGAGGATATCAAGACAGCTTACCAACAACTTGAATCAGGCAAACCCATTCAACTTCCTCCTAAAACCACCTCTTTCAAGCACTGGGCCGAAAAACTAACCGAATACGCCCAGTCGCCAGCCGCTAAAAAAGAATTAACGTATTGGTCAAACATTTCCACCCCAAGAATCACCAATCTCCCAGTAGACTCTAAGGGGGGAGCTAACACAAAAGCCTCAGCCCGTAGCGTAAAAATATCCCTCACCTCTGACGAAACTCGCGCCCTACTCCAAGGAATTCATAAAGCCTACCATACCCAAATTAACGACATATTGCTAACAGCCTTAGTGCAGGTATTAGCGACTTGGAGCGAGTCTAACTCAGTAATAATTGACTTAGAAGGTCACGGACGAGAAGAAATCTTACCAGATGTAGACTTATCCCGCACAGTTGGTTGGTTTACAACAATCTTCCCCGTGCATTTAGAACTAAAAGCCATAGAAAATCTCCCAGATGCGATCGAGTCTGTCAAAGAACAACTTCGTGCCATACCCAACCGAGGCATCGGCTACGGTGTGCTGCGCTATTTAAGTGGGGATGCTTCAATTACCTCTCAACTCTCTTCCCTACCACAAGCTGAGGTCAGTTTCAACTACCTGGGGCAATTTGATTGGGGAATGCAAGAAAATTCTTTCATTAAATTAGCCTCTGAATCAGTTGGTTCTGAACACAGCCAGCTAGGACACCGCAGTCATTTGCTAGAGATTAACGGACTTGTAGTAGAAAACCAGTTACAACTGGAATGGACATACAGTGAAAACTTTCACACACATGCGACAATTGAAAGTCTAGCCGAAAATTTTGCAGCAAGCTTGCGAACGTTAATCGCTCATTGTTTATCTGCTGATGCCGGGGGCTATACACTTGATGTATTTGAAAATCAGACCCTTCATAGCGATGCTCAACCAATAAACAATGACCAGCATCAGGAAAATAACATTCCTCTCCCCCTACATTTATTAGAACTTTCTCCAGGAATCTCTGAGTTACTTCCCATAGATACAGAAGCGGCATATCCTCTTGCCAAAATGCAAGAGTTTATGCTGCATCATTACGTGAATGACCCTCAAAAAATGGGGGTTTACCATTGTCAGCAATCCTACGATATCTATGATGAAAGCCTCGATTTGAATGCCTTTAAGAAGGCTCTCTTAATTCTCGTGCAAAAACATCCGGCTTTGAGAACCGTATTTATCACTTCTAACGGATTCCCAGCGGTTCAGGTAGTCAAAAAGAATCTAAGATTTTCCATCAATGAGCAAGACATTAGCCACATCAAATCGCAGGAGCAGTCAAATTATATTGATGCAGTAATGAAGCAAGACAGGCAGAACTTGTTTGACGTTGAAAATCCCAATGAACCATTGTTTCGTTTCAGGATTTTTCAAAAAGCCGAGAATAAATTTGAATTCTTGATGTCAATTCATCATGCAATTACAGATGGCTGGGGCAATGTTGAGTTTCACAACGAACTGTACGAAATCTATTCGGCTCTCAAGAAAGGAGAAGAAATAACAGTAGTCCCGGCTGCCAACGTATACAAGGAATTTGTCGCTTTAGAGAAAGAGATTCTTGGCTCACCAGACGCATCTTCTTTCTGGAAGCTTCACCTGAAAGATCATACATATAAACCCTTAAAACCGTTAACTTCTTCAGTGGAGAAAGTAGAAGCTGTTGCTGAAGAATATAACTTTGAAGAGGAAGTCGTTGCTGATTTACGTAAGTTTTGTCAAAAATTGAGAGTTTCACCAAAAGCACTTTTCTTAAGTACCTACCTTGACCTCATTGGTACTGTGATGAAATCAAACAGGGTTTGTGTAGGAGTCATCTCAAATGGTAGGACAGAAAGATTATCTGACCCGTTTGGAGCTTTAGGATTATTCTGGAATATTGTTCCGCTTTGTCAACTAACTAGAGAAGATAAAGGCGTACAAATTAAAAATGTGCAGCAATCGCTAATTGATATAGAACCCTATGTTAGGTATCCACTTCCCCAAATTTTAGCAGATCAACAAAAACCCGAGTTATTTTTCGCTACGTTTAATTTCGGGAATTTCCATAATGCTAAAAATCTCAAGGCTGACACTGGCTTGAAGGTGAATGCTAGAAGGTTTCATGACAAGTTCAACTTTCCTTTAAATTATGCTATGTCAATGGAGCCATCGTCAGGAAATGTAAGCCTAAATGTGGAATATGACCAGATGTATTTTAGCAGCAAAGACATTGGCTCAATGCTTCAGAATTACATTGAAATGGTACTTAGTATTGCAGCAGGTTTCACCTAAATGAACCACACCGTTTGTAGGGGTGCAATGTCATGCACTTCCACGACTGTGGTCTATTTACCTGGAGATGACTGTAAGTAAAAAAGAAGTGTAAGGAGAAGGTTGATAAAATGGCTATAACTATCGAGAAATTGGAGCATTTTCTAGCTGAAATTTTTATCGCTACTGACAATGATCCGGCTGTTAATTACTCCTACGGGGGAACACGGATGGTTTCTCCCAAAATGAGTGAATCACAAGCAAAAGAAGTTTGTCTGCGGTTGATGCAGGACGAAAGTGCGCTCAAAAACAAACTTATCAATGTTGCTTTGCGTCAATGTGTCTTGGGAAACTATATGGAACGAGTCCCTGAAGGCTTTATGGAAAGTAGCGTAGGGGGGGCTCGCTGTGTAATTAAGCCGAAAGTTGAGGAAACGTTTTTGATTCTAGACGATCCTACTCATCCAAGCTGGAAGTCAACTATCTCACCTATCTTCCATTGTATTGGAGAATTTCTTAACCATAAGCATGGCAAAATCAAGTTGACACCCGATTTTGGTAAATTTGCAGGGGTGACTGATGTGCTGAATCAATTTACTCCTCACGCTTTAGGTATTCGTTGTGAGGATGGCGGCTGTGGTGGTAAATCATCCTACTCTGCTACGGGCGTGATATCTGCAATGGAAACGCTTGGTTTCCACGAGCAAAAAGATGTTTCAGTCACGCTCGTCGGTTCTGCTGGAGCTATGGGATCTGATATCTTAAAATACTTCCTTGACAAAGGTTACAAAGATATAGCCGTGTGCGATTTAGCCTACGATCATCCCAATGCAGCAGTTCTCCCCCCAAATAACACGGTAAAGCTTCCCTCTAAAGCAAAAGCCTTTACAGTCGAATGTTTAGAGCGAGGTGGACTGATTGTTGCCACAACCGTTGGACATGAATTAGAAAATTCCCTTTGGGAAGTTATGCCTACAGGAACCACCTTACTCTTAGCTCATAATATGGCGATTCCTGTAGGTGAGATGGGTATTGAGCTCATGCAACGCATTCAGAAGCATGGCGTTTTTGCCTTGCCGGGTCAGGTATTAACCTTGGGTGGGGCTTTAACTTCTCGAGTTGAGTGGTTCTGGCGGCAAGCGAATATAGGTGTGCCGTTTGACAAACCACTGGCTCATTTGATCGTCAGGGATGTGGTTGAGTTTTTGGTGTCTGAAATTAGAGCATTGTCAATGTCTTCTGGATTAACCCCTTATGAAGCGATGCTGCACTATGCTCAAACTCAAGCTGAAAAGCTGGTAGTGGCTGCGCCTTAGCTCGATTTTATCCAAAATTACAGCGTTTCCTAGGCAAATGAGGTACACCCAAATCTTGTTTAACAAGGTTAGTAGCTTTGAAAACGTACCTCATCAGGTCGGGAACCGCTATAGTTTTGGATAAAGTCGAGATAAGGCAATGGCTAAAAAGTTTTTTCTACTCTTTTGAGGATAGAATTCCAGTTTTTAGAGCCGTTATAACCGTACATATCTTGATAGTACGTATCGACTAGGTACTCGTTTTCGTGGAGCATTAACCAGCTTTTTAACTCCGCTAATTTCCGCTCTCCTTTTTCTAATACTTTTTGAACGTAATCCAAATCCTCCCCATACTCCTCCCTGCTGATCTCCCATTGAAATTTGTTGGTATCTTCGACAATCAAGTAGTCTCCACTTTTCAGACCGTTTTCGTGAAAATATTCAACTACTCCCACCGCATTAGCATGAGCATCTTCTACGATCAACCAAGGATGAGCAAGCCCAGAAAGCAGTTCGGGCGGCATTATTGCACCCATATTGTTACAATCTCCCTCTAAAAAATGAACGCGAGAGTCAGTTTTTGCTTTCTCGTCGAGCATGGAAAGATCGATATCGATAGAGTAGATACAACTTTCTATCTGGAACAGTTCCAAGTGATCGGCTAGCCAAATCGCGCTGCCACCGCTTAATGCTCCTATTTCGATTACTGTTTTCGGGCGGAGTTCATACAAGAGCATTGAATAAAGGGCAATTTCGGTGGGGCCTTTCACGAAAAGTATGTCTTTCCAAGTGAACAAATCGCGGTTTGCCAAGAGCGCTTTCCAAGCTGGCGCTGGAATAGCACATTTATCTTCTCTTTCAGAGATTTTGGCAAATCGATTGGGTTTGAAAGGTGCAAGTTTATGGACTGCTTCTTGAACAAATCTTTGGTAGGTCATCTAATTTTATTTTTAGGTGTTAGAACATTTGTAAAATCTTGGCGATTTTTTGCTTTCTTTCTCTACTAAATAGTGCGCTCGTCAAACTCAATAAAGTATGGGGTAAAGCACATAGATATCCCAAGTAGGTACGCAATATACTCCAAGAAAAGACAATTCTTGAGATAGGAGATACGTTCCAAAATCGATTGACTGAACACACCATCTCATCCCCCAATGTCGTGACTTCATGCCACCATCCTGCCGGAATATAAAGAAATTCACCCTGATTCAGTATCAATTCACATTTATACTGGAGTGCCTGCTTTAATTTAGGAAAAGCCTTAAAATCTGGGCGCTCTAGATATACCTGACTAAACCAAGAACGCAACTTCAAACCATAGCGCAAATGGATATAAAATGGAAATGGATAGAGGTTAGTTGTTTGAGAAGGTGGAAAAAGTACGACTTTTTTAGACCCATGAAGTTGCATGAGTGTTCCATCAACCATATCATAATGTAAACATGTTACTTGACCTCCTGGTCCAACCCGAATGTTGAGATCGCTAGCGGGTTTATTTAAACCAAGCTGCTCTCCAATATTTGTTAGACAATCCGTATTAGCTAGGGTCGTGTTTTGGATAGAACATTTGACCAAGCAAACATTATTTTCATGAGCTTGATGATTACGCAACATATCTGCATATTCAGTGAAGAGGATATATTGTGTTTCAGATCCACTACCTATGTTTGTCCATTGGCGTTTATCCTGTTTGTATCTTTCGTGTCCGTAAAACCTTATTAGAAACTTCTGATTACCTATTTTTTCACTAAGATAGTCTAGATTCCAGTCGAGTTCTTTAAGTAATCCAGTAATGATAACTGGGCTGCCGATTTTTTGGAATTGTTCAAAAAATGTTTCTGGTGTTAAGGTTGATATGTCCACACGTTGTATTGGATTGACTATGTTGTCCAATCCCAATTCAAAGTCTTTTCTTGAGTTAGTTTCCATTCTTGTGTTCACATTATGTGTTAGCGTTAAACCTCACCGATGACCCGAAAAACCTATAAAACCGACATAACAGATGCCCAGTGGTTATTGGTAACAAGTTAAGGCTGTATGGCAGTTGTCAAAATGAACTGGCATCTAAGTGTGGGTGCGGAATGTGGGTTCAAAAATCTGAATTTGGAATAACTCCTTTATCACGTTTTTTGCAAACAAACCAACATCTTCTCCACCCAACACTCGTCAAAGACCAATTCATAAACACGGTTACTGACTCGGATAGAACCCTCCCACTTGACCACTAACCCGGACATAAGCAATTCCCTTTGTTCTGGACTCTCAACGGCGACAACCTCCCCTTGATGCAAAATTTGTCGATAGAGTCTTAATAACTCAACAGCATACCATTTATCTTTCAGAAGATAGTCACGAATAGTCCTCAAATGCTCTGGCTCATCTTGAGATTCCCAATTCTCTATTACCCGCTTTCGCACCAACATCTCAACCCACTCGGCTTCACCGTTGGTGGGAATAGGAGATGAAGAATTGCGGATGAGTTTACAGAGCTTTTGAGTCAGAAAAGGCTGACCACCTGTCCAGGCTATCACTTCTTTGAGTATACTTTGAGGGTTGCTCACTTGTGCGGCTAATCCTTGCAGTAAAGGTTGGGCTTCATGCAATTGAAAGCCATTCAGTTGAATCGCCTGACCGATATTAAAGGGTGTACGGTTTTTTTCTTGAATTAATTGAGAGGGAGTAGCAACTCCCAGCAGGACGAAAGTAAGACGCTGGTAGTCTGGGCTGTCAGCACGTTTGTTATAGCAAGCTCGTAAAAACATTCAAAACATCCCATCAAGCATTTCGGTAACGTCTTGCTGGTCGCGCCCCCGGTTGTCGTCATATATCATGAGCGTATTTAAATTCCTGTGCCTGCTGAGTTTCTGAACCTTCCGCACATCCCCGTCTGTTGCGTCCAGGGCTGCCGTGATAGCGCTGTGTCTGATGCGGTGAGGGGACATCTGTTTTTTGATACCAGCCTTTTCGCTGTGGCGGACAACCATCTTGCAGATACCGTCGCCGCTAAGTCTGTGTCCGCTGTGGGCGGAGTCAAGTGCTATAAAAAGCGGACTATCGTGCGAGCAACTTCCCCTTTCCTCCAACCAATCGGCGAGCGCCCGAACAGTCGCCACGCCCAAGTCCACTACTTCCGACTGAGTGCCGCGTCCTTTACCGAGAATCCGCAAAGTCTTACTCACTGGGTCAAAATCTCGAACGTTCAACTGACTGATTTCGTTTCGCCGCAGAGCATTGCCCCACAGCAGGCGCAACAAAGCATAATCACGCTTCCCGGCTAGTGTTGTCAGATCGCACTGCTGCAAAATTCGCTCAAAAGTTGGTCGGTCAACCCCGGTTGTATCTCGGTAGCCGACAATTTTCTCCCCTTTGATATCCTCCAAACTGTAATGGCACACACCGAGCTTACGGCCCATTTCCACTAGACTTTTAACAGCCGCCAGCCGCCGATTGACCGTCGCTTCCTTCAACCCCTTGTCGATCAGCTTAGCTTTGTACTTGAGAACCACCGAAACTGCTTGCCGTTCCTCAAGGTGCAAAAACTCCAAAACGTTATCAGGCAAGGCGGGCGTCCCTGTCATAGTTTTTAAAAAATCATTCACGTCCCTTTCGTAAGCGCGGCGGGTGTTTTCGGAGCGCTTGTCGGCGAGTAATTGTTTGAGCACGTCTGGATCGGTATCTAAAGTGTCGAAATATCTCTCAATTTTGGCATCGAGAGAAGCTTCCAGGCGGGCGAGCCTCTTCGAGGGCTCCGCTAACGACAGTTCTGCTTTCATGGTTTTTTGTTATTGATAACCATAGTTTACGATGGCTGGGGGGTAAAAATAGGTTCTGTCCCTGGGGGGCTGTGGTGTCTAAGCGGCTAGGAGTTTTAGTTTCCCAAGTTTTGCCAAAACTGCAACTTGATTTTCGGCGAACAGAACTTAGCCTTTGTTATGTCATATTCCTCGATTTTAAAATGCCCCATGCGAGGGCTGGGATGGAGCTACACGGCGTCGAAAGCGACGAACTTCAGCATCTTAAGTTGCGCTCGCCTGTCGTTTGATTTTTGGCTTCGAGGACGGACGATCGCCGGAATCGTTTCGCCGACTTTCGGGCCCGGCCACCGTGTCAGAACGGAAACGTGGTACTGAAAATGACCGCTCTCGACGAGAGAATCCGTCAAGAAAGAGAGCTGATTCACGCCCTTGAGTTACGAAGCCACCGAGCGCCAGACGATCGCGTCCCTGCAATTTTTAGTTCGTTGCGATCTTCGTTGCAGGCTGGGATATCCGATTTTATACGTTTGACGGCGACGATCGACAACATTAGTTTTTTGGTAAGCTTGGTGCTTTGTCTTACTTATAAGTCTTACACGATGACAGTTTATATGATATTTCTCCAAGCTAGTAAGACAACATTGTCAGACATAAATAATACAAACTTAAAACCAGTGTAAGACTGTGTGAGACTATACGTCTGGTATGATATTTTTTCAACGCTAGTAAGACATAATTGTCAGACACAGGCAAGACCATCGAAGAATAGTAAGACGTGGTGAAGTTATACGTCTTACTTAGTATGAGTCCTTTATTAGCTAGCTAGCAGCGCGGTTCCTATCAGGGTGGTGTCGAGGTTCTTCATTTTTCTAGGTTCGCTGTAATATGTGGCATCTGGGTTGTCTTACGGTTAAGTTTTACACACTGAGCAATATGTCTGACACTGGCTAAAAGTAGTAAGACACACTTGTCAGACATAAGTAAGATAAATTTGTCACACAATAGTAAGACTAACTTTGCTTATATGTCTTACTATTGAGGAGTTAATATTTTACAATATTGTCATACATTAAAAATTGGGTAAGGCAATGTCAGACAAAATCATGTTGAATTTTCGCTGTCCAACGGAAGTTTTGGAAGTGATCGACGATCTAGGGAAAGAG
>Ga0164298_10000115_pt1 | contig 32154 bp, 28 predicted proteins | sample Whisoiple_216_MG_FD_109713 | JGI IMG/M metagenome (GOLD analysis project Ga0164298, IMG submission 109713) | Unamended control soil microbial communities from upstate New York, USA - Whitman soil sample_216_MG | ecosystem: Environmental > Terrestrial > Soil > Agricultural land ...
CGCGGTGGACCTGCGGCGGGTGGTGATCGGTCGGACCGAGACCGGTAAACCCCTGCGTCTGCAACTGCTCGGCACCCACGTGCTGACCGTTGGTGTGTCGGGGGCGGGGAAGGGGTCGCTGGTGTGGTCGGCGGCCTGGGCGCTCGCCCCGGCGATCAAGGCGGGCCGGGTGAAGCTGTACGGGATCGACCCGAAGGGCGGTATGGAGCTGGGGCAGGCCCCGGAAGTATTCGAACAGGTCGTCTACGACAACGGCTCCCACGCCGTGACCCTGCTCGAATGGCTGGCGCAGGAAGTGAAGCGGCGCGCAGTGTCCTACCGTGGCCGGCGTCGCATGTGGACACCCGAGTCAGGTGATCCGTTCATCGTGCTGGTGGTCGACGAGCTGGCCGACGTGATCGCCTACCAGACCGACAAGAACCTTCGGGACCGCGCTACCCGAGCGGTGCAAGCGATCACCTCTCAAGGGCGTGCGCCCGGCGTGTGCGTGCTCGGGCTCCTGCAGGACCCGCGAAAGGAGATCGTCGCGTTTCGACACCTGTTCTCCACCCGGATCGCGATGCGGCTGGACGAGCCGGCGCAGGTCGACATGGTCCTCGGCGACGGCGTGCGCAAACGCGGCGCTGCCGCGCATGAGATCCCGGAGAGCACACCCGGCGTGGCCTGGGTGAAGGAAGACGGCAAGCGCGAACCGATACGGGCGCGGGTCTTCCACGTCACCGACGACCATCTGACCCAACTCGTCGACTACCTCACCGGACGTACCGCGCTGCCGGTATCCGCTGAGATCGTCGACTTCCCGGCTGGGGGTGCGGCCTGATGGCTACCACCACGACGATGATCCGGCTGCTCCACTCGATCCGCGGCCACCTGACCACACACCGGCTGCCGGCTGAGATCGCCTCGATCAAGGTCGACACCGACATGATCAACGGTGACCACGTCGTCGTGCACCTGTGGGCTGTGCAGCTGCCCGCGCTCGCTGCTGCACTGCTCGACTGGGCCGACACCCTGACCGCCATCAGCGCGACCGCATGGCGGCCACCAGGTGGCCACAGTGTCCATCTGAGCATTACCGGTCGACTGGCAGACGAGACTGCCGTGGAGGTGTACGGCGGGGTCGACTACACCGACGAGCTGTTCGGTGACCTCCAACCCGGCGGGCGGCAGAGCGTCGCGCTACCAATTCTGCGCAGCTGGGCGGCGAACGGTTCGGCGGTGGCGGCATGAGCGGCCGCGAGACACGCGCGGAGCGGATGCGGACGCCGCTCGCTATCGACGTCATCACCGCGACCGCTGAACAACACGGCGTGTGCGTACGGCCGTTCACAATGGAGGTTGGGGATCTCGACACCGGAGAACTTCGCCACGTCGCCGTTCCTTGCGGCTCCACTGTGGAGTCACAGTGTGGGCCGTGTGCCCGGAAGGCTCGCGCTCTTCGGATTGCTCAATGCCGTGAGGGGTGGCACCTCACCGAGGAACCCGCCTTCACCCCGGACCCACCGAGCGAGGACCACAAGGCCCTACTGGCGCTGCGGGCTGATCTGGTTGCTGCCTATCAGGACACGGACGACGCGGAAGCGGACGAGTTGCGCGAGGAGATCCGCTCTGTAGATGACGAGCTGCGGGCGCTCGGTATGCGTGGTCGGCTTCCGTCACCGGAGATAGGGACCGCGAAGGTCGGTCCGAAGAGGTCGACCAGACGGCGTCAGGACGCGCCGAACCTACCGCGTAGGCGGGTGGAGCACAGGACTCTTGGGCGCGAGTTCGCGGGCCGGTTCCGGCCGTCTATGTTCGTCACGCTCACCTGCGACAGCTACGGGCGGGTGCGCGATGACGGGACACCGGTTGATCCGTCCACTTACGACTACCGGCGCGCGGCGCGAGATGCTGTCCACTTCGCCTCCCTTGTAGACCGGTGGTGGCAGAACCTGCGGCGCTGTGTCGGATGGGACATCCAATACTTCGCCACAGTCGAACCACAGAAACGCGTCGCTCCGCACCTGCATGCCGCGATCCGCGGTTCCATCCCGCACGAACTGCTGCGACAGGTCACCGCAGCCACCTACCTTCAGGTGTGGTGGCCGGCTCACGATGAGCTGGTTTACGACGGTGACCACCTGCCCGTCTGGAACGGTGAACAGTTCATCGACCCCGACACGCGGCGGCCACTCACGACATGGGCTGAGGCGCTCGAGGACCTGGAGGAACCGGCGCACGTCGCCACGTTCGGACGGCAGGTGCATTCCAAGGGCATCCTCGGCGGCTCCGAGGAAGCCGGCCGGCACATCGGCTACCTCACGAAGTACCTGACCAAGTCGCTCGGCGACGTCGTCGAGGCGGGTACCGACCGGCAACGCGCTCACCACGACCGGCTACACGCTGAGCTGGCCGTGACGCCGTGCTCGCCACGCTGCGCCTTGTGGCTGCTCTACGGTGTCCAACCGCTGGGAGTGAGCAGTAGGACAACGCCTGGTCACTGCAAGGGCCGTGCGCACCGACGCACCACGCTCGGTCTCCCCGGCCGGCGCGTGCTCGTCTCGCGGAAGTGGTCGGGCAAGACCCTCGCTGACCACAAGGCTGACCGTCGGGTCTTCGTCCTCCAGGCCCTAGCCGAGATCGGCATCGACAAGCCGGCGGAGGAACCCCGGCGACTCGTCTGGCACAAGGTCCAGCCCGGTGACCCCCACGTGCCACCACGGGCGCACCTGCTCATGCACGCCATAGCCGAACGCATCCGATGGCGCGCTGAGTACGACAAGGCGTTACTGGCGGCTGGGGAGCCGCCCCCAGATGTTTCAGCAACTCAGGCGGCGGCGTGATGGGGGAGACAGTGAAGGTGCATCTCACGGTCGACGAGGCGGCCGAGTACATGAACACGACAATCCGGTTCGTTCGCCGGCTGATCGCCGAGAGACGGATCCCGTTCCACAAGATCGGCCGGCACGTCCGCCTGAAGGTCCAGGACGTCGATGCGTTCATAGACGCAGGTCGGGTGGAGGCATTCGACGCGACGGCTGTTCACCGGTATGTCAGGCGGGCGTCATGAGCGAGACGCGACGCCGGTTCGGCAGAGTTCGGCAACTTCCGTCCGGGAGGTGGCAGGCGCGGTATCCGGGGCCGGATGGTCAACTCCGGAACGCGCCGCGCACCTTTGCGCGTGAGAAGGACGCCGACCAATGGTTGTCGGAAGTTGAGACCGACCTCCGGCGCGGTGACTGGACCGACCCCGATGCCGGCAAGATCCCACTCGGCCAGTACGCCAAGGTATGGATTGAGGAGCGTGCGGGCCTCGCGGTTCGGTCCAAGGAGCTGTATCACGGGCTCCTGCGGAACCACCTCGATCCGTACCTCGGCCAGCTGATGCTCTCGGAGCTATCACCGGGCAGGGTGCGGCGGTGGCGCAAGGAGCGGTTGGAGGCTGGCGTGGGTGAGGTCACGGTGGCCAAGGCTTACCGGTTCCTCAAGGCGGTCATGAACACGGCGTGGCAGGACGACAAGCTAGTCAAGTCCAACCCGTGCACGATCAAGGGCGCTGGCAAGGAGGACAGTCCCGAACGGCCTACGGCGACTATCAAGCAGGCGCTGAAGGCTGCGGACAAGATCCAGCCGCGATACCGCCTGGTGGTGCTCCTCGCCACCTTCGGGAGTCTCCGCTTCGCGGAGATGATCGGTCTCCAGCGCGGGGACCTCGACCTGGAGAAGTGCGTTGTGCACGTCCGCCGGCAGGCGGTCCAGCCGGATCACGGCGACATCTTCGAGGATGACCCGAAGTCGGAGAAGGGCAAGCGGCTTGTCGCGGTGCCGTCTTTCCTGGTGCCGGAGATCCAGGCGCACCTCGACAAGTACGTCAAGCCGGGCGATGACGCGTGGGTGTTCCTCGGCGCGAAGGGTGCTCGGCCGACTCGGAACAACTTCCACACGATCTGGGACAAGGCGCGCACGGCGGCCGGCATTCCGGGCATGCACCTGCATGACCTACGGCACACCGGCAACACCCTGGCCGCCGAGACGGGCGCGACGCTCCGAGAGCTGATGGACCGCATGGGCCACGCCAGCACCCGCGCGGCGCTGATCTACCTGCACGCGAGGGAGGAGAGGGGCAAGGCGATCGCGTCCGGGATCGACGCCATGGTCAAGAAGGCCACCAAGAAGCCCAGTAAGAAGGCAACGAAGGGGCACGCCAAGGACACGAAGGGGCACGTGGAGGGCACGAAGCCGGAAAAGGAGTCCGAGTGAGGTCCACTCGGACGGCTCGATATGCCGTTGACCTGCGAGAAGAGAGTTGAGCGGGTGACGGGAATCGAACCCGCATGACCAGCTTGGAAGGCTGGGGCTCTGCCATTGAGCTACACCCGCGCACGCCGCTACCCCAAGCCGGCGCGGAGTCAGCCTAGCGTGTCGCGATAGGCTGTGTTCGGTGTCCCCAGCGGGCTGTGGCGCAGTTTGGTAGCGCATTCGCTTTGGGAGCGAAGGGTCGCAGGTTCAAATCCTGTCAGCCCGACTCGACTGGGCCGACCTGCGGATCGTGTATGACCTGCAGGTCGGCCCCGCCTGCGCCCAGATCACGCGAGTTCCATAGACTCGCGAGAGCCCACACCATTGCTACCCAGGAGATCACGTTGAAGAGCACCGTCGAGCACCTGAGCCCGACGCGGGTCCGGATCAACGTCGAGGTGCCGTTCGACGAGCTCAAGCCGAACTTCGACGCCGCGTACAAGAAACTCGCCTCGCAGGTCCGTATCCCCGGCTTCCGGCCGGGGAAGGCACCCGCGCGGGTGATCGAGTCCCGTATCGGGCGCGCACCGATCCTCGATGAGGTCGTCAACGAGGCCATTCCGGCCAAGTACATGCAGGCGATCACCGAGGGCGAGGTCCGGACGCTGGGCCAGCCCAACATCGAGGTCACCAAGCTGGAGGACGGCGACCACATCGCGTTCACGGCCGAGGTCGACATTCGGCCGGAAATCACCGTGCCGGCGTTCGGTGAGCTGTCGGTCACGGTCGAGGACCTGCAGGTCACCGATGAGGAAGTGGGCGAGCAGCTGGATGAGCTGCGTGCCCGCTTCGGAACATTGGCGGGCGTCGAGCGGCCCGCGGAGAACGGCGACTTCGTCTCGATCGACCTGTCGGCCTCGGTCGACGGCGAAGAGGTGGAGGAAGCCAAGACCGCCGGCCTGTCCTACGAGGTCGGCTCCGGCGAGATGATCGAGGGCATCGACGAGGCCATCATCGGCCTGTCCGCCGACGAGGAGCGGGTCTTCACGACCAAGCTGGTCGCCGGCGACCACGCGGGTGAGGACGCCCAGGTCACCGTCAAGATCAACACCGTCAAGGTGCGTGAGCTGCCGGAGCCGGACGACGAGTTCGCCCAGCTGGCCTCGGAGTTCGACACGATCGACGAGCTGAGGACCGACCTGCGTGAGCGTCTCGGCCGCGTCAAGAAGATGCAGCAGGGCGTCCAGGCCCGGGACAAGGTCCTCGAGGCCCTTCTCGAGGTCACCGAGGTGCCGCTGCCGGAGAAGGTGGTCGAGTCCGAGGTCGAGGTCCGCAAGCACGACGCGGTGCACACCTTCGACCACGACGAGGCGAAGTTCGAGGAGTTCCTCACCTCCCAGGGCAAGACCCTGGAGGAGTTCAACACCGACGTCCAGGAAGAGGCCGAGAAGGCCGTCAAGACCCAGCTGATCCTGGACTCGATCGCCGACGCCGAGAACGTCAACGTCAACGACAACGAGCTGACCGAGCGCATCATCTACCAGGCGCAGCGGTTCGGCATCAGCCCGGACGAGTACGTGCAGCGTGCGCAGCAGTCCGGCCAGCTCGGCGCCATCTTCGCCGACGTGCGTCGCGGCAAGGCGCTGGCCTCGGTCGTGCGCCTGGCCACGGTCACCGACGAGAGCGGTGCGCCGGTCGACCTGGACGAGCTGTTCGGGCCGCGCGAGGCGGACGAGACGGCTGACGTTCCGGTCGAGGACGCGGAGACGAAGTGACGCTCTGAGCGAACTAGGGCGGTGTCGGGCATTCGATACCGCCCGCCTTCGTTAATGTCGGACATGACACCAGTTCAACCTCGCAACCAGAGCGGAGAAGGCAGGCAGACGTGACGCAACCACGGCAGACGCCCGACATGCGGTCGGGCACCGCAGGGCTCACCCTGAACGACTCGGTGTACGAGCGGCTGCTCCGTGAGCGCATCGTGTTCCTCGGTTCCGAGGTCGACGACGAGATCGCCAACCGGATCACCGCGCAGCTGCTGCTGCTCGCCGCGGAGGACCCGGAGAAGGACATCGTCTTCTACATCAACTCGCCGGGTGGCTCGGTGACCGCCGGTATGGCGATCTACGACACGATGATGCTCGTCGAGCCCGACGTGCAGACCTGGGCGATGGGCATGGCCGCCTCGATGGGGCAGTTCCTGCTCTCGTCCGGCGCGCCCGGCAAGCGCTACGCCCTGCCCCACGCGCGCATCATGATGCACCAGCCCTCCGGCGGCATCGGCGGCTCCGCCTCCGACATCGCCATCCGGGCCGAGGTGCTCGGCAAGTGGAAGCTCGAGATGGAGGAGCTCACGGCGGAGCAGACCGGGCAGACCGTCGAGCGGATCACCACGGACGCCGACCGTGACCGGTGGTTCACGGCCGAGGCCGCACGCGAGTACGGCTTCGTCGACCACGTCGTCACCCGGGCGAGCCAGACGCCGAACGGCCACGCTCGCTGACGGCGGTCACAGACCTGAGGAGAACACACCAGTGAACAACTACTCTCCGCAGTCGCGGTACGTGCTCCCGTCCTTCGTCGAGCGCACGAGCTACGGGGTCAAGGAGTCGAACCCGTACAACAAGCTGTTCGAAGAGCGGATCATCTTCGTCGGCGTGCAGATCGACGACGCGTCGGCCAACGACGTGATGGCGCAGCTGCTGTACCTGGAGTCGGTCGACCCCGACCGCGACATCATCATGTACATCAACTCGCCGGGCGGCTCCTTCACGTCGCTCATGGCGATCTACGACACCATGCAGTTCGCCAGGCCGGACGTACAGACGTACTGCCTCGGTCAGGCCGCCTCCGCAGCCGCGGTCCTGCTGGCGGCGGGCACGCCGGGTAAGCGGTTCGCGCTGCCCAACTCCCGCATCCTGATCCACCAGCCGGCCATGGAGGGCGTGTACGGGCAGGTCTCGGACCTGGAGATCCAGGCCAACGAGATCCAGCGCGTGCGGCGGCTCATGGAGTCGACGCTGGCCCGGCACACCAACCGGGACGCCGAGCAGATCCGTGTCGACATCGAGCGCGACAAAATTCTGACCGCGGATGAAGCTCGCGACTATGGCATCGTCGATGAGGTTCTTCCGTACCGGAAGTTGTCGGCAAGCCGTCCTTGAGCTGGGCGTCGAGTGGCTCCGGATCGTGAGGTCCGGGGCCACCTGATCGGCCGAATCCGACAACTCGGCGGTCAGGTTCTCCCCCTTAGCGGGGGTTGGCAGGTACCGTCGGAGGCAACAGGCACGACCGGGCCTGGAGTGGCGTGCGCGAGACTGTCACTCAGGGCCCGTCCAGGCCACAGATCCAGGTGTGCACCCGGAGGCACACCGGAGGGGACAGAGGTCAGCGGTCATGGCGCGTATCGGCGACGGCGGAGACCTGCTGAAGTGCTCTTTCTGTGGGAAGAGCCAGAAGCAGGTGAAGAAACTCATCGCCGGACCTGGCGTGTACATCTGCGACGAGTGCATCGACCTCTGCAACGAGATCATCGAGGAGGAGCTGGCCGAGGCCGGCGACGTCAAGCTCGACGAGCTGCCCAAGCCCGCCGAGATCGACGAGTTCCTCGACCAGTACGTCATCGGCCAGGACGAGGCCAAGCGCACGCTGGCCGTGGCGGTGTACAACCACTACAAGCGCATCCAGGCAGGTGACCGGGCCCGTCCGGAGGGACGTGAGGGCCGCGAGGCTCGCGAGGAGACCGTCGAGCTCGCCAAGTCGAACATCCTGCTGCTCGGCCCGACCGGCTGCGGCAAGACCTACCTGGCGCAGACGCTCGCGAAGCTGCTGAACGTGCCGTTCGCCATCGCGGACGCGACCGCCCTGACCGAGGCCGGCTACGTCGGTGAGGACGTCGAGAACATCCTCCTGAAGCTGATCCAGGCCGCCGACTACGACGTCAAGCGCGCCGAGACGGGCATCATCTACATCGACGAGGTCGACAAGATCGCCCGGAAGTCGGAGAACCCCTCGATCACCAGGGACGTCTCCGGCGAGGGCGTGCAGCAGGCGCTGCTGAAGATCCTGGAGGGCACGACCGCCTCGGTGCCGCCGCAGGGTGGCCGCAAGCACCCCCACCAGGAGTTCATCCAGATCGACACGACGAACGTGCTGTTCATCGTGGCCGGAGCCTTCGCCGGTCTCGAGAAGATCATCCAGGACCGGGTGGGCAAGCGTGGGCTCGGGTTCGGCGCCGAGATCCGGTCCAAGGCGGAGATCGACACGGCCGACTTCTTCGCGGACACGATGCCGGAGGACCTGATCAAGTTCGGTCTCATCCCGGAGTTCATCGGCCGTCTTCCGGTGGTCGCCTCGGTGACCAACCTCGACAAGGTCTCACTGGTGCAGATCCTGACGGCGCCGCGGAACGCGCTGGTCAAGCAGTACCAGAAGCTGTTCGAGATGGACGGGGTCGAGCTGGAGTTCACAGACGCCGCTCTCGAGGCCGTGGCCGACCAGGCGATCCTTCGTGGGACCGGGGCCCGTGGGCTGCGGGCCATCATGGAGGAGGTCCTTCAGCCGGTCATGTATGACATTCCTTCGCGGACCGACGTCGCGAAGGTCGTCATCACCGAGCAGACGGTTCGGGAGAACGTGAACCCGACGATCGTGGCTCGGCAGCCTTCCCGGCGCGAGCGTCGCGAGAAGTCCGCCTGAGTTTCGTTGTCTCGTGGTCAGGGGCCGACTGTGTCGGCCCCTTTCCCTTTGTGCGCTCTTACCTCACGAACGGGTCCGCGGCCCTGCGGAACGCCAGTGGTTGCTCGATCCAGGGATAGTGGCCGCAGTCCTCGATCACCAGTGCCTCGCCGTGGGCGAACAGGCGGGCCGCGGCCAGTACCGGGGCCAGGCCGGTGCTGTAGTCCTGGGCGCCGGCGATGACCCGCACCCTTGCCTGCGTCTTTCCCAGCTGCTGGGGGAAGTCCGGGGGTGGGTCCACGCCGAAGTACGCCTGCACCGTCTCCAGGTCGGTCTGTCCCACCTGGGAGTGGGTTCGCTCTCGTTCGGTCCACACCGCGTAGGTCGCCGGGGCCGTGCGGGCCTGCCAGGCCTCGAACTCGAGCTGGTTCGCCGGGCGGTGGCCGAACGCCGCCACCGCGGCGTCGTACGCCGGTTCTCCCCGGCGGTGGGCGGTGATCTCCGCCGCGTCCGACGGGGTGTCCGTCAGGTGGGTCGACGGCGGCGTGATCAGCAGCATGCTCCCGACCGACAGGGGGTACTGCGCCGCGTGCGCCATCGCCAGTCTCGTGCCGGCCGAATGAGCCACCACGTCGAGCTGCCGCAGGCCCAGGTGTTTGCGCAGGTCTTCCAGGTCGTTCGCCTGCTGCCAGTACGACAGTGCGGGGCCCGGGGTCTCACCGACGCCTCTCAGGTGCGGGATCACCAGGTGCCCGGGCAGGCCGCCCAGGTCGCCCAGGTAGCTGGGGTGCCGGCCCGCGCCGCCGGCCAGTACCACCAGCGTCCTGCCGTCACCGGACTCGTCGTAGTGCAGAGCGGCCTGGTCTCCGGCCACAAAGATCGGCATGGTCTGACCATAACCTGGTGCCAGGATGGGGCCTATGCCTTATGTCCTGCTCCTCCACGGTCACATGGGGGCCGCGCCTCCGCACTGGCAGAGCTGGCTCGCCCACGAGCTCGCCGACACCGGCTGCGACGTCGACGTTCCGCTGCTCTCCGAGCCTGACCAGCCGAAACTGGAGGTCTGGCTGGCCGAGCTGCGCTACCAGCTGGAGGCCGCGCCCAGGCACGCCGAGCGGATCGTGCTCGCGCATTCCTGCGGGGCCGCCCTGTGGCTGCACCACGCCACCCGGCTCGCGGACGCCGACCTCCGCGTCGACCGGGTGCTGCTCGTGTCACCGCCCGGTCCGCGGTGGCGGCATCCCGACGTGCACGGGTTCAACCCCGCGCCGCTGGACGCCGCCGGGGTGCGGCGGGCCGCCGGGTGGACGCAGCTCGTCGTCGGGGACGACGACTCCGCCTGCTCCGTCGACGAAGCCGTGTCGATGGCCGCCGCGTTGAAGGTCGACCTCGACGTCATCCCCGGTGGGGCACACCTCGACGGCCACGCCGGCTACGGACCCTGGCCCGCGGCCCGCGACTGGGTTGCCGACCGGCACGCCCGGATGGTCGCCAACCGGTGACGGGCCTCGGCGACCCACGGTCACGTCTCGCACGCCACGCCGTCGTCGTCCCGATCCAGGGCTGACCGGTAGCCGGGTTCGCCGCGATGCAGGGGTGCCGCGCCGGCCGCGCGGGCCTCGGCACAGTTCGCGTAGTACACGCCCGCTGGCGCCGCAGGTGGTGGCGTGTAGGCCGGAGGCGGTGTGTACGCGGGCGGCGGTGTGTAGGCCGGGGTCGGGGGTGGCGTGTAGGGGGCTGGTTCGAGCGGCGGGGCCGTGACCTCGGGGATTTCGGTCGTCGGCGTGACTGGCAGGGATGCCGTGGTCGTCGAGGTTGTGGTGGATGTCGTCGAGGACGTCGTGGTGTCCCGAGCCGTGGCGTCGGAGGTCTCGACGGTCGGGACCGGGTCCGTTGCGGGTGCCTTGCCACCGCACGCGGTCAGGGTGAGCAGGAGGGCGGTCACCATCAGTACACGCTTCATGGCCCGGGGGTCGCGGACGGTTAACGCAGCGTTACCCCGGTCAGGGTCTCTCACCCGGTTGGGTGAGGTGCCTAGGTGGTGATGCGTTCCGGGTGGGTGTAGACGTTCATGCTCGTGCCGCGGAGGAAGCCGATCAGCGTGATCCCCTGTTCCTGGGCCAGCTCCGCCGCCAGTGACGACGGTGCCGACACGGCGGCCAGGACGGGGATGCCGGCCATCGCGGCCTTCTGCACCAGCTCGAACGACGCGCGGCCCGACACCATCAGCACCGTGCCGCCCAGTGGGACCCGGTCGTTCAGCAGCGCCCAGCCCGTCGCCTTGTCGACGGCGTTGTGGCGGCCCACGTCCTCCCGGACCACCAGCAGTTCACCGTCCGCGGTGAAGATGCCGGCCGCGTGCAGTCCGCCCGTCGACTCGAACACCCGCTGCTGTTCGCGCAGCAGGTCCGGGAACGTCACCAGGGTCTCGGGGGTCACCCGGCACTCGTCGCCGGCCGGGGAGAAGCGGGTCTTCAGCTTCACCGCGTCCAGTGCCGCCTTGCCGCACACCCCGCACGACGACGTCGTGTAGAAGTTGCGCTCCACGCCCGTGTCCGGCGGCTCCACGCCCGGCGCCAGAGCCACGTCCAGCACGTTGTACGTGTTGCGGCCCTGGTCGTCGACGCTGTCGCAGTACCGGGCCGTGCTGACGTCCGCCCGTGCGCCGATGACGCCCTCGGTCAGCAGGAAGCCGTGCGCCAGCTCGACGTCGTGGCCGGGGGTGCGCATCGTGACCGCGAGCGCCTTGCCGTCGACCCGCAGCTCCAGGGGTTCCTCGGCCGCCAGCGCGTCCTGACGGCGCCTGGCGCCCTCCGCCGAGAGCCGCAGAACCGGGCGGCGCACGGTCACTCGTCCCATGCATACAGCCTACACCGGCTATCTAAAGAACTCTTTCTAAGGAACTCTTGCGCAAGAAGTCCTTAGCAACGTATGTTGTTAAGCATGGTCAAGGATCGCAGGAACCTCACCGACCCGAAGACGCTTCGGGCGCTCGCCCACCCGCTGCGGTGGAAGCTCATCGAGTTCATCGGGCGTGAGGGCGCTGCCACCGCCACCCAGTGTGCCGAGGAGACGGGCGAGAGCGTCGCCAACTGCTCCTACCACCTCAACCTCCTCGCCAAGTACGACTTCGTGGAGCGGGCCGAGGGCGGGCAGGGGCGCGAGAAGCCGTGGCAGCTCGTCCACCAGGGGCAGAGCATCACCGACATCGGGCTGGACGAGGAGAGCAGGCTCGCCGCCCAGGCCGCCTCCACGGCCTTCCTCGACCACGCCTTCACCATGATCAGGGAGCGGTACCTGGCCTCCCACGCGCTTCCGGAGGACTGGCGTGCCGTGCTCGGCACCAACACCAGCACCGACTACCTGACCGCCGCCGAGACCGAGGAGTTCCAGGAGGCGGTCCGCGCGATCAGCGACCGGTACAAGGAGCGGCGGTACAAACCGGAGCTCCGGCCGGCGGACGCACAGCCGGTCTACGTCTTCCTGTCGACCTCGATCCCGCCGGAAAAGGCCTAGCCAAGCACCGAACCGGCCGTCGTGGCCCACGACGGCTCTCTTCGACCTGCCCAGAAACGGGAGATCATCATGGATCCGTACATCGTCCAGCACCTGTTCACCGCCCGTCACGACGACCTGGTCCGCCAGGCCGAGGACTCCCGGATCGCCCGCGAGAGCAGGGACTCGCACGACGAGTCCCGTCCGGCGCCGAAGCCGGCCTCGCGGGACAGCCGCTCCCGCCGGTTCCGTCTGGCCTGAGCCGGTAGCGTGACCGGGGTGACGGAACGCTTCGACGTGGTGGTGGTCGGCGGCGGCCACAACGCACTGGTGGCCGCCGCCTATCTGTCCCGGGCCGGGAGGTCCGTGCTCGTCCTCGAACGGCTCGACCGGGTCGGCGGCGCGGCCGTCAGCGCCACCCCCTTCCCCGGCGTGCCGGCGCGGCTGTCCCGGTACTCCTATCTGGTCAGCCTGCTACCCGACGCGATCGTCGCGGACCTCGGGCTGCGGATCACCCTCCGCTCCAGGGCCGTCTCCTCCTACACCCCGCTCGACGGGGGCGGTCTGCTCGTCGAGCACGAGCCGGGCGAGGCGACCGCGGCGTCCTTCCGGGACCTCACCGGATCGGATGGCGAACTCACCCGATGGATGTCGTTCTACGACTCACTCTCCGCGATGGCCACGGCCACCGCGCCGACCATGCTCCAGCCGGTGCCGTCCCGCGCGCGGTTCCGTGAGCTGGTGGCCGACGACCGCCTCTGGACGCAGGTCTTCGAGCAGCCGATCGGCACCACGATCGAGGAGACCTTCACCCACGACGTCGTCCGGGGCGTCGTCGCCACCGACGCGTTGATCGGCACGCACACCTCGTTGCTGTCGCCGGAACTGCTCGCCAACCGCTGCTTCCTGTACCACCTCATCGGCGGCGAGTGGCGGGTCCCGGTCGGCGGCATGGGTGCGGTGACCCGCGAGCTTTCCCGGGTGGCACGGGAGAACGGCGCCACCATCAGGACCTCCGCGCTCGTGACCCGGGTCGACGCCGACGGCACGACCGCCGAGGTGACCTACCGGACGGGCGAGCGGGAGGAGACCGTCGCCGCGGGACACGTCCTGGCCGGGGTGGCGCCCGCGGTCCTGGATCGCCTGCGTGGCAGGGAGTCCACGAAACCGGTCGGCGCCCAGCTGAAGATCAACGTGCTGCTGTCGCGGCTGCCGCGGTTGCGTGCCGGGATAGACCCGAGGCAGGCGTTCGCCGGCACCCTGCACCTCGACGAGTCCTACCGGGACCTCGAGAACGGTTACACCGCAAGCGTTTCCGGCAACGTTCCCGATCCGCTGCCCGGCGAGATGTACTGCCACACGCTCACCGACGGGTCCATCGTGGACGGCGAGCTGCACACGTTGACCCTCTTCGGTCTGCACACGCCCGCGGCGCTGTTCGAGAAGGACAACAGCGGCCGTCGCGCCGAACTTGTCGCGCGGTACCTGGCCGGGCTCAACCGCCACCTCGCCGAGCCCATCGAGGACTGCCTCGCCACCGACGAGGACGGCCGCCCGTGCATCGAGGCCCGGACCCCACTGGACCTGGAGGACGAGCTGGCCATGCCGGGCGGCCACATCTTCCACGGTGACCTGGCGTGGCCGTTCAGCGAGGAGGGCGGCGGCTGGGGGGTGGCGACCGACGTGCCGAACCTGTTGCTCTGCGGCAGCGGCGCGCGGCGTGCTGGCGGAGTCAGCGGCATAGGCGGCCACAACGCCGCCCATGCCGTGCTCGACGTCAGTTCAGCTCGGCCTTGACCTGCGCGAGCGTGGGGTTCGTGAGCGCCTTGCCGTTGGGGAAGTGCACCGTCGGCACGGTCTGGTTGCCGCCGTTCACGCTCATCACGAACTCGGCCGCTCCGGGCGTGCGCTCGATGTCGACCTCCGTGTACTCGATGCCGTCGCGCTCCAGCTGCGACTTCAGCCGCCGGCAGTAACCGCACCAGGTCGTCGAGTACATGGTCAGCGTCTCGGGGGCCTCGGGAGTCTGCGTCATGACGAGCACAACGCGAACGGACACGAAATCATGCCCGAACACGCTACTAGTGACGGCAGCCGCCCGCGGGGGGCAGTGGCGAGCGGGGGTCGAAGTACGAGCCCGGCTCGGCCTCGCCCGGCCGCCTGGTCACGGAGTGTCCCGTGGTGACCGGCGCGAGGAAGCCCTTGCGGTACGCGTCACAGTCGATCGAGTAGCCGAACCCGGACGCCGCGTCGAACCAGAGGCCGCGGCTGCTCACCGTCCACTTGTCACCGACGCGCCAGATGTAGTCGACGTCCGCGCGTACCACGACGACCGTGTTCATCGCCTCGGCGAGGCGCAGGTTCGGCGGCGGCTCGAAGGCGTACGCGAACACGTAGTTCGTGTGCACGACCAGCTCGCCCGCCTTGCCCTGCCGCGTCGACATCGTCCCGGACACCTTGGCCTCGACCGGCAGCGGCGTGCTGCCCGGCGCGACGAGGCTCACCAGCGCCTGTACCTCCGGCTCCCGCCCGTCCGCGAACAGCGGCTCCAGCTGCCGCTTCGCGTCCGGCGCCAGGAAGCCCAGGTAGCCGGTGGGGTCGTGGTCCACCAGCAGCTTGCGGTCCAGCCGGCTCGCGACCAGCACGCTCCGCACGAGCTGGGTGGTCGCGGCCACCTCGTCCGCGTCGAACTCGCCGACGGCCCGCGCCTCGGGCAGGACGAGCCCGGCCGCGCCGTCCGCCCAGCTCTCGGCCGGCGTGCCGGCGAACGGTCTGGCGGCGTCGAACGGGGCATCCCTGTCGACCCCGGCCCGCGTGGCGTCCCGGCCCTGGGCCTGGTCACCGGCGACCGGCTCGAAGACGCTGGTCCGCAGGAGCAATGCCACCACCGCGCCGACGGCGAGCACCACAAGACCGCCGGCGAACCAGCGGCCGCGGCGGCGCCTGCGTTCGGCACGCAGCATCTCGCGCACGTCCTCGGTGGCCGCGCGCGCCACAGTGCCCGCCCAGTCGGTCTCGGGGACCGCTGGAGCGGTGTCACGCTGCCGAGCCTTCAACTGCTCCCACCCTGACCCAACCAGGTAAAACAACAACCTTCCGGTGCTCAGCACATCGATTGCGCCGACCCCCGCGTTAACAAATGGCGCTGTGCGGAACTCGAATGCGGGCGGCCGGGCACGGTTCGTAAACTCTTTCGACGTGACGACCAACTCATCGCCCCAGCCCAGAGACCTCCCGCCGGTCTGGGAGCCGGCCTCGGTAGAGGCGGAGCTGTACCAGCGGTGGGTGGACGCGGGCTACTTCGCCCCGGACCCGGCGAGCGATCGTCCCGGGTTCTGCATCGTGCTGCCGCCGCCGAACGTGACGGGCAGCCTCCACATGGGTCACGCGCTGGAGCACAGCATCATGGACGCGCTGACCCGCCGTCGCCGCATGCAGGGCTACGAGACGCTGTGGCAGCCGGGCATGGACCACGCCGGCATCGCGACCCAGAACGCGGTCGAGCGCCAGCTGGCCGGGGAGGGCAAGAACCGCCACGACCTGGGCCGGGAGGCGTTCGTCGAGCGGGTCTGGGCGTGGAAGGCGGAGTACGGCGGCAAGATCCTCGGCCAGATGCGCAGGCTCGGGGACGGTGTCGACTGGTCCCGCGACCGGTTCACGATGGACGAGGGACTGTCCAAGGCGGTCCAGACGATCTTCAAGAAGCTGTACGAGGACGGCCTGATCTACCGGGCCGAGCGGATCATCAACTGGTGCCCGCGCTGCCTGACGGCGCTGTCCGACATCGAGGTCGAGCACTCGGACGACGAGGGCGAGCTGATCTCCATCCGCTACGGCTCTCTCGATGACGCCGACCGTTCCATTGTGGTGGCCACCACACGCGCCGAGACGATGCTGGGTGACACCGCGGTCGCCGTCCACCCCGACGACGATCGCTACCAGCACCTGGTCGGCACCGAGGTGGAGCTGCCGCTCACCGGCCGGATGATCCCGATCGTGGCCGACGAGCACGTCGACCCGTCGTTCGGCACCGGTGCGGTGAAGGTCACGCCGGCGCACGACCCGAACGACTTCGAGATCGGCCGGCGCCACCAGCTGCCGGCGATCACGATCATGGACGAGCGCGCGAACATCATCGTGAAGGGGCCGTTCGAGGGCCTCGACCGGTTCGAGGCGCGGCCCGCGGTCGTCGCGGCACTTCGTGATCAGGGCCGGATCGTCGCGGAGAAGCGGCCGTACGTCCACTCGGTCGGCCACTGCTCCCGGTGCGACACGGTGGTCGAGCCGCGGCTGTCGCTGCAGTGGTTCGTCAAGGTCGAGCCGCTCGCCAGGGCCGCGGGCGACGCCGTCCGTGATGGTCGGACCACCATCCACCCGCCGGAGCTGGCCAAGCGCTACTTCGACTGGGTGGACAACATGCACGACTGGTGCATCTCGCGCCAGCTGTGGTGGGGCCACCGCATCCCGGTCTGGTACGGGCCGGACGACAAGGTCGTGTGCGTGGGGCCGGACGAGGAACCGCCACAGGGCGATGGCTGGACGCAGGACCCCGACGTGCTCGACACGTGGTTCTCGTCCGCGCTGTGGCCGTTCTCGACGCTCGGCTGGCCGGACGAGACCCCGCACCTGCGCACGTTCTATCCGAACAGCGTCCTGGTCACCGGCTACGACATCCTGTTCTTCTGGGTCACCAGGATGATGATGTTCGGCCTGTACGCGATGGACGGCGTCCAGCCGTTCGACCACGTGTTCCTGCACGGGCTCATCCGCGACGCCAGCGGCAAGAAGATGTCGAAGACGCGCGGCAACGTCATCGACCCGCTCGACTGGCTGGACCGCTTCGGCGCGGACGCCACCCGGTTCACGCTGGTCCGCGGCGCGAACCCGGGCGCGGACATGGCGATCTCCGAGGAGTGGGCCGCCGGCTCGCGCAACTTCGGCAACAAGCTGTGGAACGCCACGCGGTTCGCGTTGATGAACGGCGCCACGGTGGCCCGGCCGGTGCCCGCGCGGGACACGCTGACCGACGCGGACCGGTGGATCCTCGACCTCACCGACGCCGTCGTGGCCGAGGTGGACGAGCTGTACGAGGACTACCAGTTCGCGAAGCTGTCCGACGCGCTCTACCACTTCACGTGGGACGAGCTGTGCGACTGGTACCTCGAGCTCGCGAAGGTCCAGATCGCCGAGGGCGGCAGCCGTGCGGACGACACACGAGCGGTGCTGGGACACGTCCTCGACACCGTGCTCCGGTTGCTGCACCCGCTGATCCCGTTCGTCACCGAACGCCTGTGGACGACGCTGACCGGCGGCGAGTCGCTGGTGGTCGCCTCGTGGCCGACGGTTTCTGGCGAGGCCGCCGACGGGGCGGCCGCGCGGCGGATCGCGGGCGTCCAGAAGCTGGTCACCGAGGTCCGGCGGTTCCGCAGCGACCAGGGCGTCAAGCCGGGCCAGCGGGTCAAGGCCCGGCTGTCCGGTGTGGACGAGGCAGGTCTTTCGGCGCTGTCACAGGCGGTCTCGTCGCTGGCGCGGCTCGAGGCGCCGGGCGAGTCGTTCACGCCCAGCGCGTCGATCGAGGTCGCGTTGCCGGGCGGACACGTGCACGTCGAGCTGGACCTGTCCGGCACGGTCGACCTCGCGGCCGAACGCAAGCGGCTCGAGAAGGACCTCGCCGTGGCCCGGAAGGAGCTGGCCGGCACCGAGGCGAAGCTGTCCAACCCGAACTTCATGGGCAAGGCGCCCGAGGAGGTGGTCGCGAAGATCCGGGCGCGGCGCGACGCCGCGGCGGCCGAGATCGAACGGATCACCAAACGGCTGGGGTCGTTCGGTGACTGAGGCCCTCGACGATCTTCGCCAGGTCGAGACGGAGCTGAACACCCGCTGGCCGGAGACGAAGATCGAGCCGACCCTGCGGCGGATCGGCGCGCTGGTGGACCTGCTCGGCGACCCGCACAGGACCTACCCGATCCTGCACGTGGCCGGCACCAACGGGAAGACGTCGGTCACGCGCATGATCGACGCGCTGCTGACCAGGATCGGGCTGCGGGTCGGCCGGTACACCAGCCCGCACCTGCAGGTGGTGACCGAGCGGATCGCCATCGACGGGGCCCCGATCGCGCCTGAGCGGTACGTCGAGGTCTACCGCGACGTCGAGCCGTACGTCGAGATGATCGACCGCGGCGCCGAGGTGCGGATGAGCAAGTTCGAGGTGCTGACCGGCATGGCGTTCGCGGCGTTCGCGGACGCGCCGGTCGACGCCGCGGTGCTGGAGGTCGGCCTGGGCGGCAGCTGGGACGCGACGAACGTCGCGGACGCGAAGGTCGCCGTGGTGACGCCGATCGCCGTCGACCACGTGGAGTACCTCGGTGCCGACCTCGCCGGGATCGCCGGCGAGAAGGCCGGGATCATCAAGCAGGGCTCGATCGCACTGCTGGCCGAGCAGCGGCCCGAGGTGATGGAGGTGCTGCTGCGCCGCACGGTCGAGGTCGACGCGACGGTCGCGCGGGCGGGCCTGGAGTTCGGGGTCCTGCGCCGGGACGTGGCGGTCGGCGGTCAGGTCCTCAAGCTGCAGGGGCTCGGCGGCGCGTACGAGGACATCTTCCTGCCGCTGCACGGTGCGCACCAGGCGGCCAACGCGGCGCTGGCGCTGGCGGCGGTGGAGGCGTTCTTCGGCGCCGGCGCGCAGCGGATGCTGGACGCCGAGGCGATCCGCGAGGGCTTCGCGTCGGTGGTGGTGCCCGGCCGGCTGGAGCGGGTGCGGTCCGCCCCGACGGTCTTCGTGGACGCCGCGCACAACCCCCATGGCGCGCAGGCGCTCGCGGACGCGCTGGACGCGGACTTCGGCTTCCGCAACCTGGTCGGCGTGGTGAGTGTGATGCAGGACAAGGACGTGCGGGGGATCCTGGCCGCACTGGAGCCGGTCCTGCACGAGGTGGTCCTGACGACCAACTCGTCGGAACGCGCGATGCCGGCGGAGGAGCTGGGTGAGATCGCGACGGAGATCTTCGGCTCGGAACGGGTCGAGGTCCAGCCCCGGCTGGACGACGCCGTGGACCGGGCCCTCGCGCTGGCGGAGGAGGACGCGGGGGAGCCGCTGTCCGGAGTCGGTGTCGTCGTGACGGGCTCGGTGGTGACCGCGGGCGAGGCACGCGCGTTGCTGGGCAGGGAACCGGCGTGAGCGGCCCGTCGAGGCCCGACCCGATGCGGTCGTTCGTCGGCGTGATGTCGGCGGCGCTGGTGCTCGAGGTGATCGTCGTCCTGCTGGCGCTGCCGGTGGTGGCCAAGCTGGGCGGTGGGCTGGCCACGTGGCAGGGCGTGCTGGTCGGCGTGCTGGCGCTGCTGCTGTTGGTGACGTGTGCTTTCCTGAAGCGGCCGTGGGGCAGGTGGGTGGCGGCGGGCCTGCAGGTCGTGCTGGTCGCGTGCTGGTTCGCGGTCGTGGCGCTGGGCGTGCTGGGCCTGGTCTTCGGCCTGGTGTGGGCGGTGCTGCTGTGGATGCGCCACGACGTGGCCAGGCGGATGGCCGAGGGCAGGCTGCCGAGCCAGCAGGCGGAGTGACCCCGTTACCCTTTCCGCGCGAGGAAGTTCCCCCAAGAAGGAGTACCTGTAGTCGTGAGCGAGCGCACCCTGGTCCTGGTCAAGCCGGACGGCGTCAGCCGTGGGCTGGTCGGCGAGATCATCTCCCGCATCGAGCGCAAGGGCCTGACGCTGGCCGCGCTGGAGCTGCGCAACGTCGAGCGGAGTGTGGCGCAGCAGCACTACGCCGAGCACGCCAGCAAGCCGTTCTTCGAGTCGCTGCTCGAGTTCATCACCTCCGGCCCGCTGGTGGCCGCGGTCATCGAGGGCGACAACGCGATCGCCGCGTTCCGCCAGCTCGCCGGCGCCACCAACCCGGTGCAGGCCGAGAACGGCAGCATCCGCGGTGACTTCGCGCTGGAGGTCCAGTACAACATCGTGCACGGCTCCGACTCCCCGGAGTCCGCCAAGCGCGAGATCGACCTCTGGTTCCCCGGTCTCTGAACGACCACCGCAGTTCGAGGGCTTGGTCGGATCCGACCAAGCCCTCGACCGGTTCAGGAGCCGGTTCGGCCGCGAGGACTGACAGCGAACACTCGGCACCTGGCGTTACGCTCCGTGATGTGGCGATGGTCATGGCGCGGGGGCTGGTCAAGCGGTTCGGTCGGCTGACCGCCGTGGACGGGATCGACGTGGACGTCCGGCGCGGCGAGGCGTTCGGCTTCCTGGGCCCCAACGGCGCCGGCAAGTCCTCGACCATGCGCATGATCGGCTGCGTGTCCCCGAGGACCGGCGGTGACCTGCGGGTGCTCGACATGGACCCGGACCGCGACGGCCCGCGCATCCGTGCGCGGCTGGGGGTCGTGCCGCAGCAGGACAACCTGGACACCGAGCTGACCGTCCGGCAGAACCTGCACGTGTACGGCCGGTACTTCGGCCTGTCGAAGGCACACGTGCGCGCCAAGGCGGTGGAGCTGCTGGCCTTCGCCCAGCTGACCGAGCGTGCGGACGACGAGGTCGACCGGCTGTCCGGCGGCATGAAACGACGCCTCACGATCGCCCGCTCGCTGATCAACGACCCCGAACTGCTCCTGCTCGACGAGCCGACCACCGGCCTGGACCCCCAGGCCCGGCACCTGCTGTGGGACCGGCTGGTGCGGCTGAAGCACAGCGGCGTCACGCTCATCATCACGAGCCACTACATGGACGAGGCCGAGCAGCTGTGCGACCGCGTGGTCGTGATGGACGCCGGCCGCATCGCCGCCGAGGGCAGCCCGGCCGAACTGATCGGCCGGTACAGCACCAAGGAGGTCGTCGAGCTGCGCTTCCGTCCCGACGAGGACACCACGGCGGTGGAGGACCGGCTCAGGGACCTGACCGACCGCATAGAAGCCCTGCCCGACCGCCTACTCCTGTACACCACGGACGGCGAGGCGGTCCTCGGCGCCGTCCACACCCGCGGCGTGCGGCCCGTGAAGAGCCTCGTCCGCCGCAGCACCCTGGAGGACGTCTTCCTACGCCTCACCGGCCGCGGTCTCGTGGACTGAGGCGTTCACGTCAGCTGGTCCAGTGCCGCCCGGCCCGACTGTCCACTCAGGTCCCAGTCGACCGCGCCGAGCAGCAACGCGATGACCGCGTCCGCGAAGATGTTCGCCTCTTTCCAGCTGTGCCGGGGATGCCCGCCCGGCCGCACCCGGTACCGCAGCACGAAACCGTCGAGCATGGCCTGCAGCACCGACGACAGGCGCTTGAACGTCCACTCCGGACGCAACACGAAGTCGTGCTGTGCCGCGAGAGTCTGGTACAGCCGAAGCCATGCCCGCGTCGTCTCCCGCGCGCCGGGCGTCATCGCCTTCGCCAGCTCGGGGTGCCGGGGAAGCAGCGGACCGAGGTGCAGCACGAGATAGCTCCGCGGATACTGCACCAGGCTCGTCAGCAGCTCCTCCGTGACGTCCGCGATGTGCTGTGACATCGTCGTTTCCTGGCTGTGCCGGGGCGACGGGATCTCCGGCCGCGCCGGCTGCGCGCGGAGCATCGCGAACACCACGGCGTCCGCGAGGAAGTCGGTCCGCGTCTCCCACCGGTTGAAGAACGCCCGCCGCCGCGCCGCCTCACCCGACGACCACTTCGGGGCCAGCCGGATCACGTCGTCGGTACGCAGCCAGTCCAGCGCCGTCGGAAACGTGATGTGCCCCAGTCGAACCGCCTGGTCAGCGCCGATCGGCTCCGCTTGGAGGTAAGCGTCCATGAGATCGGCCGCCACGGAAAGAAACCCCATCGCCACCGTGTCGTGGCGGGAAGGGCCTGCGCGTAGCACCACCTTGTCGTGGCCTTTCGTCCATGGCGAAACCAACAGAGAATATTGCCTTATTTCAAGGAAAAACGCAGCCCTGCGAACGAGTGAAGCTTGCCGCCACGGACTGTGTTTTCCATCCGAGGCGTCACTTGGCTGTGGGGTGCGAAATGGCACGCGTGGTCAACCCCGTGCACGCGGCACTGATCGTCGTCGAGGGAATGTGGACCTGGTACCGGCGCAACTGGCGTGCCACCTTCGTGTCCAGCGTCGTCCAGCCGGTGCTGTTTCTGCTGGCACTGGGCTTCGGCCTCGGCTCGCAGATCCGGCCCACCGAGGCGACCGGCGGACTGCGGTACGTCGTGTACCTGGCCCCGGCCCTGCTCGTCGCCACCGCCGTGCAGATCGCGGCCTTCGAGTCGACGTACCCGATCCTGTCCGCGTTCAAGTGGCAGCAGACCTACCTCGGCATCGCCGCCTCACCCATCACACCCGGTCAGATCTTCGGCGGCCACCTGATGTGGGTGGCGTTGCGGCTCGGCGTGGCCGGCGGCGCCTACCTGGCGGTCGCCGGCCTGCTCGGCACGCTGACAAGCGTCGGCGTGCTCTCGTCCCTGCTGGCCTCCGTGCTCGCCGGCCTCGCGTTCTCCGCGCCCGTCGCGGCGTACTCCGCGACGCTGCGGAGCGAGGGCCAGCGGTTCAGTGCCTTCTTCCGGTTCGTCGTCGTGCCGATGACCCTGTTCGCCGGCACGTTCTTCCCGATCACGCGACTGCCGGCGTGGCTGCGTCCCCTCACCTGGGCAACCCCCCTGTGGCACGGCACGGAACTGTCCCGCGGCGCGGCGTTCGGCGACCTGACGCCGCTCGCGACGATCGGGCACCTGGCGTTCCTGCTGGCGATGCTCGTCGCCGGCACGTGGTTCGGCGTGCGGACCTTCACGAGGAGGCTCGCGGCGTGAGCACCGGGGTGCTGCTGCGGGTGCTGCCGCCGGGCCTGTACGCGGGCCGCGCGCACGTGCTGGTCGAACGGTCGTTGCTGGTGAACCGCCGGCTCTGGCTCACTGTCGTGTCCGGTTTCTGCGAGCCGCTCTTCTACCTGTTCGCCGTCGGCATCGGGATCGGCACGCTGGTCGGAAACGTCGCCGGGCCGGCGGGACCGGTCAGCTTCGTGCAGTTCCTGGCACCCGCGCTGCTGGCCGCGTCCGCCATGAACGGCGCGGTCTACGACGCCACCTTCAACGTCTTCTTCAAGTTCAAGTACGCCAAGCTGTACGACGCGATGCTGGCGACCCCGCTCGGTCCGGTCGACGTCGCCGTCGGCGAGATCGCGTGGGCGCTGCTGCGTGGCGGCCTGTACGCGGCCGGCTTCCTGACGGTGATGCTGGGCATGGGCCTGATCTCGTCGGCCTGGGCGGTCCTCGCGCTGCCCGTGGCACTGCTGGTGGCGTTCTCGTTCGCCGCGGCCGGCATGGCGTGCACGACCTACATGCGGTCCTGGCAGGACTTCGACCTCATCCAGCTCGTACTGCTGCCGATGTTCCTGTTCTCGACGACGTTCTTCCCGCTGACGGTCTACCCGGGCGCCGTCCGCGTGGTGGTCCGGTGCCTGCCGCTCTACCACGCGATCGAGCTGATGCGGAACCTGTGCGCCGGGGTGGTCGGGTTGGGACTGCTGGGGCATGTCGCGTACTTCGTGGTGATGGCCGGGGTCGGTGTGGTGGTCTCGACCCGCCGGCTGGGGGTCCTGCTGCTGAGATGAGCGCGGCCCACATCGCGCCAGCACCCAGGTCGCGCCTGGAACAGCGGGCCGGTGATCGTGATGCCGAGGTCCGCGCCGTAGCAGGAATGGTTCAGGGCTCAACTATCCCGCCCGGGGGATCACGTCCGCAAGACCGGCGAGGGTTACCCTTGGACCCACTATGAGCGTTGAGTCCGTCTTTCCTGAGCTGGAGCCGTTGCTGCCGAGGGTGTCCAAGCCGGTCCAGTACGTCGGTGGAGAGCTGAACTCCACGGTCAAGGACTGGGACGCCACCACGGTGCGCTGGGCGCTGATGTACCCGGACGCCTACGAGGTGGGCCTGCCCAACCAGGGCGTCATGATCCTCTACGAGGTGCTCAACGAGCTGGCCGACGTGCTCGCCGAGCGCACCTACGCGGTGTGGCCCGACCTCGAGAAGCTGATGCGTGAGCACGGCGTCCCACAGTTCACCGTGGACGCGCACCGGCCGGTGGGCGCGTTCGACCTGCTGGGCGTCAGCTTCTCGACCGAGCTGGGCTACACGAACCTGCTGACCGCGCTCGACCTGGCCGGCATCCCGCTGCACGCGGCCGACCGGACCGCCGACCACCCGATCGTGGTCGCCGGCGGGCACGCCGCGTTCAACCCGGAGCCGATCGCCGACTTCGTGGACGCGGCCGTGCTGGGGGACGGCGAGGAGGCCGTCCTGGAGATCACCGCGCTGGTCCGCGCCTGGAAGCAGGAGGGCCGTCCCGGTGGCCGGGACGAGCTGCTGACCCGCCTCGCGGAGACCGGCGGCGTGTACGTCCCGAGGTTCTACGACGTGGGGTTCTCGCCCGACGGCTCGCTGAACCCGGTGGTGCCCAACCGCGACCGCGTCCCGGTGACGGTGGCCAAGCGCACCACGATGGACCTGGACGCCTGGCCGTACCCGAAGAAGCCGCTGGTGCCGCTGGCGGAGAGCGTGCACGAGCGGATGAGCGTGGAGATCTTCCGCGGCTGCACCCGGGGCTGCCGGTTCTGCCAGGCCGGCATGATCACCCGGCCGGTGCGGGAGCGGTCGATAGAGGGCATCGGCGCGATGGTCCACAGGGGACTGGAGGCGAGCGGGTTCGAGGAGGTCGGCCTGCTGTCACTGTCCAGTGCGGACCACTCGGAGATCGCGGAGATCACCAAGGGCCTCGCGGACCGGTACGAGGGCACGAACACGGGTCTGTCACTGCCGTCGACGCGCGTCGACGCGTTCAACATCGACCTGGCCAACGAGCTGTCCCGCAACGGCAGGCGTTCCGGCCTGACCTTCGCCCCGGAGGGCGGCAGCGAGCGCATCCGCCGCGTGATCAACAAGACGGTGTCCGAAGAGGACCTGATCCGGACGGTGAGCGCCGCGTACGCCAACGGCTGGCGCCAGGTGAAGCTGTACTTCATGTGCGGCCTGCCGACCGAGACCGACGACGACGTGCTGCAGATCGCGGCGATGGCGCAGGAGGTCATCCGCGCGGGCCGGAAGGCCAGTGGCCGCAAGGACATCCGCTGCACGATCTCGATCGGCGGCTTCGTGCCCAAGCCGCACACGCCGTTCCAGTGGGCCGCCCAGTGCGACCCGGACACGGTGGACAGCCGGCTGCGCAAGCTGCGGGACGCGGTGAACTCCGACCGCGGCCTGGGCCGCAACATCGGCATGCGTTACCACGACGGCAAACCGAGCCTGATCGAAGGCCTCCTGTCCCGCGGTGACCGCCGGGTCGGCCGGGTCATCGAGCGCGTCTGGCGCGAGGGCGGCCGCTTCGACGGCTGGAGCGAGCACTTCTCGTACGAGCGCTGGACGGCCGCGGCGGCCGCCGAGCTGGAGCCGCTCGGCGTGAGCCTGGCCTGGTTCACCACCCGCGAACGCGCCGAGGACGAGATCCTCCCGTGGGACCACCTCGACTCGGGCCTGGACAAGCAGTGGCTGTGGGACGACTGGCAGGACGCCCTGTCCGAACAGGAACTCGACGACTGCCGCTGGACCCCGTGCTTCGACTGCGGCGTCTGCCCGGCCATGGGCACCGACATCGAGATCGGCCCCACCGGCCGAAAACTCCTCCCCCTGACCCCCGTCTAACCCCGCGAGTCCCGCGTTCACACACACCGAACTACGGTTTCGCACACACCGAACTGCGGTTTCGTGCAGGTACGTGTGCACGAAACCGCAACTCATGGTGTTTGAACGCGGGACTCGCGCTGTGTGAACGCGGGACTCGCGGGGGTCAGCGGGCGCCTACGGCGGCCATGGCGTCCGTGAGGCCGTGGCCGTAGAAGCTGTTGTACGGCTGATAGCCCGTGCAGTAGGCGTCCTGCGCCCCGGTTCCGTCCAGGTCGTAGTCGGCCGGGCACGGCAGCGGGTCCGCCTGCTCCGTCAGCATCTTCGAGAGCGTCTGCGGCGTGGCCTCCGGGTGCTCGGACGCGAGCAGCGCCGCCACCCCGGTCACGTGCGGCGCGGCCATCGACGTGCCGCACATCTTCTCGTAGCCGCCCGGCACCGTGGACAGCACGCAGGTGTCGTCCTGCTGCTTGCCGCCGGACGGGTCGTAGGCCTGCGGCTTGGTCTCCCCGCCGGGGGCGGTGACGTCGATGACACCCAGCCCGTAGGAGCTGTAACTGGCCTTCAGCGCGTTGCGGCCCACAGCCGACACCGCGACGACCCCACGCAGCCCCGCCGGCAGCACCTTGCAGCTGGCGTCCAGCGTCCGCCGGCCCGACGTCGACGGGTCCTCCGCCGCCCGGCCGTTCGGGTCGGCCAGGTCCGCGCCCTCGTTGGTCGCCGCCGCGACCGTCAGCACGCCGTGCGAGGTCGCGTAGTCGACGGCGCGCCGCACCGACTCGTACACCACGTGCTCGCTGTCCCGGTCGCACGTCATCAGCCACGGGTCGACGAAGTAGCTGTTGTTGGTCACCCGCATGCCGTTGGCGGTGGCCCACATCAGCCCGCACACCGCGTACTCCGGGAGGATGAACCCGGCATCGTCCACGACCTTCACCGACGCGATCCGCACCCCGGGCGCCACGCCCGTGATCCCGCGGCCGTCGTCCGCCGCCGCGATCGTGCCGGCGACGTGCGTCCCGTGCGGCGACGCCGTCGGCTCCCACGCCGCGGGCGACGGGTCGGCCCTGCCGGACAGGCATCCCGCGGACGCCGACCGGTCCAGCGCGTTCGTCAGGTCCGGGTGGTTGGGGTCGACACCCGAGTCGAGCACCCCGACCAGCACGTCCCCGCTACCCGGCGTGATCCGCCGCGCCCGGTCCGCGCCGATCATGGTCATGTCCCACTGCTCGGCCGTCCGGTCGGAGTCGTCGACCTCCGCCGGGTCGGTCGTGACCGTCGCCTCGCCGCTCCGGCCGGCGTCCCTGAGCACCCGCTGGGCGCTGAACGCCCGGTCCGTGCCCAGCCGCGCCGCGAACCCGGCGTCGGCGGAGTTGGCGACCCCGACCGCGATCTCCGGGTAGTACACGGTCATCGCGCCACACGCGGAGCCCACCTCGGAGGTCGCGGCCGGCTCGGCCGTCCCCGGGGCGAAGAGGACGAGGTAACGCAGCTCCGCGTTGCTCGAGGGCGCGCAGGCGTCGCTCGGTGGGTCCACGACCACGGCGCTCGCGTTCGCACCGGCCGTGACCAGGGATGTCGCGAGCACCACGGCACTGACCGCTGCCGCCGGTAGACGGCGCAGCAGAGGCACGGGTGACCTCCAGTTGTTGGGGCGGCCGGTTCTCCGACGCCGGCACTCCAATGTCCGGACGGTAGTCAGGCAGCCGCTGCCCAGACAAGCTCACCGACCGAATTGGACCTGGGGGTACGGTGCCAGCAACGTCCGGTGTACACCACCGGAAGAGCCCACTTCCACCAGAAGGAGTAACGCTGACCAGCGACGATCGCCCGAACCCCTCCGCCGCGGCGGTGCAGAGGCTACGGCTCCGGTACGCCAAACGCGGCCCGCTGCGGTTCACCTCACACCGGGACGTGGCACGCGCGTTCGAGCGCGCGCTGCGCCGGGCGAAGGTGCCGATGGCGTACTCCCAGGGCTTCAACCCGCACCCGAAGATCTCGTGGATCGGCGCCGCGCCGACCGGGGTGGCGAGCGAGGCCGAGTACGTGGAGATCCAGGTCGTCGAGGAGCAGGACCCCGACACGCTGGTCCAGATACTGGACTCGGCGATGCCACCCGGGCTCGACCTGCTGGAGATCGTCCCGGCCGACGGGGGCGCGTTCGCGGACCGTATGGAGGCCAGTAGGTGGCGCCTGGAGCTGCCCGGCGTGTCGCCGGACACACTTCGTGCGGCGTTCGCCCAGCTCATGGCCGCCGAGGTCATCGAGGTGGAACGGCTGACCAAGAACGGGATGCGCACGATCGACGCACGGGCCGCGGTCATCACCGGGTGGGTCGAAACCGACCCGGTCGAGTCTCCTTCCACACCTCCTGTCGACCCGTGTGGGATACTCGTCGTGGTTGTGCGACAGCTGACACCTGCCGTGCGACCGGACGACGTGCTGAGCGCGCTCCGCGTCATCGCCGCTCTCGAACCGCCGGTGCCCGCGAAGGCGACCCGGATGGCCCAGGGACGGCTCGACGACGGCGGAGGTCTGTTCGACCCGCTGGCCCCGGATCGGGCCGCGCGGGCTTCGGCGTCCGGGTGACGCCCGGCGCGACGTCATGACTGACCTGCCGTGGTCGCCGGGCTAGCGCCCGGTACACACGGCGTAGAGGCGAGGATTGCCGTCGCCACGGCGACGGAGAAGGACAGCACGCTTCACCGAAGGAGCACGGTGGAGCTGGACAACGAGGCCCTCGTGTGGCCGCGTCTGGAGGAGCCGGTGCTACTGCGCCGGCCCTACGGACGCGCCCGGGGGTGAAGGAGCTACATGTCGGATACGTCCACCCCTGCCGGAAACTCCGGCGGGGACGCCACCACACCCGTCGCCGCCGCACTGGCGGCGCTACCGGCCCGCATTCGCGTGCACGCGCTTGCCAAGTTGCTGGACCGCAGCAGCCGTGAGGTGCTTGCCGCCGTCACAGAGCTGGGCGCGGACGGGCGCAGCGTGCAGTCGAGCATCGACCGTGAGCTGGCCCTCCGGGTCGCCGAGCACCTGGGCGTGACCGCGCCCGACCCGAACGCCGCGGCCGAGTCCGCCGACGCTCCCGCTCCGGCGGCCGGTGCCCGGCAGCCCGCGGGCGGCGTGCAGGTACCCGGGTTCCGGCAGTCGCCCGCCGCGCGGCAGGCGCCGTCGCCGGGCTTCAGCGAGCCACTCCCGGCCCAGGCCGCCGAATCCCCCACGCGGGCTACCCCGCCGACGCCGGTGTTCGCGTCCGCGTCGCCGCTGTTCCTCCCGCCGGAGCCCACCGCGGCCCCGGCGCGCCCACCGCGTCAGGCGCCGGCACCGGCGCCGGTCGCGGAGCCGGAGGTCGTCGAGGAGGAGGAGGAGACCGAGGACGCCTTCGCCGAGGACCTCGACGAGGGCCGGCCGCGTCGGCGCCGGGGTCGCCGTGGCCGTGGCCGCGGCAAGGGCGGCCAGGACGACGCTGGTGACGAGTCCGCCGAGGACGAGCCCGACAGGTCCGAACGGCCGGAGAGGCCGGAACGAGCGGAGAAACCGGACAAGCCGGCCAGGCGTGCCAAGGCCGAGAGCGAGCCGGAGGAGGCCGAGGAGGAGCCGGCCGACGGCGAGGACGCCGCGTCCCGCCGCCGTCGTCGCAGGCGCCGCCGCCGCGGGGGCGACAGCGACGAGGCGCCCGGCAACGCCACCGAGGACGACCCGCCGAACACCGTCGTCCACGTGCGCGAGGCACGGGACGACAAGGAGAAGCCCGAGTCCGACGGGCGGGACGAGGTGCGCAGCGTGCGCGGCTCGACCCGGCTGGAGGCCAAGCGCCAGCGTCGCCGGGACGGCCGTGAGGCCGGTCGCCGCCGCGCGCCGATCCTGTCCGAGGCCGAGTTCCTGGCCCGCCGCGAGGCGGTGGACCGGGCCATGGTCATCCGTGAGCGCGGCGACCGCATCCAGATCGGCGTGCTCGAGGACGGCGTGCTCGTGGAGCACTTCGTCACCTCCGCCGGCAGCGGTTCCCTGGTCGGCAACGTGTACCTGGGCCGCGTCCAGAACGTGCTGCCGTCGATGGAGGCCGCGTTCGTCGACATCGGCCGTGGCCGCAACGCGGTCCTGTACGCGGGCGAGGTGGACTGGGACGCCGCCGGTCTCGAGGGCAAGGCCCGCAAGATCGAGCAGGCCCTGTCCACCGGCGACAGCGTGCTGGTGCAGGTCACCAAGGACCCGGTCGGCCACAAGGGCGCCCGGCTGACCACGCAGATCTCGCTGCCGGGCCGTTTCCTGGTGTACGTGCCGGGCGGCGGGGCAACGGGCATCTCCCGCAAGCTGCCCGAGAACGAGCGCAGGCGCCTCAAGGACGTGCTCAAGCGTGTCGTTCCCGAGGACGCGGGCGTGATCATCCGCACCGCGTCGGAGGGCATCAGCGAGGAGGAGCTGGCCCGCGACGTGCGGCGGCTGCAGGCGCAGTGGCAGGTCATCAGGGACAAGACCGAGGGCACGAACAACACGCGCAAGGTCGGCGCGCCGTCCCTGGTGTACGAGGAGCCGGACCTGCTGGTCAAGGTCGTGCGCGACCTGTTCACCGAGGACTTCTCGGCCCTGGTGATCCAGGGCGACATCGCGTGGGAGACGGTGGGCGCGTACGTGCAGCACGTGGCTCCGGAGCTGGCGGACCGCCTCCGCAAGCACGTGGGCAACAGCGACGTCTTCGCCGAGTACCGCATCGACGAGCAGCTGCTGAAGGCGCTGGACCGGAAGGTCTGGCTCCCGTCGGGCGGCTACCTGGTGATCGACCGCACCGAGGCCATGACGGTCATCGACGTGAACACAGGCAAGTTCACCGGGTCGGGCGGCAACCTCGAAGAGACGGTGACCAGGAACAACCTGGAGTCGGCCGAGGAGATCGTCCGCCAGCTGCGCCTGAGGGACATCGGCGGCATCATCGTCATCGACTTCATCGACATGGTCCTGGAGTCCAACCGGGACCTGGTGCTGCGCAGGCTGACCGAATGCCTTGGCAGGGACCGCACCCGGCACCAGGTGGCGGAGGTCACATCGCTGGGCCTGGTGCAGATGACCCGCAAGCGCGTGGGCACGGGGCTGCTGGAGGCCTTCGGCACGACGTGCGAGCACTGCAAGGGCCGAGGCGTCCTGGTGTCGACGGAGCCGATGAGCAAGCCGAACGGCTCGAACGGGCACACGGAGCCGGCCCGAGGCGGCAACACCCGCCGGTCGAGGGGCCGCAACGAGGAGCCCAAGGAAAAGCCGGTCAACAAGGACGCGGCGAAGGAGGCGGCGGCCCTGGCGGCCAAGGAGGCCGTCCGCGACATCGCCAAGGCCACGACCAAGGCTGTGGACGCGAAGCCGGACGAGGACTCGCCCGAGCCGGACGTCGCCACGTCCCGGCCCACCGAGCCCGTCGAGCCCACCGAGGCGGCACACGCCACCGACGCCGAGCCGACCGGCGCGTCCCGGGAGCGCGGCCACACCCGTCACCGCACCCGCGACCGCTCCCACCGGGGCGCGTCCCGGAACGGCACGTCCCACGCCACCGAGGCAACGGGCTCTGTCGAGACAACGGACTCCGCCGAGACAACGGACTCCGCCGAGGCGACGAGCTATGCCGAGGCGACGGACGACACCGCCCCCGCCGGCCCGCAGGAGCCCATCGCGGCCCCCACGCCGGACGCTGAGCCCCTGCCGGCCGCCCAGCCCACCGGGACGGCGTCCGGCCCGGACGAGCACTCACAGGCCGCCACGAACGGCAGTTCTCGTCGCGCGGCACCGGCCTACGAGCCCGCCGCCGCGACGGCGGAGCCGGCCGAGTCCACCGGGCACACCGTGAGCGGCCCGACCGCGGCCACCGAGTCCGACGCGACGTCGACCGCCTCGGCCAACGACGCCGACGCGGCACCGACCGGTTCGACCGCTGGTTCGACAACCGAGCCAGGTACGCGGACCGCCACCGACGGGACTTCGGCCGGTAGTTCCACCTGGGCGGCGACCCCGTCCGGCTCTGCCACGTCGGATTCGGCCACCTCCGGTTCGGCCCCGTCGGGCTCCGCCCCGTCCGGTTCGGCCCCGTCGGGCTCCGCCCCGTCCGGTTCGGCCCCGTCGGGCTCCGCCCCGTCCGGTTCGGCCCCG
>Ga0164298_10000116_pt1 | contig 32098 bp, 30 predicted proteins | sample Whisoiple_216_MG_FD_109713 | JGI IMG/M metagenome (GOLD analysis project Ga0164298, IMG submission 109713) | Unamended control soil microbial communities from upstate New York, USA - Whitman soil sample_216_MG | ecosystem: Environmental > Terrestrial > Soil > Agricultural land ...
GAGGAGAGCGACCAAGGTCAGGAGCAGGGTGCCCTGCTTGACCTTCCGCCTGATGCGCTGGCGCCGGGCGGTCATTTGTCGAGCACGAGCCGGGGCAGCCGGACCCGGGGGTGGGACGGCTGAGCCACCCGGCGGGGTGGTCGGTGGCGCGGCCGGTTGGGTGGATCGGCCCGTTCCCGTCGCGAGCGGGACCGGCGGGTCGACGGTGGCGTCGTTCTCGGGAACCAGGGCCGTGGGGCCGCCGTCGATCGGGAGTGCCACCAGGTTCGGCGCGCTGCCCGTCGCTTCGGGGACCGAGGGGCCGACGTCGGCCTTCGTCGCCTCGTCCGGGCCGTCCGCCGTCCACCCCGGCGGCACCGCCGCCAGCAGGTCCGGCACCTCCACCGTCCGCAGGTCGCCGCGGGCCGACGGCGGCACGGCCGACAACAGCGCCTCCCGCGCCTGGGCGCAGTCCTGGTACCGCCGGCTCGGGTCCGGGGCGGCCATGCGCCGCAGCATGGCGGCCATCCCCGCCGGCACCTCGGCCGGCAGCGGCAGCACATCCCCCCACGACGACGGCATCGACGGCGACGCGTTGCTGTAGTGGACCTGCCGCCGGCCCGTCAGCATCTCCGCGGCGAGCACCCCCACCGCGAACAGGTCCGTCGCGGGCGAGGGCGCGTGGCCGTCCAGGTACTCGGGAGCCAGGTACCCGGGCGTGCCGATCGCCGCGCCGATGCCCGTCATCGACACGGTGCGCCACGTCGCTATGCCGAAGTCGCCCACCAGCAGGTGGGGCGCCGCCGAGCCGACCGACCGCAGCAGCAGGTTCGCCGGTTTCAGATCACGGTGGACCACCCCGCTCGCATGCAACGCTGTCAGCGCCGCCAGCACCTGGTCCACGGCCTCCGCCACCCAACCCCACGGCAGCGCACCCGTTCGGGTCATCAGCGCCCGCAGCGAGCCCCCTCGGGCCAGTTCCGTCACCAGCCACGCCCTGTCGTCCACCAGCCGGAACGCCAGCGTGCGGACCAGATGTGGATGGGACACCCGGATGCGTGACTCGATCACCATCCGCAACAGCCCGAGCTCGTCCTGACCGGTGAAACGCTTGCACGCCACCCAGCGACTGTCCACGTGGTCCCACGCCAGGTGCACCTCGCCGAAGGCGCCGGCGCCAAGCGGCAGCACCCGTGTCCACCGGTCCAGATCGTCCACGGCACGACAGGCTACTAACCGGCACGATGTCGCAACCGCGCGGCGACCGGATGCGTCGGAGGGGAAGAACGGATCATCGGACACGGGGGAAGCATGCGCAGGGCACTCGTACTACTGGCGGCGGCCGGACTCCTCACCTCGGCCTGCGGCAGCGGCACCGAGGGCACGCCCACGCCGGCCAGGCAGGGCAGGACCACCAAGACCAGCACCAGCCACGCCCCGTTCCACGGCGAGCGCCTCAGCGACGGCCAGGTGGTCAAGGTCGAGGAGCTCGACGGCATCCGCCTCGAGTCGCCCAAGGACGGGCGCCTGCGCAGCAACGGCGTGGCCGTCGAGGTGGTCGACTTCGGGTCCTCGGACGTCGTCGACACGGGCCAGGACCAGGAGTACGGCGCGCGCGAGGACTCCACGCTGATCGCCTTCCGGCTTCGGGTCACCGCCTTCGCCGCGGATCTCGGTGACAAGGTCAAGGCCACCGTCTCCGTCGACGGGCGGCAACGCAGCCTGCCCGAGTTCGAGTACTCGATCGGCAGTGCGGGGGCGGACTCGACCCTCCAGTACGTCGTCGCCGTGCCCACCGACCGCCGCTCGGTCGAGCTGGAGCTCAAGTACGCCGATCTCGCCCAGACCTTCGACCTGCTCGAAGGCAGGCGCACCGGTGAGCAGCCGGACCTGCTCTACCGCTCCGACGACGCCCCCTTCGTCTACGTCGAGAACCTCACCCCGGCCAAGCTCGACGTGACCAACGCGGAGGGCGAGCCCGGCGCCTACGTCGTCAGCGTCACCCGCGCCGAGCTGACCTACTTCGCCCCCCAACTGGGTGATCTGCCGTCCGACACGGACAAGGCATGGTTGGTCATCGACTACGAGCCCATCGGGGAGGGGTCGCTGGAGTACAGCCCGTCGGCCATCGGCTGCGTGCCCCCGTTCAACGCGTTCGTCGTCAACGACGGCACGCACGACTATCCCGCGGTCGACAAGCAGTCCAAGGTGGAGGAGTTCTCCTCCGTGCAGCGACTGGCCTTCGAGGTCCCCGCGGACCTGACCAAGGCCAGGCTGATCATGAAGACACCCGGCTTCAACTGCGCGAACGCCGGCGACGAGGTGCCGTTCACGGCCGTGGGCGAGGCGGCCGTCGACATGACCCTCCCCCAGGACTGAGAGGCCCACCACTCGGAACGGCGCTCCCGACAGGCGGGAACCACCGGGTAACGTTTCCGGCAGTCCCCGAACCCCCTGACTCGGAGGTACGGCATGTTCCACAAGGTGCTCGTCGCGAACCGCGGCGAGATCGCCATCCGGGCGTTTCGCGCCGGATACGAGCTGGGCGCGGGCACGGTGGCCGTCTTCCCCCATGAGGACCGCAACTCCGCGCACCGCATGAAGGCCGACGAGGCCTACGAGATCGGTGAGCCCGGTCACCCGGTCCGCGCCTACCTCTCCGTCGAGGAGATCATCAAGGCCGCCCGCAAGGCGGGCGCCGACGCCGTCTATCCCGGCTACGGCTTCCTGTCCGAGAACCCCGAGCTGGCCAGGGCCTGCGAGCAGGCCGGCATCACGTTCGTCGGCCCGCCCACCGAGATCCTCGAGCTGACCGGCAACAAGGCGCGTGCGGTCGCGGCGGCCCGCGAGGCCGGCATCCCGGTGCTGAGGTCGACCGCGCCGTCGGCCGACCTGGACGAGCTGCTGCGGGCCGGCGAGGAGCTCGGCTTCCCGCTGTTCGTCAAGGCCGTCGCGGGCGGTGGCGGGCGCGGCATGCGCCGGGTCCTGGAGCCCAAGGCGCTGCGGGAGTCCCTGGAAGCGGCCATGCGTGAGGCCGAGTCCGCGTTCGGCGACTCGACCGTGTTCCTGGAGCAGGCCGTCGTCAACCCCCGCCACATCGAGGTGCAGATCCTCGCGGACGGCGAGGGCAACGTCATGCACCTGTTCGAGCGCGACTGCTCGGTGCAGCGCCGCCACCAGAAGGTCATCGAGATCGCCCCCGCGCCGAACCTCGCCCCCGAGCTGCGCGAGCGGATCTGCGCCGACGCGGTCAGGTTCGCGCGCCACATCGGCTACCGCAACGCCGGCACCGTCGAGTTCCTGTTCTCGCCGGACGGCCAGCACGTGTTCATCGAGATGAACCCGCGCATCCAGGTCGAGCACACGGTCACCGAGGAGGTCACCGACGTCGACCTCGTCCAGTCCCAGCTGCGCATCGCGAGCGGCGAGACGCTGGCGGACCTCGGGCTCTCGCAGGACACCGTCCGGCTCCGCGGCGCCGCGCTGCAGTGCCGCATCACCACCGAGGACCCGGCCAACGGCTTCCGTCCGGACACCGGCAGGATCAGCGCCTACCGCTCGCCGGGCGGCGCCGGCGTCCGCCTCGACGGCGGCACCGTGTCCCCCGGTACCGAGATCAGCGCGCACTTCGACTCCATGCTGGTCAAGCTGTCCTGCCGCGCCCGCGACTTCCCGGCCGCCGTGGCCCGCGCCCGGCGCGCGGTCGCCGAGTTCCGCATCCGCGGCGTCGCCACGAACATCCCGTTCCTGCAGGCGGTCCTGGACGACCCGGACTTCATCGCCGGCAACGTCACCACGTCGTTCATCGAGGACCGGCCGCACCTGCTGACCGCGCGCAGCTCCGCCGACCGCGGCACCCGCCTGCTGTCCTACCTGGTGGACGTCACGGTCAACAAGCCGCACGGCGACCGCCCGGAGATCATCGACCCCATCGAGAAGCTCCCGGACGTCGAGCTGTCCACCCCGCCGAGCGGCTCCAAGCAGAAGCTCGACGAGCTGGGGCCGGAAGGCTTCGCCCGGTGGCTGCGGGAGTCCAGGTCGGTCGGCGTCACCGACACGACCTTCCGCGACGCGCACCAGTCGCTGCTCGCCACCCGGGTACGCACGAAGGACCTGCTCACGGCCGCGCCGTACGTCGCCCAGCTGACACCCGAGCTGCTGTCCGTCGAGTGCTGGGGCGGCGCCACCTACGACGTCGCGCTGCGGTTCCTCGCCGAGGACCCGTGGGAACGGCTCGCCAAGCTCCGCGAGGCGATGCCCAACCTGTGCCTGCAGATGCTGCTGCGTGGCCGGAACACGGTCGGCTACACGCCGTACCCGACCGAGGTGACGACCGCGTTCGTCGAGGAGGCGGCGGCCACGGGGATCGACATCTTCCGGATCTTCGACGCCCTCAACGACGTCGAGCAGATGCGCCCGGCGATCGACGCCGTGCTGTCGACGGGGAAGTCGGTCGCGGAGGTGGCGTTGTGCTACACGGCCGACCTCTCCGACCCGGGCGAGCGGCTGTACACACTGGACTACTACCTGAAGCTCGCCGAGCAGATCGTCGGGGCGGGCGCGCAGGTGCTGTGCATCAAGGACATGGCCGGGCTGCTGCGCCCGCCGGCCGCGCACCGGCTGGTGACCGCGCTGCGCAAGGAGTTCGAGCTGCCGGTCCACCTGCACACGCACGACACCGCGGGCGGCCAGCTGGCCACCTACCTGGCCGCGATCCAGGCCGGCGTGGACGCGGTGGACGGCGCGTCGGCGTCGATGGCGGGGACGACGTCGCAGCCGTCGCTGTCGGCCATCGTCGCCGCGACCGACCACAGTGAACGCGAGACCGGGCTCAGCCTGAAGGCGGTGTGCGACCTCGAGCCGTACTGGGAGATCGTGCGGAAGATCTACAAGCCGTTCGAGGCCGGGCTGCCCGGCCCGAGCGGCCGCGTGTACACGCACGAGATCCCGGGCGGGCAGCTGTCCAACCTGCGTACCCAGGCGGCCGCACTCGGCCTGGCGGACCGGTTCGAGGAGATCGAGGCGACGTACGCGGCCGCGGACCGGATGCTCGGGCACCTCATCAAGGTGACCCCGTCGTCCAAGGTGGTCGGTGACCTGGCGCTGCACCTCGTCGGCGCCGGCGTGGACCCGAAGGAGTTCGAGGCCGACCCGGGCCGGTTCGACGTGCCGGGCTCGGTGATCGGCTTCCTGCGGGGCGAGCTGGGCGACCCGGCGGGCGGATGGCCGGAGCCGTTCCGCACCAAGGCACTCAAGGGCCGCGCCCCGGCGGCGGAGCCACCCGGACTGTCCGAGGAGGACGTCGCCGGGCTGGCGGACGACCGGCGCAGGACGCTGAACAGGCTGCTTTTCCCGGCGCCGGCCAAGGAGTTCCAGGACCACCGCGAGCGGTTCAGCGACACGTCGGTGCTGGCGAGCAAGGACTACTTCTACGGGTTGCGGCCGCGGATCGAGTACCCGGTCGACCTGGAGAAGGGCGTGCGGATGCTGATCGAGCTTGAGGCGATCGGCGAGGCGGACGAGCGCGGCATGCGGACGGTCATGGCCCAGCTGAACGGGCAGCTGCGGTCGATGCAGGTACGGGACCGTTCGGTGGCCTCGGACCTGCCCGTCGCCGAGCGGGCGGACCGGAACAACCCCGGCCACGTCGGCGCGCCCTTCGCGGGCGTGGTCACCCTGACGGTGGCGGAGGGCGACAAGGTCGAGACCGGCGACACCGTCGCGACGATCGAGGCCATGAAGATGGAGGCGTCGATCACCGCCCCCAGGTCGGGCTCCGTCGCACGCGTCGCGATCGGCTCGGTACAACAGGTGGAAGGCGGCGACCTCCTGGTCGTGCTTTCCTGACTCGTCCTGCTGGGCCGGCTCCGGCCGGCCCAGCACGGGTCGAACCGGCCGGCTCTGCCGCCTGAACTCCGCTACCCCGTCACCTATTGGTTATCCGCCAGGCCTTTCGTTATTTATTGTTTTGTGATATGATCCCAAAAAGGCTGGGTAATGTTCGGCGCGTGAACATCGAACTGCCCAGCCGGACGGCGTTGACCGCCGCGGCCGCTCGTGCCGCGCATCTCATCGTGGACGGCGAACCCACCATCCACCGCGACCCGCTCGCCGAGCCGCTGCTTGGCGACGAGGCTGAGGAACTCCTTGCCTACCACCGCAAATCCGGTGAACACCCGATCCTTGCCGGTGCTCGTGCGCAGGTCGTCTGTCGCAGCAGGGTGGTCGAGGACCTGCTCCCCGACTTCGAACGGTATGTGCTTCTCGGTGCCGGGCTCGACTCGTACGCCTATCGGTCGGCGGGGGTCGAGGTGGTCGAGATCGACCGGCCCGCGACCCAGGAATGGAAGCGGCAGGCACTCGACAAGGCCGGCGTGCCGGTTCCGGGGAATGTCACGTACCTGAACTCCGCGGCGGATCTCGACGGCGGTGGCCGGACCCTCGTCGGCTGGCTGGGCGTCACCATGTACCTCACCGCCGCCGAACTGGACGCCACCCTCGCCGCGCTGCCGCCGTGCGAGCTGGTCGCCGACCACATGCTGCCGGAAGGCCTCCGTGACGCGGACGGGGACGCCTACGTCGCGGGTGTCGGACCCCAGACCGCCAAGATGGGGGAGCCCTGGCGCTCCTTCCTCTCCCCGGACGACATGGCCGCGCTGTTGGACAAGCACGACTTCGACGTCGTGCGGCACGTCCACCAGCGGGACCTCCCGCAGATGCTCGACCGGGACGACTCGCTCCGGCCCGTGAACCTGTCGATCATCACCCACGCCAGGCACCGGTTATCGTGACCTGAGTGGTTGCTGAGCGGAGCGAACATCGTTGACGAGAGGGTGCCGCCGTACGCGGTGAGGGTCGGCGGCACCCTCCTGCCCAAACCACTTTCCGGGCATCCCGCGCTGGAACTGTGCAACACGTTCGCCGGCTGGCACGAGACCGACGAGCACCACCACGAATGGCTCGACTCACCCGACGACCTCGCCACCTGGGCCGAGTTCGCCGGGCTCGCCGAGAAGCCGCGCGTGGACGACACCGTCCTGGCCGAGATCCGCGAACTGAGAGAGGTCGCCTACCGGTTGCTCCACCGCCGCGACGAGACGGCTTTCCCCGCGCTGGCCGCGAAAGCGGACGAGGCCAACGCCCTGCGTCGCCTCACTCCCGCGGACGGCTTCCGGCTCCCCCCGAGCGACGACCCGCGCCACGTGGTCCACGCGGCCGCCCTCGCCGTCGCCGGCCTTCTGGCCGCGCCGGAGCGGGAGACCATCAAGGCCTGTCCCGGCGAGGGCTGCGGCTGGCTGTTCTTCGACCCCCGCGGCCGGCGGACCTGGTGCACGATGGCCGTCTGCGGCAACCGCGCCAAGGTCCGCGCCTACGCCATCCGCAACCGCGAAGCCTAGGCGGCCTCGAGCGCGGTCGTCAGTGCCTGTTCGAACACCTCGACCGGCTGTGCGCCCGAGACGCCGTACTTGCGGTCCAGCACGAAGAACGGCACGCCGTTCGCGCCGAGCAGGCGGGCCTCGTCGATGTCGGCCTCGACGTCGGACGTGTACCGGTCGCTCGTCACGACGGGTCCGGCGCCCTCGACGCCGATCTCCTCGGCAAGGCGCACCAGCGTGTCGACCTCGCCAAGGTTCTGGCCCTCGATGAGCTGTGCACGCATCAGGCGCTCGTGCATCTCGGGGCCGAGGCCCTGGGACTTGGCGTGGTGCGCGAGGCGGTGCGAGTCGAAGGTGTTGACCATTACCGCGTGCTCGTAGTCGTAGTGCAGGCCCTCGACCGCCGCCAGCGCGCTGACCCGCCCGGTCATCTCGCGGACCTGGTCAGGACCGCCGCCGAACTTCTCGGCCAGCGCGTCGTACACCGGCACGGCCTTGCCGCGCGGGAACGTCGGGTCGAGCTGGAAGCTCTTCCACTCCACCTCGACCTCGTGGTCGAAGCCCGCGAGCGCCGACTCAAGGCGCCGCTTCCCGATGTAGCACCACGGGCAGACGATGTCCGACCAGACCTCGATCTTCACAGCGCGCAGCTCCCGTCCTCGCAGACGGGCACGTTCTCGTCCCCGAGCGTCACCAGCACCGGCACGTCCTGCTGGTCGTCCTCAACCAACACCTTCTCGTCCATACCGTGAACCAACCGGGAGATCTCCGTCCGCATTCCCGTCAGGGCCAAGCGGGATCGCTCGTCAGCACGGTCAGGCGCTGGGTCGCCCGGGTCAGCGCCACGTACAGCGTCCGAGGACCGGTGGTCGACTCGGCCACCAGCTCCGTCGGCTCGACCAGCACCACCGCGTCGTACTCCAGGCCCTTGGCCTCCAGGCCGTCGACGATGTGCAGCCGCTCGTCCGTGACGTCCGCCAACTCCTCCCGCGCGGTCGCCAGCCGGCCCGACGACGTGATCACCCCGACCGTGCCGTCCATCTCGTCGAGCAGCTGCCGGGTCGCCACGCGTAGCTGCTCGGAAAGCTCGGCCGGGTCGAGCACCCGCACCGACGGCTTCACACCCGTGCTCCGCACCGCGTGCGGCAGCTGGCCCGGCTCTGCGACCTCGGTCACCACCTGCGCGGCCAGCTCGAAGATCTCCGCGGAGTTGCGGTAGTTCGTGCGCAGCTGGAACTGCCGCCGCTGTGTCCGGGCGCCGAGCGCGGACGTGCGTGCCGAGATCGCCTCGGCGGGGTCCGGCCACGAGCTCTGCAGGGGGTCGCCGACGACCGTCCAGCTCGCGTACTTGCCGCGCCGGCCGACCATCCGCCACTGCATGGGGGACAGGTCCTGCGCCTCGTCGATCACGATGTGCGCGTACTCGTCGTAGTGCGCGCCCCGGCGAGGTGTCTCGGACCACTGCTGGCTCTGCTCCTGGAGCCGCCGCCGGTGCCGCTTGGTCGGCGGGCCGAGCAGCGTGCGCAGCTCGTCGAGCAACGCGATGTCCGCGACCGTCGGGCCCTTCTCCGGGTCCGCCCAGGACTTCACCAGCAGGTCGACCTCGGCGGCGGTCAGCGCCCGGCCCGCGGCGTTGGCCAGGCGGTCGCGGTCGGCCAGCAGCCGCAGCGCGTCCCACTCGGTGAGGATCGGCCAGAACACCACGACGAAGCGGTGGAAGTCGATGCGCTCACCGAGCTCGTTGATCATCTCGGCCCGGTCGAACCCGTGCCCGTAGGATTCCGCCTTGCGCCACAACGCTTCCAGCAGCGCCTCGGCGGCGTCCACCCTGGACTGGTTCGGCGGCCGGCCCATCCCGTGCACGGTGCGGCGGACCTTCGCGAGGTCGCGCTCGTCGAGCTTGAACACTTGGCCGCGGTAGGTGATGCGCAGCTCGTTCGGCGCGTCCGGCGGGGGCTCGCGCAGTGCCCGCTTGAGCACCCTGCGCATCCGCAGCGAGCCCTTGACCCTGGTCACCTCGGCGTCGTCGGCACCGGTCGCGGTGACGCCGTCGAGCACCTCACCGAGGGAGCGCAGCTCGACCGTGTCCTCGCCCATCGACGGCAGGACCCGCGAGATGTAGGAGGTGAACGCCTGGGACGGGCCGATGACCAGCACCCCCGAGCCACCCATGCGGCGCCGGTCCCGGTAGAGCAGGTAGGCCACCCGGTGCAGGGCGACAGCGGTCTTTCCGGTGCCGGGGCCGCCGGTGATCTCGGTGAGGCCCTTCCACGGCGCACGGATCGCCTCGTCCTGCTCACGCTGGATGGTGGCGACGATGTCGCGCATCCGGTCGCCGCGTGCCCGGGTGAGCGACGCCATGAGGGCGCCCTCGCCGACCACGGCCATGCCGGGCGGCCGCTTCTCGGGTGCCAGCAGGTCGTCGTCGATGTCCACAACGGACTGGCCGGTGGACCGGATGACCCTGCGGCGCACCACGTTCATGGGCTGCTCGGCCGTGGCCTGGTAGAACGCGGCGGCGGCCGGCGCGCGCCAGTCGGTGACCAGGTTGTCGAAGTTCACATCCCGGATGCCCAGCCGGCCGACGTACATGGTCTCGCCGTCGGTGTCGTCGATCCGGCCGAAGACGAGGCCCTCGTGCTCCGCGTCGAGGGTGCGCAGGATCTGTGTGGCGTGGCGCACCATCACGTCCCGCTCGAACAGCATGGCCGCCTGCTCGAAGATCGCCTCGTTGCGTGCGCCGTGCGCCAGCTGGTCACCCCTGACGCGCATGGCCTGGGCCTCGACGCGCATCTCGTCGACGCGCTTGTAGACGACGTCGACATGGGCTTGTTCGACCGCTATCTCGGTCTGCCTGTCGGAGGTCTGCGACACGCACGCTCCTGTAGTTGCCCGCGTGTTGTTGGATTCGGAAGAGCGAGCCTACGCGAATTCGTCTGACAGGGGGTGGACAACCCTGATCAACGATCCCGACTTGAGACGATGGGGCACGTGACGAGGATTGTGGCGGGCACCGCGGGCGGCCGTCGGCTGGCCGTGCCGCCGAAGGGCACCCGGCCGACGTCGGACCGGGTCCGCGAGGCGCTGTTCAGCGCGGTCGGGTCCGCAATGGACCTGGCCGGCGCGCGGGTGCTGGATCTGTACGCCGGCAGCGGCGCCCTGGGGTTGGAGGCGCTGTCGCGGGGAGCCGGCTTCGCGTTGTTCGTGGAGTCCGCGCCGGGCGCGCTGGCCGTGCTGCGCAAGAACGTGGCCGCGGTGGGGCTGCCGGGCGAGGTCCGTGCCGGCAAGGTGGCGCCGGTGCTGGCGGCGGGTTGCGCCGCGCCGTTCGACCTGGTCCTGATGGACCCGCCGTACGCGGTCGAGGATCTCTCCGGCGAGCTGGCGTCGCTCGTGCCGGGCGGCTGGATCGGTCCCGACTCGCTGGTGATCGTCGAGCGTTCGCGCCGGGCCGCCGACGTGTCGTGGCCGCCGCCGCTGTCGGCGTCGAAGGTCCGGCACTACGGCGAGACGTCGCTGCACTGGGCGCACTGGGGTGACTAGCGCAACGTCGGCGGGTCGCCGCTGGTGAGGGCTGATAGCTTTCGCGCATGAGGCGTGCCGTCTGCCCCGGTTCCTATGACCCGCCGACCAACGGCCACCTGGACATCCTGGAGAGAGCCGCCGGCCTGTTCGACGAGGTCACCGTCGCGGTGCTGATCAACAAGAACAAGAAGGGCCTGTTCACGGTCGAGGAGCGGTTGTCGCTGCTCCAGGAGTCGATGGCCCACCTGACGAACGTGCGCTTCGACTCGTGGCACGGGCTGCTGGTCGACTACTGCCGCCAGAACGACATCCAGGCCATCGTGAAGGGCCTCCGCGCGGTCAGCGACTTCGACTACGAGCTCCAGATGGCCCAGATGAACCAGCAGCTCACGGGCGTGGAGACGCTGTTCATGCCGACCAAGCCGGAGAACAGCTTCCTGTCCAGCTCGCTCGTCAAGGAGGTCGCCACCTACGGGGGCGACGTCCGGCACCTGCTCTCGGCGACCGTGCACACCCACCTCATGGACCGGCTGGCCCGCGACAAGTAGGCGTCAGAAGATCAGCTTCATGCCCACGTGGGTGGCCCTGAACCCCAACCGTTCGTAGAAGCGGTGGGCATCCGCGCGGGTGGCGTCCGTCGTCAGCTGGACCAGGGCCGCGCCGCGGGCCCGGGCCGTCTCGATGGCCCAGCGGACGAGGTCGCCGCCCAGCCCGCTCCCACGCTGGTCCGAACGGACGCGCACCGCCTCGATCAGCGCGCGGGTCGAGCCCAGCCTGGACAGGCCGGGGACGAACGTCAGCTGCAACGTGCCGACCACCTCGCCGCCGTTCGCCGCCACCGCCAACACCTGCCGGGGGTCCGAGTCGATCTCCGCGAACGCCTCGGCGTAGGACGGGTCGCCCGGGCGTTCCCGGGCTGCGCCCAGCGGGTCGTCGGCGAGCATCGACACGATGGCCGGGACGTCCGCGGCGACCGCGCGCCTGATCTCCACCATGCGCCCATCCAAGACGATCGGCGCTGGTGGCGCGTAGGTGATCACGGACTGACACACCGAACCAAGAGAACCTCCACCACCCACCCCCCGACAAACGGCAGACTAGAAGGCGCGGTGATGGAGGGAGACGCACGTGTACAAGGTCTTCGAGGCCCTCGACGAGCTCGTCACGATCGTGGAGGAGGCACGCGGTGTGCCGATGACCTCGAGCTGCGTCGTGCCCCGCGGTGACATCCTCGAACTGCTGGACGAGGTGCGGGACGCGCTGCCCGGTGAGGTCGACGACGCCCAGGACGTGCTCGACCGCAAGGACGAGATCGTCGGCCAGGCCGAGCACCAGGCGGAACAGACCATCAGCAAGGCCAACCTGGAGGCCGAGCAGGCCATCGCGGAGGCCCGCGCCGAGGCGCAGCGGCTGGTCGCCGAGGCGCAGGCCCACGCGGACCGGCTGGTCGACGACGCCCGCAACGACGCGGACCGGACCATCGCCGCCGGGCAGGCCAAGTACGACGACCTCGTCAACCGGTCCCAGGTCGAGGCGGACCGGATGATCCAGGCCGGCCGCGAGTCCTACGAGCGCTCCGTCGAGGACGGCCGTATGGAGCAGGCCCGGCTCGTCGCGCAGACCGAGGTCGTGCAGGCCTCGCACCTGGAGTCCGCCCGCATCCTGGACGCCACGGCCGACGAGGTCACCCGCCAGCGCGGGGAGTGCGACGAGTACGTGGACAGCAAGCTCGCCGAGTTCTCCGACCTGCTGTCGCACACGATCCGGACGGTCAGCAAGGGGCGCGCGCACCTGCGCTCCGGCGCCGCGCTGCCGCCGGCACCGGAGCCGGCCTCGGCCGCCCCCTTCGATTACTCGGCCTGACCCGCGTACGCTGGTAGGGGCGCATTCGCGGAATCTTTCTCGTAGCAGGGACGCTCGTACAGCCATGTCCGAACATCGAAACAGTCAGTGGTCGATCGACACCCGGGAGCTGGGCCGCCGGCCCGGCCTGTCCCGGCGCTTCACCAGGGTCGTCGAGGCCCAGACCCCACTCGGGGTCGAGGGCGTCATCGCCGTGCCCAAGGGCGCCCGGGTCGAGCTGGACTTCCTCCTCGAGTCGGTCGTGGAGGGCGTGCTGGTCACCGGCACGGCCGTCGCGCCGGTCGAGGGCGAGTGCGCGCGCTGCCTCGACCCGATCTCGGCCGACGACCACGACGTCGAGGTCGACTTCACCGAGCTGTTCGCCTACCCGGACTCGATCACCGAGGAGACCACCGACTCCGACGAGGTCTTCCGCCTGGTCGACGACAAGGTCGATCTTGAGACGGTGGTGCGGGACGCGGTCGTGCTGGCGCTGCCGGCGGCGCCGCTGTGCCGCGAGGACTGCCCGGGACTGTGCCCGGAATGCGGCGGAAGGTGGGCCGATCTCGGTCCCGATCACCGGCATGAGACGATTGACCCTCGGTGGGCCGCGCTCACGGAGCGGTTCCGCACGGATCGTGACGCGTAAGCGCTGTCCGATCACCACCAGGATCGTTTGAAGGAGAACTAGTCGTGGCCGTCCCCAAGCGGAAGATGTCGCGTTCCAACACGCGCTCGCGCCGGTCGCAGTGGAAGACCAGCGCCGTCCACCTGGTGGAGTGCAACAACCGCGCCTGCCGCAAGCCCAAGCCGCAGCACGTCGTCTGCCCGCACTGCGGTCAGTACGCCGGCCGCCAGGTCACCGAGCCCGCCTGACGGGTGGGCAACCGTGGCGAGTAGAGCGGCGCGGGGTCCGACGGCCGACCCCAAGAAGCTGCTCGAGGCGCTCGGCGTCGAACTGGGCGCCGAGCTGCTGAAGCTTGCCATGACCCACCGCTCGTACGCCTACGAGAACGGCGGGCTGCCGCCCAACGAGCGTCTGGAGTTCCTCGGCGACGCCGTGCTCGGCCTCGTCGTGACCGACCACCTGTACACCGCCCACCCGGACCTGCCCGAGGGGCATCTGGCGAAGCTGCGGGCCAGCGTGGTCAACATGCACGCGCTCGCCGGCGTGGCCCGCGGCCTCGGCGACGGTGGGCTTGGCGCGCACCTGCTGCTCGGCAAGGGCGAGGAGCTGACCGGCGGCCGGGACAAGGCGAGCATCCTCGCCGACGGCATGGAGGCCGTGATCGGCGCGGTCTACCTCGCACACGGCATCGACATCGCGCGTGAGCTCGTGCATCGGCTGTTCGACCCGCTGCTCGCGGAGGCGCCGCTGCTCGGCGCCGGCCTCGACTGGAAGACGTCGCTGCAGGAGCTGACCGCGCAGGCGAGCCTCGGTGTGCCCGAGTACCGCGTCCAGGAAGAGGGTCCGGACCACCGCAAGGAGTTCACCGCCACGGTGATCGTCGCGGGGCAGGACCGGGGCAGTGGCGACGGCACGACCAAGAAGGAAGCCGAGCAGAAGGCGGCCGAGGCGGCGTGGCGCACGTTGACCGAGATCCTCAACGCCGACAAGGCGAACGGCGCCGACAAACCCAACGACGGCCAGCGCGGTAAGTAGTGCCCGAACTGCCAGAGGTCGAGGTCGTCCGGTTGGGCCTCGACGGGAACATCACCGGCCGCACGCTGTCGGACGTCGAGGTGCGCCACCCCAGGGCGATCCGGCGGCACATCCTGGGCGCCGGTGACTTCACCGGCCGGCTCGCCGGCCGCAAGGTCGTGGCCACGCGCAGGCGCGGCAAGTACCTGTGGGTGGAGCTGTCCAGCGGCATGGACGCCGACCTCGCCCTGCTCGCCCATCTCGGCATGAGCGGCCAGCTGCTGATCCAGCCGCCGGACGCACCGGACGAGAAGCACCTGCGGGTGCGGTTCCGCTTCGACGACGACGGTCCCGAGCTGCGGTTCGTCGACCAGCGCACGTTCGGCGGCTTCCTCGTCGACGACCTCGTGACGGTCGACGGCACCGCGTTGCCCTCCGCGATCGCGCACATCGCCCGCGACCCCATGGACCCGCGATTCGACGCCAGGGCGACGGTCGCCGCGCTGCGTAGGAAGAAGACCGAGCTGAAGCGTGCCCTGCTGGACCAGACCCTGGTGTCCGGCATCGGCAACATCTACGCGGACGAGGCGCTGTGGCGGGCCCGGCTGCACTGGTCGCGGCCGACCGAGCGGCTGTCGGCGGCCAAGGCGGCGGAGGCGCTCGCGGCGGCCACCGACGTCATGCGTGAGGCGCTCGGCCAGGGCGGCACGTCGTTCGACGCCCTGTACGTCAACGTGAACGGGCAGTCCGGCTACTTCGACCGGTCCCTGGCCGTCTACGGGCAGGAAGGGCTGCCCTGCCGGCGCTGCGGCACGGCCATCCGGCGCGAGCCGTTCATGAACCGCTCGTCCTACTTCTGCCCGCGGTGCCAGCGGCGAAGCCCTGGCTGACCGTACCGGCGCGGTCCCCGCTCGCACTCCGTGGTCGCCGACCTGGGGCGCCGGACCTGCCGCGCAGGGCGCACACTGGCGGCGTGGCAGTCGAGACAGAGCCGGCCGACGCACCGAAACCGGACCAGCCCCGCCGCGGTGAGCTGCGTATCTACTTCGGCGCGGCACCCGGGGTCGGCAAGACCTACGCGATGCTCGGGGAGGCGCACCGGCGTCTCGAACGGGGCACGGACGTGGTCGCCGGGCTCGTCGAGACCCACGAGCGGTACAAGACCGACCGGCTGCTCGACGACCTGGAGATCGTGCCGCGGACGACCGTGCGGTACCGCGACAGGGACTTCCAGGAGCTGGACCTGGACGCGGTGCTCGCCCGCGCGCCCGAGGTGGCGCTGGTCGACGAGCTGGCCCACACCAACGTCCCCGGCTGCCGCAACGCCAAGCGCTGGCAGGACATCGAGGAGCTGCTCGACGCCGGCATCGACGTGCTCACCACGCTGAACGTGCAGCACCTGGAGAGCGTCAACGACGTGGTCGAGCGCATCACCGGGATCCGCCAGCAGGAGACCGTGCCGGACGCGGTGGTGCGTGGCGCGGAACAGCTCGAGCTGGTCGACATCACCCCGGAGGCCCTGCGGCGCCGTCTCGCGCACGGCAACGTCTACCCGGCGCGGAAGGTCGACGCCGCGCTCGCCAACTACTTCCGGCCGGGCAACCTGACCGCGCTGCGGGAGATCGCGTTGCTGTGGGTGGCCGACCAGGTCGACGTCGCGTTGCAGCGGTACCGGGCCGAGAAGCAGATCACCGACACGTGGGAGGCCCGCGAGCGGGTCGTCGTGGCCGTCACGGGCGGCCCGGAGACCGAGACGCTGATCCGGCGCGCGAGCCGCATCGCCGCGCGGGCGGGCGCGGAGCTGATGGCGGTGCACGTCCTGCGCGGCGACGGTCTGGCGGGCGTGTCCCCGCCCGCCGTGTCCCAGATGCGCCGGCTCGCCAAGGATCTGGGCGCGACGTTCCACACGGTGGTCGGCGACGACGTGGCGGACGCGCTGCTGGACTTCGCACGCGGCGTGAACGCGACCCAGCTGGTGCTGGGCACGTCCCGCCGGTCGCGGCTCGCGCGGCTGCTCGACGAGGGCATCGGCGCGACGACCGTGCGGCGGTCCGGGCAGATCGACGTGCACATCGTGACCCATCCCGAGGAGGGCGGCGGTTGGCGCCCGCGCCGCGAGCGCAGCCCGCTCGGCGTGCCGAGGCAGATCGCCGGCTGGCTGGCGGCCGTGCTGCTGCCGGCGCTCGCGACGGGCATCGGCGTCCTGACCGACGGGCACGTCTCGCTGTCGACCGACGCGGTCGGCTACTTCCTCGTGGTCGTCACGGTCGCGCTGGTGGGCGGGCTCGGCCCGGCGCTGGTCGCGGCCGTGTTGTCCGGGCTGCTGCTGAACTTCTTCTTCACCGAGCCCGTCCACACGCTCACCATCGGCGAGACCGAGAACCTCGTCACGCTGCTCGCCATGGTGATCGTGGCCGCGCTGGTGGCGGTCGTCGTCGACCGGGCAGCCCGGCGGACGGTCCAGGCCGCCGAGGCGCGGACCGAGGCGGCGCTGCTGTCGTCCTACGCCCGCACGGTCCTGCTCTCGACCAACCCGGTCGACCGGCTGCTCGACAAGGTCCGGGAGAACTTCGGACTGTCGTCGGTGGCGTTGCTGGAGAGGACGTCGGGGGAGTGGCGGCGGGTCGCGTTCGTCGGGCCCTCCCCGTGCGACGCGCCGGACGAGGCGGACGTGGACGTGGTCGTGACGCCGGACGTGCACCTCGCGCTGCGTGGCCGGGCACTGCCGGCGGAGACCCGCGGCGTGCTGGAAACCGTTGCGGGACAGGCGTTGCTGGCGTTGCGGCAGCAGCGGATGACCGCGGCCGCGGCGGCGGCGAATCGGCGGGCCGAGACGACCGAGTTGCGCACGGCGCTGCTGTCCGCGGTCGGCCACGACCTGCGCACGCCCCTCACGTCGATCAAGGCGGCGGTCGGCAGCCTGCGCGCGCCGGACCTCGAACTGTCCGACGAGGACACCGCGGCGCTGCTGGCGGACGTGGAGCAGTCGGCCGACCGGCTGTCCGGGATCGTCGACAACCTGCTGGACTCCTCGCGGCTCGCGACGGGCGCGGTGCTGCCGCGGCTGCGGTCGGTCACCTACGACGAGGTGGTGGCCCGCGCGCTGGCCGGGCTGGACGGCCGCTCGGCGGTCGCGGTGGACGTCGACGAGGGGCTGCCGGCGGTGCTCGCCGACGTCGGGCTCCTGGAGCGGGTGGTGGCGAACGTGGTGGACAACGCGTTGCGGCACGGCTCGCCGGGGCTGGACCGGGCGGTGCCACCGGCCGAGCCCGCGATCGCGATCCGGGCGAGTGCGTTCGACGACCGGGTGGAGCTGCGTGTGGTGGACCACGGCAGGGGGTTGCCGAAGGGCGGGGCCGCTGCCATGTTCGCCCCGTTCGAGCGGTTCGGTGTCACGAAGAGCGGCATCGGGCTCGGCATGTCGGTCGCGAAGGGTTTCATGGACGCCATGAGCGGGACGATCGGGACCGAGGACACCCCGGGCGGTGGACTCACCATGGTGCTGTCACTGCCGGTGGACCGGGACGGTGTTGAGTGACGAAAGTACTGGTGGTCGACGACGAGCCGCAGATCGTGCGGGCGTTGCGGATCAACCTGTCGGCGCGCGGGTACGACGTGTCGACGGCCGCGTCCGGCGGCGAGGCACTGCGGGTGGCGGCCGCCGCCAAGCCGGACGTCGTCGTGTTGGACCTGGGTCTGCCGGACATCGACGGCACGACGGTCATCGAGGGCCTGCGTGGCTGGACGAGCGTGCCGATCATCGTCCTCTCGGCACGCACCGACTCGGGCGACAAGGTGTCGGCACTGGACGCCGGCGCCGACGACTATGTGACGAAACCGTTCGGCATGGACGAGCTGCTTGCCCGCCTGCGGGCCGCGGTGCGCCGCGCGTCGGTCAACCCGTCGGCAACGGGCGAGGAAGCGGTCGTGGTCACCACGGCGTTCACGGTGGACCTGGCGGCCAAGAAGGTGCTCCGCGACGGCGCGGAGGTCCACCTGACACCCACCGAGTGGGGCGTGCTGGAGCTGCTGGTCCGCAACCGCGGCAAACTGGTGGCACAGAAGCAGCTGCTGCAGGAGGTGTGGGGCCCTGGCTACGCCTCGGAGACGCACTACCTCCGCGTCTACCTGGCCCAGCTACGCCGCAAGCTGGAACCCCAGCCGTCCCACCCCCGCCACCTGCTGACCGAAGCCGGCATGGGCTATCGGTTCGAAGCCTGACCTCGCGAGTCCCGCTGTGCTCAGGGGCCGGCACGTTTGACTGTTCGCATCAGCGGGGCGGTTTCCGCGGTGTGGACGTCGTCCAGGGCGCCGATGCGGTCGGTCAGGTAGCGGTACAGGTCGGCGGGGTCGCGGCAGACGACTGTCGCCATCAGGTTCGTGCGGCCGGTGGTGACGGCCGTGAACGAGGTTTCCGGGTGGGCGGCGATGGTCTCCGCCGTGGTCGCCAGGCCGGCCGGGCGGACGGTCAACCACAGGCGGGCCTCGGCGTGGTAGCCGAGCAGCTCCGGCAGGACGTCCAGGTCGAACACCAGGACGCCCGCTCGGCGTAGCCGGTTGACGCGGCGGCGGGCGGCCGACTCGGACGGGCCCAGTGCCGTGTACGGGGTGCGGCCGTCGCGGGCCATGGCGGTGAGCAGCGCGTGGTCGTCGGCGTCGAGGGGCAGGGGCTCGTTCGCCGGCGGCTCCGGGGTGAGCAGGGCCGCCTGGGCGTCGGTCAGGTGGCGAAGGCCGGCCCATTCCGTCGCGGCACCGCCCAGTACGGCGTGGGCGCTGACGTCGAGCACCCTGGTGCTGCGTGGGAGCTTGTCCATCAGCAGCGCGTCGCGGGCCGCGGGGTCGGTGGACTGGAGGTTGCAGGAGATCTCCGTGCCGCCGGAGAGGATGTGCACCCAGAACGTGTCGGGCCGGCGGGCGAGTGCGGCCGCGATGGGGCCGGCGACGTCCGGGGTGCAACGAACCCGGATCGTCCACGAGGTACGGCCGAGCAGGAAACCGTTGGCGGAGCCGACCACCCGCAGCGCCCCGGACTGCCGGAGCCGCCGGTAGCGGCGCGCGACCGTGTTCTCGGAGACGCCGAGCACCGCCGCGATCGCCGCGAACGGGGCGCGGCCGTCGAGGTGCAGTGCGTGGATCAGGCCGCGGTCCACGTCGTCGACGGATTCCATGCGGATACCGTAGCTTGATGACGGATATCGGCGCATGCCGCGTGCCTGCTGGCGGATCCTCAGGTGCCCGCGTTGGGTGACCGGCATGATCCTGGTGACTGGAGCGACCGGCAACGTCGGGCGGCAGGCGGTCGACCTACTGTGTGCGGCGGGTGTGCCCGTCCGTGCCATGACGAGGAACGGGACGGCGACGTTCCCGGACGGTGTCGAGGTCGCGCCCGGCGATCTCCGCGATCCCCTTGACCTGCAAGGAATCGACGCGGTCTTTCTCATGTGGCCACTGCACACGGGCGACGCCCTGCCCGGCGTGCTCGAGGCGATCGGCGGCCGGCACGTGGTGTATCTCGGCTCGGGTGGTGTTCGTGGACTGTCCATGGCGGACCAGGCTGCACTCGTGTCCCGGCGTCCGGCGTGGACGGTCGTCCGGCCGAGCACGTTCGCCGTCAACGCGCGCTGGTGGGCGCGGCAGCTCCGCGCCGGCGACGAGGTGCGCGGCACACACGGCGACCTGGCACTGGCCATGCTGCACGAGGCGGACATCGCGGCGGTGGCGGTGCGGTCGCTGCTCGATGGTCTGGTCGGGCGGACATTCGACATCACCGGCCCGGAGGCGTTGACGCAGGCCGAACAGGTCCGGGTCATCGGCGAGGTGCTGGGCCGGCCGCTGCGCTGGGTCGAGCTGCCGCGTGCCGAGGCACGGGCGCAACTCCTGGCGGACGGACTCCCGGAGTCCTTCGTGGACGTACTTCTCGACGTCTACGCGGTGATGCCCCGGTGTGCCGAGGTGACGACCACGGTCGAGGAGGTGACCGGCCGGCCGGCACGGACGTTCGCGGAGTGGGTGTCCGACCACGCGGCGGAGTTCGGCAGGATGCCGGTGTGAACGCGAACCTGCAGTGCGTGGTGTTGGACGGTGACGACGACGCGGAGCTGGCGCGCTTCTACCACGCGCTGCTCGGCGGAGAGGTGAACCGGCCGGATCGGCGGTGGTCGCTCGGCGACGGTTGGTCGACGCTCCACCTGCCGGGTGGGTTCGTGCTGTGCTTCCAGCGGGTGACGGACTACCGCCCGCCTCGCTGGCCTGACCCCCGTTACCCCCAGCAGTCCCATTTCGACCTCGGCGTTCCCGACCTCGCGGCCGCGGGACGGGAGGCGCTGGCGGCAGGTGCCGTGCTGCTCGACGACTCGGAGTCGTCCTGGCACGTCTACGCCGACCCGGCTGGCCACCCCTTCTGTCTTGTCAGGGAGTGATCCCCGGCTACTTCGGCGGTTCCGCGTCGAACTTGAGCGAGCCGAGCCGCTCGGCCAGCTTCGTGACGACGTCGCCGACGAACTTGTCGTAGTCGATCGCGACCGGCGTCGGCGACTTGATGGCGGCGATGATGTTGGACTCGTCGTCGGTCAGCTGGCTGACGGTGCCGGAGATGTCGTTGCCGAGTACCCGGAGGTCCAGGAAGCCCTGCTGGATGGTCGGGTCGCCGCCCCGCTGGGCGATCCAGTACTGCAGGCCCTCGAGCTCCTTCTCGTCCTCGACGTGACGGCGGGTCAGGCCGTCACCGACCCAGACCCGGGGGCTGCCCGCCTCGAGGGCGAGGATGAGGTTCTTCATGGGGTCCTCCCTTTCTGCGTTCCCCATCAGCGCGGCGAGCTGTGCCCGCGTGCCGCGGAATGCGTTGGCATCGAGTGGTTGGTGGCCCGCGATGCGGACCGAGCTGGTGAACTGGAGGACGGCGACGTCGAGTCCGCCGTAGCCGTTCCAGTAGCTGCCCGGGACGTCGGCCCATTCGTCGAGCAGGGAGCCGACGATGTTGTCCGGGTAGCGGCTGGACCACAGTGGCGGCAGCCCGGCGAGTGACGGTGAGCCGATCTGCTGCCAATACCAGCGTGGGATGTAGGACAGTGGCACGCGGTAGCCGGCGGCGCGGAGCCGGTCGACGAACTCGCGTACCAGCCCGATTCCCCCGGAGTTGGCCTCCACGTCGGGGATGACCGGGACGTCCTTCGGTACCACCCGAGCCACGTTGGCCACCTGGGCGGCGGCGGACGCGTTCGAGCGGACGTAGTGGTATGCGGCGACGAGCACCCCCGCGTTGCGGGCCTCGGCCAGGTTCGCGGCGAACTCCGCGTCGACGAACGAGGAGCCCTCGCTGCTCTTGATGAATACGAAATCTATGCCTTCGCGGCGGCATTGAGCGAGATCCAGCCCGAGATCTTGGTGATGGGAGATGTCCAGGCCAAACGTCACCATACTTCTGTCTCCTCCTCCGGCCCCGTGGACGACATTACTCGCGTGGTAGAGGTGGGGTTCACGATTCTGTCAAATACGTATCGCGATTGTAGTTTTGTCAGATTGTAATGTATCCGGAACATCATCGTGCGTATTCCAATAAGACGCGGATGTGAAGCTCTTTCGGCTGCCCTATCGGGCAAAAAGATCAATAATGTTCGCTCCGCTCAGAAACCGAAATCCTGGACCCAGTAGAAGCCGTCCCGGTCAAGCCCGACGCCGATGGTGTTCAAATCGCAGTTGAGGATGTTCGCGCGGTGACCGGGGGAGTTCATCCACAGCTCCATGACGCTGTCGGCGGTGCGGGCGCCTTTCGCGATGTTCTCCGCGCCGGGCCGCGAGTACCCGGCATTGCGAATCCGCTGGTCGAAGGTCACCCCTTCGGGGGTCGTGTGCTCGAAGTAGTCACGCGACGCCATATCGGAGGCATGTCTCTGCGCGGCGGTGGTCAGACCGGTGTCGGTCGTGAGGGGGTCGCACCCCGCGTCCTGGCGGGCGGCATTGACGAGGCTGACGACCTGGCCCTGCGTGGAGGTGTCGGCCGGCGCGGTGGTGACCGGCGGTGGGGCGGCGGTCGTCGTCGGTGGGGGCGGCGGCGTGGTGGTGGTCGGGACCGGCGCGGAGGTGACTGGCGGCGGTGCCGACGACTGGCCGGCGGGGGTGGTGGACGTGCTGGTGGCGCTGGAGGTCGGCTGGGCGAGGCTGCCGCGCGGGTTCGGTCTGCTGCTGCTGGTGGAGTCGACGCTCAGCCGGCTCTGGTCGGCGCTGGACCCGGCGGCGGGACCGGACAGCAGAGTGCCCGCCCCGGCGACAAGCGCACCCGCGAGCACTGCGGTGAGTGCCGGCAGGAGTGGTCTTCGCGCACGCATGGCGGGGGAAGTTACCACTAATGGTGGAACTTCATAACGACAGAGTGACGATTAGTCCACCGAAAAGGTGAAGATGGGGAAGGCAGGGTGAAGGCGGGGTGGGCCTCTGACCAGGCCTGTTCTGGCCTACGCCGGGAGCGCATGCGTCGGCCGCGCGTTGCAGAAGCACCGCGCGGCCGACCGGGGCGTTACCTAGGTGGTGGTCGGCGGTGAGGGGGGCGTCGTCGAGCTCGGAGGCGTGCTCGACGGGGGCGTTGGCGACGACGGCTGGGTCGGCTGGGTCGTCTGTGTTTGCGTGGGCTGCCCACCACCCGGCGGTTTGGTGGTGGTCGTCGTCGTGGTCGTCCGCTTCTTGCTCGTCGTGGTGGTCGTCGTGGTCGTGGTGGTGGACGAGGTCGGCGCGGAGCTCGACGGGGTCGTGGTGGTGGTCGTCACGGACGTGCTGCCGCTGTCCTCCGACGTGGTCTCCTCCACCTGCACGGAGTCCTGGCTCGTCCGTTCCGGCTGGGCCGCCTCGCCGGTCCCACCGGCGAGCATGGCCACCGTCGCGAAGGCCGTCGACACGACCACGCCCGCGACGCCCAGCGCCAGGTACGGCGTACGGCCCAACCCGCTACGCTCCTCGGCGGGCGGGCGGTCATCCATCCGGTCCTCAGGTCCGAGCATCCCCGCGCCTCCTACAATCACTGCGCGACCGACCGGTCACAGCGCGGCAAAATATCACCATTACCGACTGCGATCTCAGACGAGCGGAAATGTCACCGAACGTACGGCTCACGGCCTGGGTGCACGGCCACGTCCAGGGTGTGGGTTTCCGCTGGTGGACCCGCGGTCGCGCCTTCGAGCTGAGCCTCCAGGGCTACGCCAGCAACCTACGGGACGGCCGCGTCGAGGTCGTCGCCGAGGGCCCGCGCGAGAGCTGCGCCAAGCTGCTGGAGCTTCTCAGGGGCGGCACCACCCCGGGCCGCGTCGACCTCGTCGTCGAGCGGTGGTCGGACGCCAAGGAGAACGTGACCGGGTTCGTGGAGCGCTGAGCGGAGCGGGCATCGCACCAGCCCACCGGCCTGCTGAACCATTCTGTACCCGGTCGCGTATGACTGATGCGTGGGGAACACCCCGGACCAGGAGGACGAGCTCATCCGTGAGCTCTACAGCCGTTACCGCCGGCCGCTCTACGGCTACGTGCTGCGGGCGGTCGGTGGTGATCACCAGTACGCCGAGGACGTCGTGCAGGAGACGCTTCTCAGGGCATGGCGCAACGCCGACGCCCTGAGCCCGGAGCACGCCGGGCCGTGGCTCTACACAGTGGCCCGCAACCTGGTGGTCTCCGGCTACCGCAAGCAGAGCGCGCGGGTGGACGAGGTTCCGATCCTGGAACGGGACTGGGCGCGCCCGGGCGACGAATTCGACCGGGTGCTCCAGGGCTGGCAGGTGGCGGAGGCCATGCGGGCGCTGTCCGCGGACCACCGCGCCGTGATCGGCGAGCTGTTCTACCACCGGCGAACCATCGCCGAGACCGCCAAGATGCTCGGCGTCCCGCCGGGCACCGTCAAGTCCAGATCGTTCTACGCGTTGCGCGCCCTGCGCGACGCCCTTGAGGAGCGGGGGGTGACCGAGCCGTGACCTGCCAGCACACGATGACGCTGGGCGTCTATCTGCTCGGCGCCCTCGAGCCCGCCGAGCGCTCGGCGTTCGAGTCGCATCTGTCCTACTGCGAGATCTGCCGCGGCGAGCTGGTCCGGCTGGCCCCGCTGCCCGGCCTGCTCAACCAGATCACGCCGGAGGACTTCGCGGACAGCCTGCCGCCGACGGGTGTCGAGGGCATGGTCGCCACGCGTGCCCTGCCGGTCACCGAGCCGGTGGCGATCCCCGTCCAGACACCGGCGCCGGAGGACGAGCCCGCGCCCCGGCCGGTGAGCGGGCGGGCCAGGCCCACGGGCGGGCGGCCCGCCGGACGGCCGAGGAAGCCGGCGGACGCCGACCGTCCCAAGCGGCACTGGCGTATCGCGGCGGCCGCCGCCGCGGTCGTGGTGCTTGCCGCCGCGGCGGTGTTCAGCTGGCAGGCCACCCACGAGGAGCCGGGCACCGCGCAGGCCGGCGCGGTCTGGAGCGAGACCACGGGCGAGATGAGCGTCGAGGCCCGGCTGGTCGACCACGAGTGGGGCACCGAGATCGAGTCGAAGCTGCATGGCCTGCCCCCGGGCCGCAAGTGTTACCTGTTCGTGTACGACCACTACGGGAACCGCGAGGTCGCCGGCTGGTGGGGCACCGACCACGACCCCAACCAGGAGATCCCGGCGAGCACCTCGATAGCGCGCAGCAAGATCGACCGGCTGGTCTACATGCTCGACGACAAGGAGACGGTCGTCTTCACGGTCCTGCCGCCCGAAGCGCCGCGCTGAGCTGCCACAACCGCCCGCGTCCCGCGATCACTCGGAGCACCCGGGTACCCTCGAATGGATTAGCGGCTCGACTGGCTTCCTGAGAGGTCCCCAGACTCGTGCATCTGAAGAGCCTGACGCTGAAGGGCTTCAAGTCCTTCGCGTCGGCGACCACCCTGCGTTTCGAACCGGGCATCACGTGTGTCGTCGGGCCGAACGGCTCGGGCAAGTCCAACGTGCTCGACGCGCTGCGCTGGGTGATGGGCACGCAGGGTGCGAAGGACCTGCGCGGCGGCAAGATGGAGGACGTCATCTTCGCCGGCACCGCCGGTCGCGCCCCGCTGGGCCGCGCCGAGGTGAGCCTCACGATCGACAACTCCGACGGCGCCCTGCCGATCGAGTACACCGAGGTGTCGATCACCCGCCGGATGTTCCGCGACGGCGCGTCCGAGTACGAGATCAACGGCAACACCTGCCGGCTCATGGACATCCAGGAGCTGCTCTCCGACTCCGGCATCGGCCGGGAGATGCACGTCATCGTCGGTCAGGGCCAGCTGGCGCAGATCCTCGAGTCCAAGCCCGAGGAGCGCCGCGCGTTCATCGAGGAGGCGGCCGGCGTCCTCAAGCACCGCAAGCGCAAGGAGAAGGCGCTGCGGAAGCTCGACGCGATGCAGGCCAACCTGACGCGCCTCACCGACCTCACCGCCGAGCTGCGCCGCCAGCTCAAGCCGCTGGGCAAGCAGGCCGAGATCGCCCGCAGGGCCCAGGCCGTGCAGGCCGACCTGCGTGACGCCCGCCTGCGCCTGCACGCCGACGACCTGGTCACGCAGCGCACGGAGATCGCCAAGGAGCAGGCCGACGAGGCCGCCGCCCGCGCCCGCCGGCACGAGGTCGAGCAGTTCCTGGAGGTCGCCGACGCGAAGCAGACGGCGCTGGAGGACGCGCTCGCGGCCGACGCGCCACGCCTGGCCGCCGCCCAGGACACCTGGTACCGGCTGTCGGCGCTGGAGGAGCGGCTGCGCGGCACCGTGCGGCTCGCCGTCGAGCGCGAGCGGCACATGTCCGCCACCGTCGAGTCACAGACCGGTGGTCAGGACCCCGACGAGCTGGAGGCGGAGGCCGAGGAGACGGCGTTCCGCGAGGCGGAGCTCGGCGAGCACGTCGAGGTCGCCCGCGGCCTGCTCGGCGAGGCCGCCGAGCGGCGTGCCGAGCTCGAGCAGCAGGTCCAGGCCGCGGAGAAGGCCCACCTCGCCGCCGTCCGAGCCGTTGCCGACCGGCGCGAGGGCCTCGCCCGGCTCGCCGGCCAGGTCGAGGCGCTGCGCAGCAAGACCAACGCGACGGCCGAGGAGATCGAGCGGCTGTCCACGGCCCTGGTCGAGGCGACCGAGCGGGCCGAGGCCTCGGCCGTCGACCTGGCCGAGGCGCAGGAGGAGTCCGGCATCGAGGACTCCGGTGACGCCGGCATCGTGGCACGGCTCGATCGGGCCAAGGAGACGCAGAAGGTCGCGCAGGCCCGCGTCGACGAGCTGGTCCGCGCCGAGCGGTCCGCCGAGAAGGACATCGCCTCGTGGAAGGCCCGCGTCGACGCGTTGTCGATGGGGCTCAACCGCAAGGACGGCGCGGGCGTGCTGCTCGCCGCCGGCGACCGGCTGCCCGGTCTGCTCGGCTCGGTCGCCGCGCTGCTGACCGTCGAGCCGGGCGCCGAGGCCGCGCTGGCCGCGGCGCTGGGCCCGGTCGCGGACGCGGTCGCGGTGGCCTCCGGGGACGACGCCGTCGCCGCACTCGAACTGCTGCGTGGCTCGGACGCCGGGCGCGCGGGCATCGTCGTCGGTGGTTACGGGCACGCCGACCGGTCCGGCTGGCCGGTGCTTCCCCCGGGCGCACGCTGGGCCGTCGACCTGGTCCGGGCGCCCGAGGCGTTGCGGCCCGCGGTCGCGCAGGCCCTGGACAAGGTCACGGTCGTCGAGTCGTTGCCGATCGCCCGCCTGGTCGTCGAGGCTCACCCGTCCGTGCGGGCGGTCACTCATCAGGGTGACGTGCTGGGCGCGCACTGGGCGGTCGGCGGCACGTCCCGCGCGCAGAGCGTGATCGAGGTCCAGGCCGCGGTCGACGAGGCCAACGACAAGCTCGCCGCCGCGGAGAGCGCCGCGGAGCGGTCCGCCGCCGCGCTCGCCGGCGCCAAGGAGGAGCTGAAGGCCCGGCAGGCCGAGGTGCAGACGGTCGCGGAGGCCCGCAACGAGGCCAACGTCCGCGCCGCCCGCTCGCAGGAGCGGCTCTCCCGGATGCGGCAGGCCGTGCGGACCGCGCAGGCCGAGGCCGAGCGCGTCCAGACCCAGCGGACCCGGGTCGAGCAGACGCGCGAGGAGGGTCTCGCGAAGCTCGCCGAGCTGGAGGAGCGACTGGCCGTCGCCGAGGACGAGACGGTCCTGGACGACGAGCCGGACACCGCCGAGCGCGACGAGGCGACCGTCCAGCTGGCCACGGCACGCCAGCAGGAGATGGACGCACGACTGGCGCTGCGCACGGCCGAGGAGCGCCACCGCGCGCTGTACGGCAAGGCCGAGGAGCTGCGCCGGGCCGCGCGGGCCGAGCGGGAGGCACGCGAGCGGGCCCGGCGGGCCATGGCCAAGCGGGCCTACGGCGCCGCCGTCGCGCAGGCCGTCGTGACGAACGGCGAGCTGGCGCTGGAGCGCATCGCGCTGTCGCTGCAGGCGGCCGCGCAGGAGCGGGACACCGTGCAGGCCGACCGCTACGACCGGGAGCGGGCGCTGCAGGAGGTCCGCAACCGGGTGCGTGAGCTGTCCACCGAGCTGGAGAAGCTGACCGACGCCGTGCACCGCGACGAGGTGCTGCGTGCCGAGCAGCGGCTGCGGCTGGAGCAGCTGGAGACTCGCATCGCCGAGGCGTTCGGCATCGGCCTGGACGACCTGGTCGCCGAGTACGGCCCGGACGTGCCCGTGCCGCCGTCGCCCGCGGACATGGCCGAGTACGAGGCGGCCAAGGAGCGCGGCGAGCAGGTCAGCGAGCCGCAGCCGATCCCGTACGACCGCCCCGCGCAGGACCGGCGGGCCAAGCGGGCCGAGCGGGACCTGTCGCTGCTGGGCAAGGTGAACCCGCTCGCGCTGGAGGAGTTCGCCGCGCTGGAGGAGCGCTACCGGTTCCTGTCCACGCAGCTGGAGGACCTGAAGGCGACCCGGCGCGACCTGCTGACCGTGATCAAGGAGGTCGACGACAAGATCCTCGAGGTGTTCACGTCCGCCTACCACGACGTGGCCCGCGAGTTCGAGACCGTCTTCTCGACGCTGTTCCCGGGCGGTGAGGGCCGGATGATCCTCACCGAGCCGGAGGACATGCTGATCACCGGCGTCGACGTCGAGGCCCGGCCGCCCGGCAAGAAGATCAAGCGCCTGTCGCTGCTGTCCGGTGGCGAGAAGTCACTGGTCGCGGTGGGCATGCTCGTCGCGATCTTCCGCGCCCGCCCCTCGCCGTTCTACGTGATGGACGAGGTGGAGGCGGCGCTGGACGACGTCAACATGCGCCGGCTGATCGGTCTCCTGCAGGAGCTGCGCGGCAACTCCCAGCTGATCATCATCACCCACCAGAAGCCGACCATGGACATCGCCGACGCCCTGTACGGCGTCAGCATGCGTGGCGACGGCATCACGCAGGTGATCTCCCAGCGCATGCGCGGTGTGGACAACCCGCAGGCCAAGCCCGCGCAACTCGCACCGGCCGAGCCGGCACGGGCGGCGACCGGGCCGGCCGACCTGGCACCCGCCGAACCCGCCGCTCAGCCGGAACCGGCCGAGCCCGAGCCGGCGCAGTCCTGACCAGCCACCGCCACGACGTGATGAAGGGCACCCCCGCGACGTCCGACGTCGCGAGGATGCCCTTCACGGCACAGGTGGCTCAGGCAGCCGTGGCCGGGTTCGTCCCGCCGGGGGCCGCCGCGGTGGGGGCCGCGCGGAAGGTCAGCACGGCCGCGACCGTCGAGACGACGGCCGCGATCAGGCCGAGGATCAGCCCGAAGCCGGCGCCGGACTCGAAGCCGTTGTCGCCGCCGAGCAGGCCGCCGAGGTCACCGAGACCGCCGTCGTCCGGCAGCGTCAGCCAGCGGAGCAGGATGAACACGGTCGCGACGGCCGAGAGGACCAGCCAGATCAGCGGCCGCCTGTCCACCGCCACGCCGAAGTGCGGAAGGAGCACGACCACGGCGGCTCCCACCAGCAACAGCACCGAGAACCACGCGAGGAAGCCGGTGTTCCACGCGCTGAGCCCCTCGCTGATGCCCGCGTAGCTCACCGAGTACCAGGAGAAGAAGCTGCAGATGAACGCGAGCGCACCGGCGCCGACGCCCGCCCACTCCAGTGGGGTGACGCGCTTGAGGTCTAGATCAGCCATCGAACATGGCCCTTCTGCGTATGGGAAAGAAAACGGAGATTACCGGTGTCCCGGCGGCCGGCCAAGTATCCGCTGGTCACGGTGTTGTTGCGGGTGTCCGAACAGGAACCCGCCCGGGAGGACCGTAGACCTCGCCCCAAAGGGCGGTAATCCACTCGCGCCGGACCCCACCCGCGGATGAGGATTCGAACATGTACGACGTTCGGAACGCGACCTCGGCCGACCTGGGTGCCGTGATCGCGCTGGTGGCACGGCTGCAGCAGGAGCCGGCACACCAGATCGGCTTCCACGGCGAGACCGAGGACGAGGTCGCCGAGGAGCTGGCCGCGTTGCGCCCCGGCTGGGTGGGCAACGCGGTGGTCGCCGCCGACCGCAACGGTCGGGTGCGTGGTGTGCTGTCCTTCGAGGTGGAGGGAAGACGCGCCTACCTGTACGGGCCGTTCGTAGACGTGCCGGCCAATCACCCGGCGGCCGGGCATGTCTGGCAGGCTACCGCCGACGCGATGCTTCGGCACGCCAGGAAGCTGCCCCGGCTGGCCGGCGTGCGCCTTCTGGAGCTGTTCGGCCACCGGCAGAACCGGCTGCTCGCCGACTTCGCCGCCCGCCACGCGGCACCCGTCCGCATGACCAGCAAGTGCTTCACGCTCACCGCGGCGCCACTACGCAGCATCCTCGTCCGCGGGCCCGGTCAGGACGACCGCACGACGCTCCTCCCGGAGGATCCGGCGATCCGGCGGGCCGTGGCCGACCTCCATGACCGATGTTTCCCCGACGCGCCGACCTCCGGCGAACAACTCGTCACCGGCGACCGCCACACGGTGGTGGTGCTCATCGGCGGCGGCCGCGGTGACCTGCTGGGCTACGCGGCGGGTTACGTGCAGGCCGAGGAGTACTACGTCGACGTGGTCGGGGTGGAGGAGAACGCCAGGTCGTGCGGGGTGGGCAGAACCCTCGTCCGGCGGTTGCTGGCCGAGCTGGCCGCGCGCGGCGGTGTCCGCGACCGGGCCGCCGCGATGATCCGGGACGGCAACGAGGCGTCCGAGCGCATGTTCACCAAGCTGGGCTTCGAGCCCGGTGCGGAGCTGGTCAACTACCAGGTGGACCTGACCGCGCCGACCGTGCACCGGCGCGCGGTGTGACGCGAGGTAGGTTCTCCGCCCATGACGGTCGACCCGGACAGCAACGGCACCGAACTCGAGGACCTCGACTTCGACGACGACCTCCTCGACGAGTACGGCGAGGACTTCGAGGACCTGGTCGAGTCACTGGGCCTGCCGAACCGCCTGCCGGCGCTGTGGCTGCCGCCGGTCGGTGAGCTGGCCGCGGCCGCGCGGGAGAGCGTGCTGCTGCGGCGGGTCGGCGAGCTGGCCGCGTGGGTGGGGGAGCGGCGTGCGGTCACCGAGGAGGGCGACCTGACCGAGCCGGACGCGGCTGAGGCGGCGGAGCGGCTCGGGGTCACGCCGGCCGAGCTGCTGCTGTGCTGGGAGACCGCGCTGGCCGCCGACCTCGTGGTCGTGTCCGAAGACGACACCGGCGACACCGGCGGTGGCAGTGCCGACGGCAACCCCGACCTCTGGCCGACGGGCGACGACGAGGAGGACCTCGGCACCTGGGCGGTCGGGTTCACGCAGGTCCTCGGCAGCCTGGTGATCGACGCCGAGGTGGCGGACGAGGACGACCTCGTGTTCGACAGTGCCGGGGCGCTCGTGCTGCCGATGTTCCTGGCGCGGGAGCCGGGTGTCCCGGTGGCGGAGCTGCAGGAGATCGCGTGGTCCATGGAGACCGAGGACCTGGCGGACGACGCGGTGTGGGACACGTGGGTGGCCGCGCACGGCGACCCGGTCACGACGTTGCTGACCCGTCTGGCCGAACACGGCGCCGCCGAGGTCGACGGGGAGATCGCCCGCCTCACCCCGCTCGGCATGCTGATCATGCGGGAGGAGCTGCTGGACGGCGGGATCGACATCCCCCTGCTCCCGCCGCCGGCCGAGATGCCCGCGACGGACCTGCTGACGGTGGTCGGCGGGCGCGGCGGCGAGGAGCTGGACGAGCTGGCCAGGCTCTGGCTGTCGACCCGCGATCCGGCCGCGGCCGCGACGGAGCTGCTGGCGGCCGCGGTGGAGGCGTCCCCCTCCGGCCGCTTCTACGCGGCGAGTGTGCTGGCGAAGCTGCCGGACGTGCCGTGGCGGACGGTGCTGGCGGAGCCCGCGCTGCGCCCGTACGCCCGCGACGCGCTGGGCGAGCCCCGCGAACCGGCCGACGCGGCGTGGCTGCTCCTCGACGCCCTGTCCGCCAGCGCCAACGCGATGGGCGAGCTGGACCCGGAGGCCGTTGAGGTCGTGTCGGCGGAGACCCTCCCGGCCGGCCGGGAACAGGAGATCCTGGCCGAGGCGTGGCGCGTGCGGCACCCGATGGGCTACGAGGTCCTGGCCCTGATCGGCGCCCACCACCCCGACAAGCAGGTCGCGAAGACGGCCCGCACCGCCGCGCACAAGGCCCAGTCCGCGACCTAGTGTCCCGCGCCGGAAATCAGGCAACTAATTCGGCGGCCCAGCTTCCTGCTGGCGGCGTTGCCGGTTCGCCCAAGTACGACCCAGTACGAGGGCGAACCGGCGTCTTGCCAGCAGAAAC
>Ga0164298_10000117_pt1 | contig 31849 bp, 32 predicted proteins | sample Whisoiple_216_MG_FD_109713 | JGI IMG/M metagenome (GOLD analysis project Ga0164298, IMG submission 109713) | Unamended control soil microbial communities from upstate New York, USA - Whitman soil sample_216_MG | ecosystem: Environmental > Terrestrial > Soil > Agricultural land ...
GGGTTCCGGGCCGTGGCCACCCGTTACGACAAGCGTGACTTCATGTACCAGGCCACCATCGACGTCGCCTCCATCCGGATCTGGCTCAAAGACCCCGTTCCATGATCCACGGGACACGCCCTAATCCAGGTGGAACTCGCGTGAGCGTTCCACCTCGGCGACGCCCGGCACGGTCGACAGGGAGTCCAGCGCATCCCCGTCGACCGTGCCGGTCACGACGCCGACACTGTCGAGCACCTCGGCCACGCGCAGCCCCGCCCGCCGTAGCGCGTCGACCACCGTGGCCATGTCGCCCACCTGGTCGTCGGCCACCGAGATGACCACCTGCTCCTCCGCCACGTGGCCTCCTCGACGAACCGGTCCTCAGGGCGCTTGGACCAATCCTGCCCCAACGTCGGTGCTGGGCAAAGGCATCCGCCGTCCCGTCTGGGACAGTCGCGCCCAGAGCTCGAACCCGCGTGCGCCGGTGGCCTGGGCGATCAGCGCGGCGGTCCCGGCGGCGTGCGGGGTGGCCATGCTCGTGCCCGAGATCCGCTTGTACCGCAGCGGTGTGGGCCAGCTGGAGTAGATGTCCAGCCCCGGCCCGGCGAGGTCGACCGCGCCGATGGTGTCCACGGTTCCGCACGAGAAGTACGCCATCCTGCGGCCGGAGTCGACCGCGCCGACGGACATGATCGACGGGCAGTTCGCCGGGTGCCCGACCGGGTTGATCCGGCCGACCCTCCGGTCGCTCTCGTTGCCGGCGGCCGCGATGATCAGGGTGCCCTTCTGCAGGGCCCGGTTCGCGACCCGCTCGAACGTGCGCGAGTACGCCTGGCCCGGCTGGGTCGCCGCGCCGAGTGACATCGACACGACCGCGCACCCGCTCGTGATGGCCCAGTTGATGCCGGACAGGATGCCGCCGTCCGCGCCGGAGCCCTCGTTGCTCAGCACCTTGCCGACGTGGATCTCGGCCTCGTAGGCCACGCCGTAGCCGGGACCCGAGTCCACCTCCCGAGGCCCGCACGAGGTGCCGACGCAGTGCGTGCCGTGCCCGTGCCCGTCCTGGACCTCCTCGCCCTGGACGAACGAGCTGGACACGATCGTCCGCCCGGCGAAGTCCGGGTGGTGCAGGTCGAAGCCGGTGTCGAGCACGGCGACCTTGATGCCCTTGCCGGTCGCCCTGCTGTTGGGCGCGCCGACGGCCTGGAGACCCCAGGTGAACACGCTTTCGTCGACGGCCGTGGCCTCGGCCTCGGCGGTCGGCGCGGTCGGCTCGATCGCCTGGACGAAGCGTTCCGGCTCGATCAGCGCGATGGGGCCCGGCTCGTCCGCGGCCTGCGCGAGCGCGGTCACCTGGTCGGCGTCGGCGGACACGAGCGCGACGCCCAGCTCGTGCATCACGAGGCCCTCGGCGTCCCAGAGCGGGTCGTTGCCGGTGGCCTCGGCGGAGCTCTCCGCGCGGATGCCAGCCACGCGGTTGAGCTCCACGGTCGCGGTGGACCAGTCGTCCTCGAGGAGGACCAGGTATCTGCCCGTGGTGCCGTCCTGTGCTGTTGTCATGCCGGTCAACCTTCTTCCCCTGCGAAAGTGCGTTGTAGAAGGTTCGGGATCCCAGCATGTGGTGTAACGGGGGTCACATGATCGAGGCCGGATCAACTTCCCCCAGCGGACGTTTATCGTCGGAACCATGCAGAGCTGGCCATCCACACCCGTGCCCAGGGTTCCCGGGACCCCCCGCCCGCTGCGGCTCTACGACACCGCCGCCCGCGAGGTCCGCCCGACGACGCCCGGTCCTACGGCGACCATGTACGTCTGCGGCATCACCCCGTACGACGCCACCCACCTGGGGCACGCCGCGACCTACCTCGCGTTCGACCTGGTGCACCGGCAGTGGCTGGACAACGGCCATGACGTGCACTACGTGCAGAACGTCACTGACGTGGACGACCCGCTGCTGGAGCGCGCGGAACGCGACCAGGACGACTGGGTCGTGCTGGCCATGCGGGAGACCGCCCTGTTCCGCGAGGACATGACCGCGCTGCGGGTCCTGCCGCCGCGGGACTACCTGGGTGCGGTGGAGTCCATCCCGGAGATCGTCGAGTCGGTGGCGAAGTTGCTCACCGACGGCGTCGCCTACCGGGTGGCCGACCAGGAGTACCCGGACATCTACTTCGCGCACCTGGCGTCCGGCCGGTTCGGCGAGGTGTCCCAGTACCCGCCGGAGGAGATGGCGAGGTACTTCGCCGAGCGCGGTGGTGACCCCGACCGGCCCGGCAAGCGCCACCCGCTGGACGCGCTGCTGTGGCGGGCGGCGCGGCCGGGGGAGCCGAGCTGGGAGAGCGAGCTGGGTCCCGGCAGGCCCGGCTGGCACATCGAGTGCAGCGTGATCGCCCTGAACCGGCTGGGCATGGGGTTCGACGTGCAGGGCGGCGGGTCGGACCTGATCTTCCCGCACCACGAGTTCAGCGCGGCGCATGCCGAGGCCCTGACCGGCGAGCACCCGTTCGCGAGGCACTACGCGCACGCCGGCATGATCGGCCTGGACGGCGAGAAGATGTCCAAGTCGCGCGGGAACCTGGTGTTCGTGTCACGGCTGCGTGCGGACAAGGTCGACCCGATGGCCACGCGGCTGGGGTTGCTGTCCGGGCACTACCGGTCGGACCGGCCGTGGACGCCAGCGGTCCTGGCCGACGCGGAGGCCCGCCTGGCCCGCTGGCGCGCGGCGGTCGCCCTAGCCGCTGCGCCACCGGCGGCGGACGTGATCACCCGCCTGCGTGACCACCTGTCGAACGACCTGGACACCGAGCGTGCCCTGGCCGCGGTCGACGCGTGGACGGACGCCGCGCTGTCGGTGGGCGGCCAGGACACCGAGGCTCCCGCGCAGGTCCAGGCCGCCGTCGACGCGCTGCTGGGGGTGCTGCTCTAGGGTCGCCGGACCCCGGCTCGGCTCCTGGCCAGCAGGGCGACCGGGGTCACGACGGCCAGCAGGACCGCCGGCAGGAGGAAGCCGAGCGCAGGGGACACGTGGTACACCGGCGTGAACGCGATCGGGCTCGCGGACGCGCCGATGAACCGGAACGCCTGGACGACCGACACCGCGCCGGCCGGGTTCTGGTCGCTTGTCAATACGAGCGTATTGAGTCCGACCTGCACGAACTGGGCGCAGAACCCGCACAGCGCCCACAGCACGGCGACGGCCGGGAGCCACGGCACCAGGCCGATCAACGCGACCGGCGCGGCCCCCGCCATGCTGAACAGGGCGCCGCGCCGGCCGCCGATGCGGTCGACCAGGCGGCCGACGAACCGGGCGGTGAGGATCCCCACCACGCCGAACGCCGTCAGCAGCAGCCCGCGCGCGGCGGCGGACAGGCCGAAGCCGTCCTCGGCGCGGAACGCGACCAGGAACGTCAGCCCGCCGAGGCAGCCCCAACCGACGAACGCGACCGCGGCGGCCCGCATCACCTCCGGCCGCCACGCCGACCGCAGCCGGGCGACCTCGGCCGGTCCGCGGTCGGGCGTGTCCGGCAGGCCGACCACGGCGAGTGCCGCCGCGGCGATGGCGACACCGACGAACGCCAGCCGCCAGGTGGCCTCGGCCGCGAGCCCGCCCAGCAGCGGCCCGCTGGTCTGGCCGGCCGCCTGCAGTGAAGCGAACAGGCCGAGCGCCCGGGACAGCCTGGCGCGCGGCGTGGTGGCGGCGATGGTCGCGAGCAGCAGGGGAGTGGTGAAGGCGTTGGCGACCCCCTGGACGCCGCGCCCGACCAGCAGGACCGGGAACGCGGTGGCGACCGCGCACAGCCCGGACCCGGCGACCGAGACGACGTACGCCCACAGCACGCAGCGCCGCGTGCCCCACCGGGCGCCGAGCGTGCCGGAGAACAGCATCAACACGGCGAAGGGGATGAAGTACGCGGTGATCGTGGCGGACGTGGCGTCGGTCGAGACGCGGAAGTCGTGCGCCAGCTCCGGAAGCATCGACGCCGTGACACCGCCACCGAACGGCCCCAGAAACCCGCCGACGTACAGCCCCGCCCGAGCAAGCCGCTCCCGCCGGCTCACGCCGACTTTTTCTTGATCAACGCCAACACAGTTGGTTGCGTAGGCAGCCCCCACCCGATCCCGGGGGCCGCCCCGATGCCCATTCTAACGGACTGCACCGACAAAACCCCTGGTCAGCGAGAGCTGTGGATGACTTTCACCCGGTGAGTCCGAGCGAACGGGACACTCGCGTCAGACCCCCGACGGTCCCCGGCCGGGGCCGGGACGGCGACGACGCAGGTAACGCTCGAACTCGGCGGCGATCGCGTCGCCGCTGGTCTCGTTCAGTGCCAGGTCGGCGTCGCCACGTTCCTCCAAGGCGCGGACGTAGTTGCGGACGTCCTCGTCCTCCTCGGCCATCTCGCTCACCGTGCGCTGCCACTCGTCAGCCTGGTCGGGCAGGTCGCCGAGCGGCACCTCCACGTCGAGGATCTCCTCGACCCGGTGCAGCAGCGCGAGCGTGGCCTTCGGCGACGGCGGCTGCGACACGTAGTGCGGCACCGCGGCCCAGATCGAGATCGCCGGCAGGCCGACCTGCACACACGCGTCCTGCAGCACGCCGACGATCCCCGTCGGGCCCTCGTACTTGGACCGCTCCAGGCCGAACTGCGCGGCCGATGCCGCGTCGTACGCCGTGCCCGTGACCGGGACGGGCCTGGTGTGCGGGGTGTCGGCCAGCAGGGCGCCCAGCGTGACGACCGTGGTCACGCCGAACTCCTCGAACTGCTCGATCAGCTCCGCGCAGAACTTCCGCCAGCGCATGTTCGGTTCGATGCCGTGCACGAGCACCACGTCACGGCTCGCACCCGGCGGCCGGCACACCGACAGCCGGGTGGTCGGCCACTCGACCCGGCGGGTGACTCCGTCGACCATGCGCACCGTGGGTCGGGTGACCTGGAAGTCGTAGTAGTCGTCCGGGTCTATCTCGGACAGCTCGGTGGCCTCCCAGGTGAGCTGCAGATGTTCGATCGCGGCGGTAGCGGCGTCGCCTGCGTCGTTCCATCCTTCGAATGCGCAGACCACCACTGGCTCCACGAGCTCTGGCCGCGCGTTTGGTTGCAGGTCCGGATCGGTCACTGGGCAAGCCTACGACCCGAGCGCCCCGGCCGGAGATCGTAGGCTGGTTCGCATGCCGGCCGAGACCGATCCGAGGTCCCCTGACACCACCACCGACCTGCCGGTCGCGGTCCTGTGGGACCTCGACGGGACCCTCCTCGACTCCGAGAAGCTGTGGGACATCCCGCTGTACGAGCTCACCGAGAAACTCGGCGGCGAGCTGTCCGCCGAGACCAGGGACGCCATGGTCGGCTCGAACATGCCGGTGACGTTGCGCCTGATCTTCCAGGAGGTCGGCATCGCCGAGCCCGGCGAGGAGCAGCTGGCCGACGCCGCCGCCTGGATCGACCGACGCATGCACGAGGTCTTCTGCCAGGGCCTGCCGTGGCGGCCCGGCGCGGCGCGGGCGCTCGCCACGGTCCACGAGGCTGGCCTGCCGATGGCGCTCGTGACGTCGACCGGGCGCGGACTAACCGAACTGGCTCTCGACACGATTGGAAGATCACTCTTTCGGGTGACAGTGTGCGGCGATGAGGTCGACGGTCTGAACAAGCCCCACCCGGAGCCTTACCTGAAGGCGTGTCGCCTGCTCGGGGTGGACCCGGCGAAGTGCGTAGCGATCGAGGACTCGCCGACGGGCGTCGCGTCCGCGGTGGCGGCCGGCGCGTCCGTGCTGGTCGTGCCGTGTGAGGTGCCGGTCGAGCCCGGTGAGCGGCGGGTGTTCCGGACGTCGCTGGCGGGGCTGACGGTGGCGGACCTCACTGCCCTCGTGCACTGATCCGAAAGTGATTGGCGCGGGATGGCAGGATCACTGCCGTGAAGACGTTCGACGAGCTGTTCGCCGAACTCCGCGACCGGTCGGTCAACCGACCCGAGGGCTCCGGCACCGTCGCCGCGCTCGACGCAGGGGTGCACGCGCAGGGCAAGAAGGTTCTGGAAGAGGCCGGCGAGGTGTGGATCGCCGCCGAGCACGAGTCGGACGAGCGCCTCGCCGAGGAGGTGTCCCAGCTCCTCTACCGGGTGCAGGTACTGATGCTGGGACGCGGCCTCGGCCTCGAAGACGTCTACCGCCACCTCTAAGGGGAGTTCAGAAAGATGCTTCGGGTTGCCGTGCCGAACAAGGGCGCGTTGTCCGCGCCCGCCACCGAGATGCTGGCCGAGGCCGGCTACCGGAAGCGCTACGACCAGCGCGACCTGACCGTCCTGGACCCGGTCAACGATGTCGAGTTCTTCTTCCTCCGGCCGAAGGACATCCCGATCTACGTCGGCTCCGGCGAGCTGGACCTGGGCATCACCGGCCGCGACCAGGCACTGGAGACCGGTGCCCCGGTCGCCGAGCGCCTGCCGCTGGGCTTCGGCGCGTCGACGTTCCGCTACGCCGCCCCCGCCGGCACCGAGTGGAAGGTCCCGGACCTGGTCGGCAAGCGCCTGGCCACCTCCTACCCGAACCTCGTCAAGCGGGACCTCGCGGCCAGGGGCATCGACGCGACGGTCATCCGCCTGGACGGCGCCGTCGAGATCTCCGTGCAGCTCGGCGTGGCCGACGCGGTCGCGGACGTGGTCGACTCCGGCCGCACGCTGCGCCAGCACAACCTGGAGGTCTTCGGCGACCCCATCTGCAGGTCCGAGGCGGTGCTCGTCCACGGCGTCAACGCGGCGGACACCCCGGCGAAGGAGCAGCTCACCGGCCGGCTGCAGGGCGTCGTGTTCGCCCAGCAGTACGTGATGCTGGACTACGACTGCCCGAAGACCCTCCTCGACGAGGCGATCACGGTCACCCCGGGCCTCGAGTCGCCGACGGTGGCTCCACTGGCGTCCCCGGACTGGGTGGCGGTCCGCGTGATGGTGCCCCGCAAGGACGCCAACGTGATCATGGATCGCCTCGCCAAGCTGGGCGCCCGCGCGGTGCTGGCCTCCGACATCCGGTCCTGCCGCCTCTAGTGTCCTGAGTCGAAGTTCGGCGCACTTCTCGGCGGCCCCAGCTTCCCGCTGGCGGCGTTGCCGAAAAGGCCCGAGTACAACCCGGTACGAGGGCCTTCCGGCGCCTTGCCAGCGGAAACCTGGATCCACCGACAAGCACCCCAACTTCCGACTCAGGACACTAGCCCTGCGGTCGTACCAGCAACGCCTGAGCCCCGCGGCCGACGGGCCCGGTGAGGTCGTGCAGCACCGACGTCGCCGCCCCGATCCCCTCCGGGCCGATCGCGGTGACCGCGTCCAGCGCGATCCACTCGCCAACCGGCTCCCGGTACACGTGCACCGTCAGGTCCGCGTTGATGAACAGCCACTCTCGCGGGTCGAGGCGACCGGACACCCCGTTCCCGGAGTCGGCGATGGTCAGCAGCCGTTGCAGCCCGGACGGTTCCTCGTCACCGACGAGCGGTACGGTCTGCCTCCCCCAGACGGTGGCCGGCCCCGACTCGGCGAGGGAGCCGGCCAGCGAGCGCCACTCGATCACGTCCAGGTAGCCCGCACCCCAGGAGTCGGGACGCGTCATCACCCGCCCGGCCGACGGCGGCGGCAACCGCTCGTCGACGTCCACCGCGACGGCCGAGGTGTCCGAGCGGACGATCCGCCATGCCCGGGCCCGTGCCACCACCCTGCCGTCGGCGGACAGCTCCGCGCTCAGCAGCTCGACCGACCGCCCCGGCCGGTCGACCGCCGCCGACACGGACAGCTCCGCCACCGGCACCGGCCCGAGGATCTCGACAGTCACCCGCGCGATCATCATCGGCACGGGCGCCGGCAGCTTCTCCATCTCCCGCACCATCAACGCCGACGGCGGCCCGAGGTGCTGCGTCAGCTTCGACCACGGCCCGGTCGTGTGCACGGTCGACTGATACCGGCCGCCGCCAAGTGGTTCATAGAACATCTGAAGCCTGTCCCTCTGGATCTTCGTGTTACGTCAGGGGCGACCGTAGCGGCACCCGGCCACGGTCCGCGTCGCCCACCGCGCCTTCGCCGGGGCGGCACCCGGCCAGGGTGTCAGTCGTCCGCCCGGTCCAGCACCGTCTCCTCGCCCGCGTCGGGCTCCGGCCAGCCAGGGTAGGGCGGCGGCGTGCCACCGAACTCCGGGCACAGCGCCTGGTGCGAGCACCAGTCACACAGGCGGCTCCGGTTCGGGCGGAAGTCACCCGTCCTCCCGGCCCGCAGGATCGCCTGCCACACGGCTTCGAGGGTCCGCTCGAACCGCCGCAGCTCCGGCTCGTCCGGCGTGTAGGTCAGCGACTGCCGGTCCGCCAGGTACATCAGGCGCAGCTGCCGCGGCACCACGCCACGCAGCCGCCACAGGACCAGCGCGTAGAACTTCATCTGGAACAACGCCTTCGCCTCGCCGATCTCACGGGGCGCGGCGCCGGTCTTGTAGTCGATGACCCGGATCTCACCCGTGGGCGCGACGTCCAGGCGGTCGATGTAGCCGCGCAGCAGCACACCAGAGCTCAGCTCGGTCTCCACCAGCAGCTCACGGGCCTCCGGGTCGAACCGGCGCGGGTCCTCCAGGGTGAAGTAGCTGTCGATCATCCCGGCCGCCGACTCCAGCCACTCCTCGTCGCCGTCCGGGAAGAGGCCGGCCAGCTCCGGACGCTCCTCCCGCAGCCGCTGCCACACCGGCCCCAGCAACGCGTGCGCACGGTCGGGCACCCGCTCGCCCGCCGGTAACCCGAACAGCTCCTCCAGCACCGCGTGCACGGCGATCCCGCGGACCTGCGCGGTCGACGGCGTCTCCGGCAGCCGGTCCACCGCACGGAAGCGGTAGAGCAGCGGACACTGCTTGAAGTCACCGGCCCGCGACGGCGACAGAGCAGGCCGTCTAGGCTTCGGCACGACCTCCTCAAGGGTGGCGGCAGGCTTTTCCGTCATACCCGAAACAGTAGGGGAGGCCACCGACGGTGTTTATTGGCCTCGCTTCGCTCGGCGGTTCGTGGCCTTGATCCGGCGTCTTCCCTCCCTGCGGTGTTCGGCCGGGTTGCTTTGCTGCCGTCGCCTTCGCTGCTTGCTCAGGCCAGGCGGCGGTGGCTGGTCACGGGGGGTGATGTGCCCTCACACCGCATTCCCACACATCTCCCCCTACGCTTCTGGCATGGCGAACGGGGCGGGCTGGGATCGGGACGGCGGCCTGCTGTTGTTCCGCTTTCGTGGCGTGCCGGTGCTGTTGTCGCCGTCGTGGTGGGTCGGTTCGGTCGCGATCGTGGTGTTGTATGCGCCGCTCGTCGGGCGGTTTCTGCCTGAGGCGGGGCCGGTCGTGTCGTTGTCCCTCGCCGCCGCGTTCGCCGTGTTGCTCGGCGTCTCCGTGTTGGCCCACGAGCTGGGGCACTGCGTGGTCGCGCTCAGGCTCGGCATCCCGGTCCGCCGGCTCCGGTTGTTCCTGCTCGGCGGGCTCGCCGAGATCAGCCGCACCCCACGCCGCCCCGCGCAGGAGGGCCTGATCGCCGCCGCCGGGCCGGTCGTGTCCGCCGTGCTCGCCGGGGTGTGCGGGCTCGTTCTGCTGCTCATGCCACCAACGGGGCCGGTCTGGCTGCTGGTGCTGGAGTGCGCGGTGGCCAACGTCGCCGTCGCCGTGTTCAACATGCTGCCCGGCCTGCCGCTGGACGGCGGACGCATGCTGCGTGCCGGTGTGTGGGCCGTCTTCGGTGATCGGGGGATCGGCACCCGCGCCGCCGTCTTCGGTGGCTGGCTCGTCGCCACGCTGCTGATGTTCTGGGCGCTGTGGGGCCTCGCGCAGGACAGCCCCGACCGCTGGCTGCGGCTCGGCGTCTGCGCGCTCACCGCGTGGTTCGTGGTGTCCGGCGCCCGGGGCGAGCTGGCGGCCGACCAGCGCCGGAACTGGCCGGACGGGCTCATGCTCGCCGACCTGGTCCGTCCCGTGCTGCAACTCCCCGCCGAGAGCCCGGTCGCGGACGCCCTCAGCGCCGCCGCTGGCCGGGGTGTGGTGCTCGTCCGTGCCGACGGCGTCGCGGCGGGGCTGCTCGACCAGGTCGCCGCGCAGCGGCTGGCCGAGCGGTCCCCGATGGCGCCGGCCGAGCAGGCCGCGGAGCCCATCCGGCCGGAGTCGGTGCTGCTGGACTCCGAGCCGGGCGAGGAGATCGCCGAGCGGGTCGCGGAGACGGCCGCCTGGCAGTTCCTCGTCGTGGACGGGGAGGGCAGGCCCGCCGGGGTGCTCCACCGGGAGGACCTGCGTGCCAGCCTGTCCGGACGGCCGCGTTCCTAGCGCGTCCCGGCGCTTGGCCGACCGAAGAACCTCCCGCCGCTAGCTCGTCGGGATCGGGTTCGGGATGGACTCGTTGCCGTCGCCGCCGCTCCTGGACGTGGGCCTGTCCGGCTCGGGTTCCCTGCCGCCCCCCGACGACGACTGGTCGTAGAGCCCACAGGCCTTGAAACGGCCGCTCTCCTTGATGACCTTCATGTCGAGCGGGTCCTCGGCGTCCTCGCCCGCGGCCTTCGGCGTCATCTTGAAGGTGGCGCCGCCGCTCGACTCCTTGAACTCGGAGATGCTGAACGTGACCTTCTTGGCGTCGGGCTTCTTCGTGGCGCTGGACTGGTCGTCGCGTGCCTCGCCAAGCTCGTCGTTGAGCTTCTTGTAGTCGGCCGAGCAGGTGAGCGGCTGGAGCGACGAGAGGTTGACGTCCCCGATGGGCCTGCTGAGCTGGGTGCTGAGCTCCTTGGCGAAGGCGTCCGCGGTCTCCCGGGCGTTGTCGGCGCTGTCGCTGGCGTTGCCGTCGTCGCGCAGCAACAGGAACGCGGCGATGCCACCGCCACCGATCACGAGCACCGCGACGATCACGATGGTGGTGATCAGACCGGTCCGCGACTTCTTCGGCGGCGGTCCCATCGGGTAGCCCGGCTGACCCCACTGCTGCTGCCCCGGGGCGCCGTAGGGCTGCTGCCCGTACGGTTGCTGGCCGTACGGCTGCTGCTGGCCATAAGGCTGCTGCGAACCGTAGGGCGGTTGCTGGCCGTACGGTTGCTGGCCGTAGGGCTGCTGCTGGCCGTAGGGGGCCTGCGGACCCGGTGGTTGCGGTGGGTAGGTCATGATCCCCCTTTTGATCGATTTCGCCTCGCCCGGCCAGGGTAGTGCCGGTCGGGGACATTGGCGGGATCTGGGTCTGGGACGATCAGCCGACGTGAGTGGCGCCGGGTGGGCCAACTCGGACACGGGAGGGAATCGGGTGACGGAGGCAAGGGCGAGCGGGCCGTTCCAGGTGGGCGACCGGGTACAGCTCACCGATCCGAAGGGGCGGCACTACACGCTCGTGCTCACGCCGGGGGAGTACTACCACACCCACCGCGGCGCGGTGGCGCACGACGACCTCATCGGGCAGGACGAGGGCTCGGTGGTCACCTCGGCGGGCGGCACCGCGTACCTCGCGCTGCGGCCGCGCCTGGCCGACTACGTGCTGTCCATGCCGCGCGGCGCGCAGGTGATCTACCCCAAGGACACCGGGCAGATCGTGATGTGGGGCGACATCTTTCCCGGTGCGCGGGTGCTGGAGGCCGGCGCCGGCTCCGGTGCGCTGACCTGCTCGCTGCTGCGTGCCGTCGGCCCGGAGGGCTCGGTCACCTCCTACGAGATCCGTGAGGACCACGCCGAGCACGCCGTACGCAACGTCACCCACTTCTTCGGCGAGCGCCCCGACAACTGGGACCTGCGGGTCAAGGATCTGGCCACCCACGAGGGCGAGGTGGACCGGGCGATCCTGGACATGCTGTCCCCGTGGGAGATGCTGGAGACCGTCGCCGAGAGCCTGATCCCCGGTGGCGTCCTCGTGGTCTACGTGGCGACCACGACCCAGCTGTCCAAGGTCACCGAGGCACTGCGCGAGCAGCAGTGCTGGACCGAGCCCGAGGCCTGGGAGACGCTGATGCGCCCCTGGCACGTGGTGGGCCTCGCGGTGCGCCCCGACCACCGGATGGTCGCCCACACCGCGTTCCTGCTGACCGCCCGCCGCCTGGCCGACGGCGTGGTCACCCCGCGCCCGCAGCGCCGAGGCCGCCAGACCACCTAGCGGGCCTGGCCGCTCAGGGGATGCACCAGCGGCCGTCCTGCTTGGTCAGGGGCATCGGGATCTCCGTGGGGTCGACGCCCTTGATCGTCACCCGGACGGTGATCGTCGCGGTCTCGCCGTTGACCTGGGGCTCGCCGATGACCTCGACCGTCGCGTCGGTGGGGAACGTGTCCTCCTCGCCAGCGGAGCTGGGGTCGCAGCTGAGCTGAGCGAGTGTCTTGACGTCCGCGTTGGTGATCGCCGTCGCGGCCTGTTCGGCCACGGACTCCACGTTGCCGGCGTCCGCGGCCGGCGGCGCGGCCGTCGCGGTGGACGACGGCGCCGTGATCGTGGCGGTCGTGCCGACGGCGGGCGGCGACACCGGTGCCCTGGTGCTCGGCGCGTTCGAGTCCTGGATGGTCGGCACCCCCGGCCCGCTGGCGTCCTTGGTCGAGTCGCCCCTGGTCAGTGCGAAGGCGACCAGCCCGGCGACGACCAGCACGACGACCGCGGCGATCGAGAACAGCCAGACCTTCCGCCGGCTGGCGGGCGCCTCGACGGCAGGCTCCTCGGTCGTCTCGTTGGTCGTCTCGTTGGTCGTCTCGGTCGTCTCGTTCTCGGCCTCCCCGGTCGAGACGACGGCCGTGTCGTCGGCCGGAGACTCGTCGGCCGGCTTCTCGCCGTCCGGCGTCTCGGCTCCAGGCCCGTCAGGTTGAGACACACCAGGCTCCGTCCTTGAATGCCATGAAAATGGGCGCCGACTGATCGCTCGTGCTGTCCTTCAGCTTGTAGAAGACGGTCGCCGAGACGTCCGAGGCCATGTCGGCCCGGTCGAACTCCACCTTCACGTCCTCGGGCAGCGCGGTGTACAGCACACCCGGGCCGTCCCCGGTGCAGGTCAGCTTGGTCGCGGCGGACTCGTCCCGGCTGTTCAGGGCCTCGAAGTAGCTCTGCGCCACGGCCTTCAGGTCCGCCTCGCTGCCACCGCCCCCACCGCCGGGGGTGGACTTCTCACCGGTCGGCGTGTCCTCGGTGGGCTGCTCGCCGGTGGTCTGACCGGTCGTCTCCTGGCCGGCGCTGTTCCCGCCGTCGTCGCCCCTGGTGAGCAGCCACACCGTCAGGCCGCCGCCACCCAGCACCAGCACCGCGATCACGACGATCGCGATGATCATGCCCCGTTTGTTCCTGGGCGGCGGGCCACCGGGCTGACCGCCGTACGGCTGCTGCCCGTACTGGTACTGACCCTGTGGCTGCCCGTACTGCCCGTACTGCCCGGCCGGGGGCTGCTGGCCCTGGTGCCCGTACTGCCCGGGCACGGGCTGCTGGCCGTACGGCGCCGGCTGTCCCCGCGTCGGGCCGTACGGGTCTGGCTGACCCGGCTGCGGCGGATACGTCATGACTCTCGCTCCGATGCTGGTCTGCGGTTGGTCAGGCCTCGTCCTCGCCGCAGAACCGCCACCTGCCGCTCTCGTCGACGATCTTGATGAGGATCTTCGCGTCCTGGGTCTGGTCGGGGCCGGCGAGCACCAGGTCGATCTTCGCGCTGGCCGTGTCGGGGTTCTTGCTGTCGACGTCCACGTCGCCGTCCGCCGTCGCGGTGATGGAGTAGTCCTGGAGCTTGCCCTCCAGGTCCGAGGTGTCCGTGCCGAACTTCTTCTTGTAGGCCGCGCACGCGTTCTTGACCACGTCGGCGAAGTCGTTGTTCTCGTACGCGGCCATGTAGTCGTCGCGGACGTCGTCTGGAGTGTTGCTGGCGTCCGGGTCGTCGCTGCCTTGACCTTGGTCACGATCTGATGACTTGTCGCCGGTCGAGGAGTCGTCGCTACCCGTGTCCTTCGACGAGCTGTCGCTGCTCCGTTCGGAGGACGCGCTGTCGCTGGGCTTGTCGTCGCTCTTCGTGAGGAAGTAGGTCGTCAACCCACCGCCCGCGAGCACCAGCACGACGATCGCGACGATGGCCACGATCCTGCCGTTGTTGCGCTTCTTCGGCGGGCCACCCGAAAAGGCGCCGAGGCCCTGGTAGGACGGCTGCTCGGGCTGCTGCGGTGGATAGCTCATCTCTTGGCCCCGAACTCCTCACACATCATCACACTCTGAAGACGGAGCCGGCGCGCCGTCCGTTCCCGCGAACACCGGGACGAAACCCATCGTAGGAGAGCCGCACGACAGCGGCGGTCGCCGGGACACGCCCGACGACCGCCGCGTTGACCAATCCGTTGCGACTCAGCTGGGAGAGCCCGAACCGAGACCCGAGACACACCAGTCGCCGCTCTCCTTCTTGAGGTTCAGCACACCCTTCGTCTCCTTCAGGTACTGCTTGGCCTCCTCGGGCACGTTGCTGAAGGTGATCGTGACCTCGGCCGTCGCCGCGTCGTCGCCCTTCTTCTCGACTTTGCCCAGCTCGAAGTTCATCTTGACGCCGGCGAGCGAGGAGTCGATCTCCCCGGGGTCGACGTTCTTCTTGACGTCTTCCTTGTCGGCGTTGCACGTGAGCTCGACGAGCTTGTCGTAGTCCTGGTCGTTGGCGGCGGACACCGCCGCCTCGGCCACGCCTTCTGGACTGCCCGTGTCCGCGCCCCCGGTGAGACTGATGATCAGCACCACGACCACGGCCACGACGACCACGCCACCACCGGCGAGGATCCACGGCATCGGGCTCTTCTTCCGTGGCGGGTACCCGTAGCCGGTGGGCTGCCCGTACTGGGGCTGGCCGTAGGGCTGCTGGCCGTACTGCTGCGGACCGGTCTGCGGATAGCCGCCACCGGGCTGCTGCTGCTGGTACCCACTCCCGGGCTGCTGGTATCCGCCACCGGGCTGCTGGTATCCACCCTGCTGGGGATAACCACCCTGCTGCGGGTAGCCGCCAGGCTGCTGACCCGGGCCGGGCTGCTGCCCCCAGCCGGGCTGCCCACCCCATCCCGGCTGCTGCGGCGGTTGTGACATCGCTTGCATCTCCCTAGTTCGCGGCGGGCCCCCGCCTGAAAGTGTTCGAGCTGCCGCCGGCACCCCCATGACCGGCCGACTATCTGACGCACCGTAGCGGGTAGGTGGTTCCATCACGCGCCGAGATGGCCTAATCCACTTCCGACAGTGTCCGTTTCCACGGTGTGACGCGACGGTTCCGAGATGTGGATGGTCTTCTTTTGTCGGTCTTCACCGGTACCGTGTGGGTAAGTAGAAATTCGGGAGGAGGTGCCGACATGCAGCACGATCGTCCCGGTGGTCGGCCAGAGGAGGCCGACGAGCACGGCGCTGGACCGGAGCCGGGTACTGGGCATGAGCCGTCCGAGGCTGCCCAGATCCGGTTTCTCGAAGAGGAAGTAGCGCTGCTGCGCCGGAAACTGACGGACTCGCCTCGGCATGCCCGCCTGCTCGAGCAGCGGCTGGCCGAGGCGTCCGAGCGAGTCAGCCAGTTGACTGAGCGTAACGCCAAGCTGGTCGAGACCCTGCGGGAGGCGAGGAGCCAGCTCCTCGCGCTCCGGGAGGAGGTCGACCGGCTCGCGCAGCCGCCGAGCGGCTACGGCGTGTTCCTCTTGGGACACGAGGACGGCACGGTGGACGTGTTCACCGCGGGCCGGAAGATGCGGGTGGCGTGTTCGCCCGCGGTCGAGGTGGGTGACCTGCGTCGCGGTCAGTCCGTACGGCTGAACGAGGCGCTGACCATCGTCGAGGCCGGCGCCTTCGAGCGGATCGGTGAGGTGTCGACCCTGCGCGAGCTGCTCGCGGAGGCGGACGACTCGCCGCCGCTGCGCGCGCTCGTCGTCGGGCATGCCGACGAGGAGCGTGTGGTGTGGCTCGCCGACCCGCTGCGGGAGTCGACGCTCAAGCCGGGTGACTCGCTGCTGGTCGACTCGAAGTCGGGCTACGCCTACGAGCGGGTGCCCAAGGCCGAGGTCGAGGACCTGGTGCTGGAGGAGGTGCCCGACGTCCGCTACGAGGACATCGGCGGCCTGTTCCGGCAGATCGAGCAGATCCGCGACGCGGTGGAGCTGCCGTTCCTGCACGCGGAGCTGTTCCGCGAGTACGAGCTGCGGCCGCCGAAGGGCGTCCTGCTCTACGGTCCGCCCGGCTGTGGCAAGACACTCATCGCCAAGGCGGTGGCGAACTCGCTGGCCAAGCAGGTGGCGGCGGCCCGGGGCGACGGCAAGGCACACGAGGCCAAGTCGTACTTCCTGAACATCAAGGGCCCGGAGCTGCTCAACAAGTTCGTGGGTGAGACCGAGCGGCACATCAGGCTGATCTTCCAGCGCGCGCGGGAGAAGGCCTCGGAGGGCACACCGGTCATCGTGTTCTTCGACGAGATGGACTCGATCTTCCGCACCCGGGGCAGCGGTGTCTCCTCGGACGTGGAGACCACGATCGTGCCGCAGCTGCTCAGCGAGATCGACGGCGTCGAGGGCCTCGAGAACGTCATCGTCATCGGCGCGTCCAACCGCGAGGACATGATCGACCCGGCGATCCTGCGGCCCGGCCGCCTGGACGTCAAGATCAAGATCGAGCGGCCGGACGCGGAGGCGGCGCGGGACATCTTCTCGAAGTACCTGACGTCGAGCCTGCCGATCCACACCGAGGACCTCGCCGAGTTCGCGGGCGACCCCAAGGCCACGATCGACGCGATGATCCAGCACACGGTCGAGCGGATGTACGAGGAGACGGAGGACAACCGGTTCCTCGAGGTCACCTACGCCAACGGTGACAAGGAGGTCCTGTACTTCCGCGACTTCAACTCGGGCGCGATGATCCAGAACATCGTGGACCGGGCGAAGAAGGCGGCGATCAAGTCGGTGCTGGAGACCAAGCAGCCCGGCCTGCGCGTGCAGCACCTGCTGGACGCGATCGTCGACGAGTTCGCGGAGAACGAGGACCTGCCGAACACCACGAACCCGGACGACTGGGCACGAATCTCCGGCAAGAAGGGGGAGCGGATCGTGTACATCCGAACCCTCGTCACCGGCAAGAACCAGGAGTCGGGGCGGGCGATCGACACCGCGACGAACACGGGCCAGTACCTGTAGGTGGGTACGGTTCGCAACAGGCCGACCGTGCCCGGCGGCGGCCTCGTCAACGGAGGGTCGGCCGGACTCTTGAACCGTGCTCGATAGGTTCGGACTCGGACTGGCGGCACTCGGCCGGCCGGCGTACATCAACGTCGGCCGGTCCGAGCTGCCGCCTTCGCGTTCCGTGGACGACATGCGTGCGGCGTCGTGGGCAGTGCTCGACGCCGCGTACGACGCGGGCGTCCGCTGGATGGACGTGGCCCGTTCCTACGGCCGTGCCGAGGAGTTCCTGGCCGGCTGGCTCGACGCCCGCTCGCCTGCCGCGGTGACGGTGTCCAGCAAGTGGGGCTACGCCTACGTGGGCGGCTGGCGCACGGACGCGGCCGTGCACGAGGAGAAGTCCCACACACTCGACCGGTTTCGCGCCCAGTGGGCGGAGAGCACGGGTTTGCTGGGCGAACATCTCGCCCTGTACCAGGTGCATTCCCTGACCCCGGACAGCCCGCTGTTCGACGACCTGGCGCTCCAGGACGCCCTTGCCGCGCTACCCGTACGGGTCGGCTTCTCGACGTCCGGACCCGCACAGGCCGACGTGGTGCGCCGGGCACTGGCGCTGGAACGGCAGGGAACCCCGGTCTTCACGGCAGTACAGTCGACCTGGAACGTGCTGGAGCCGTCCGTCGGCCCGGCGCTGGCGGAGGCTCACGAGGCCGGCGCGCACGTGCTCGTCAAGGAAGGCCTGGCCAACGGACGCCTGGCCGTCGACCCGCCGGCCCCGGTCGCCGACCTCGCCCGCTCGCTCGGCGTCGGTCCGGACGCCGTTTCCCTGGCCGCCGTGCTGGCCCAGCCATGGGCGGACACGGTCCTGTCGGGCGCCGCGGGCACCCACCAGCTGGCGAGCAACCTGGCGGGGCTCGAGGTGGGCGAGATCGACCTGCCGGACCTGGCCGAACCTCCCGCGCGGTACTGGCAGCACCGGTCGCGGTTGGCGTGGGCGTGAGCCCGTAGGCTGGGGAACATGCGCCGGATCATGGGTACCGAGGTGGAGTACGGCATCGCCGTCCCAGGGGACGCGACCGCCAACCCGGTACTGACCTCAACCCAGGTCGTGCTCGCCTACGCGGCCGCCGCGGACATCCCGCGTGCCCGCCGGGCACGCTGGGACTACGAGGTCGAGTCGCCGCTGCGCGACGCGCGCGGCTTCGACCTCGGCGCACCGGGTGTGCCGCCGTCCGACCCGGAGGTGGAGGACCTCGGCGCGGCCAACGTCATCCTCACCAACGGCGCCCGCCTCTACGTCGACCACGCGCACCCGGAGTACTCCGCGCCCGAGGTCACCAACGCGCGCGACGCCGTGATCTGGGACAAGGCCGGCGAGCGGGTCATGGAGGAGGCGGCCATGCGTGCCGCCACCGTGCCCGGCCAGCAGCGGCTGCAGCTGTACAAGAACAACGTGGACGGCAAGGGCGCCAGCTACGGCACCCACGAGAACTACCTCATGGCCCGCAACACCCCGTTCACCTCGGTCATCGCCGGCCTGACGCCGTTCTTCGCGTCCCGGCAGGTCGTCGTCGGCTCCGGCCGGGTCGGCATCGGCCCCGCCGGCGAGGAGTCGGGCTTCCAGCTGTCCCAGCGCGCCGACTACATCGAGGTCGAGGTCGGCCTGGAGACCACGCTCAAGCGCGGCATCATCAACACCCGCGACGAGCCGCACGCCGACGCCGACAAGTACCGCCGCCTGCACGTGATCATCGGCGACGCGAACCTGGCCGAGACCTCCACGTACCTCAAGGTCGGCACGACCGCCCTGGTCCTGGACCTGATCGAGTCGGGTGTCCGGTTCGACGCGCTCAAGCTGGCCGACCCGGTCCGCGCGGTGCACACGATCAGCCACGACCCGACGCTCAAGGTGACCGTCGAGCTGTCCAACGGCCGCAAGTACACCGGCCTGGACATCCAGCGTGCCTACCACGAGCTCATCTCCTCCCACATCGACCGCACCGAGCAGGACGCGGTCTCCCTGGACGTGCTGCAGACCTGGGGCGACACGCTCGACGCGCTGTCCCGCGACCCGATGGAGTGCGCGGACCGCCTCGACTGGCCGGCCAAGCTGCGGCTGCTGGAGGGCTACCGCGCCCGCGACGGCCTGGCCTGGAACGCGCCCCGCCTGCACCTGGTCGACCTGCAGTACACCGACGTCCGGCTGGCGAACGGCCTGTACAACCGCCTGGTCGCCCGCGGCTCGATGAAGCGCCTGGTGACCGAGGAGGAGGTGCAGGCCGCGATCACCACGCCGCCACTGGACACGCGGGCGTACTTCCGCGGCCGCTGCCTGGAGCGCTACCCGAACGCGATCGCGGCGGCGTCCTGGGACTCGGTCATCTTCGACCTGGGGCGCGAGTCGCTGGTCCGCATCCCGACCCTCGAGCCGCTCCGGGGCACGAAGAACCACGTCGGAGAGCTGTTGGAGGCCTCTGAGACGGCCGAGCAGCTGGTCGACGCGCTGACGGGTGGGCCGAGGAGGTAATGCCTGGAGCGGGGACTGAGAGCGGCCCGTTCGACACAGTTCGCTCCAAGCGAATGTCCCGATTGACGATCATCGGCTGGACGGTTCGCGAAATTGTCGGTGCCGGTCGGTAATCTTGGGGTAGGCAAGCCCCGATACGGGAGGCGAGATGGCTCAGGAACAGACTCACCGGCAAGGCGGCGGTGACGGCGACGAAGACGTCGACGGTGCCGCGCCCGCTGGTCAGGAACGCAGGGAGAAGCTCGGCGAGGACGTCGACACGATCTTGGACGAGATCGACGACGTGCTCGAGGAGAACGCCGAGGACTTCGTGCGCGCGTACGTGCAAAAAGGCGGCGAGTAACCGCTGTCCCCACCGAACGGACAGAAAGCAGGCATGGAACACACTCCATTCCGCGCCATGCCCGGCGCATCGCTCCCGGCCGCCTACATGACGGCCGAGACGTCCTCGTTCATGGACTTCCTCCGGGTGCAGGCACCACACCTGCTCCCGGGCAGCGGTGGGCTCGGTGGCGTCGAACCCGTACGTGCCCGGCAGCTGCCGGACCTGGCGCAGCAGGCGCCCCACGGCACCACGATCGTCGCGGTGACGTTCGACGGTGGCGTGCTCATCGCCGGTGACCGGCGCGCGACCTCGGGCAATCTCATCGCCCAGCGCGACATGGACAAGGTGTTCGTCGCCGACGCGTACTCCGCGGTCGGCATCGCGGGCACCGCCGGTCTCGCCATCGAGATGGTCCGGATCTACCAGGTCGAGCTGGCGCACTACGAGAAGCTCGAGGGCGTCACGCTGTCGCTGGACGCCAAGACCAACAAGCTGTCCGCGATGGTGCGGGGCAACCTGGACGCGGCCATGCAGGGCCTCGCGGCCATCCCGCTGTTCATCGGCTACGACGTCGACGCGGCCGACCCGGCGAGCGCGGGCCGGATCGTGTCGTTCGACGTGGTCGGCGGCCGGTACGAGGAGCGCGCCGGCTTCCACGGCGTCGGCTCGGGCTCGCTGTTCGCGCGCTCGGCGCTGAAGAAGCTGTGGGACCCGGGCTGCGACGAGGACGCCGCCATCCGGATGACGATCGAGGCACTGTACGACGCCGCGGACGACGACTCGGCCACCGGCGGTCCCGACCTCGCCCGCGGGATCTACCCCCAGATCGTCACGATCACGGCGGCCGAGGGCGCCGTGCACCTTTCCGACGACAAGGTCGCCGAGGTCACCGAGTCCGTGGTGACCACACGCGCCAGCCAGCCACGCGGCTGACCCCCCCGACCAGTACGAAAGAGGAGCCACCACCGTGACGATGCCGCTGTACGCCTCGCCCGAGCAGTTGATGCGGGACCGCTCGGAGTATGCCCGCAAGGGCATCGCGAGGGGCCGCAGTGTGGTGGCGCTCAAGTACGAGGGCGGCGTGCTGTTCGTCGCCGACAACCCGTCGGCGATGCTGCACAAGGTCTCCGAGATCTACGCCCGTATCGGGTTCGCGGCGACCGGCCGGTTCAGCGAGTACGACGGGCTGCGCCGCGGCGGCATCCGGCACGTCGACCTGTGGGGCCTGGCCAACGACCCGCGGGACGTGTCGGCGCGCCTGCTGGTCAACGTGTACGCCCAGACGCTGGCCTCGGTGTTCGCCGACCAGCTCAAGCCGTACGAGGTCGAGCTGTGCGTCGCCGAGGTGGGCGCGACCCCGGAGACGGACCAGCTCTACCGCCTCACCTATGACGGCTCGATCGTGGACGAGCCGTCGTACCTGGTCATGGGCGGCCAGACCGAGCCGGTCTCCACCAAGATGAAGGAGACCTACGAGGAGGGCATGTCGCTGGAGGCGGCGGTGCGCTTCGCGTCCGCCGCGCTCGCGGCGGGCTCCCCGTCGAGCAACGGCGACAACGGCGCCGCCAAGCTCAAGCTCGAGGTCGCGGTGCTCGACCGGGCACGGCCGAAGCGGGCGTTCCGCCGAATCGAGGGCGCGGCCCTGACGGCGCTGCTCCCGTCCGAACCGGCCGAGCCGACCGGGGAGCCCTCGGAGTCCTCTGACGCCGAGTCCAACGACACTGACCAAGCGTGACGGGACGGTTTCGATGACTAGTTTGTCTCACCTCCGGGCGGCCACGCGAACTGTGGCCAAGAAACGCCTAGGCTAAAGGGATGCAGCGGCGGATCTTCGGCATCGAAACCGAGTTCGGCGTGACCTGTACGTTCCACGGCCAGCGCAGGCTGAGCCCGGACGAGGTCGCGCGGTACCTGTTCCGGCGGGTGGTGTCCTGGGGCCGTTCCTCGAACGTGTTCCTGCGCAACGGCTCTCGCCTGTACCTCGACGTGGGCTCACACCCCGAGTACGCCACCGCGGAGTGCGACGACCTCGTACAGCTGGTCACGCACGACAAGGCGGGGGAGCGGATCCTCGAGGACCTGCTCGTCGACGCCGAACGCCGGCTGGCCGACGAGGGCATCGGCGGCGACATCTTCCTGTTCAAGAACAACACCGACTCCGCCGGCAACTCCTACGGCTGCCACGAGAACTACCTGGTCACCCGCGCGGGTGAGTTCTCGCGGATCGCGGACGTGCTGCTGCCGTTCCTGGTGACCCGCCAGCTGATCTGCGGCGCCGGCAAGGTCCTCCAGACCCCACGCGGCGCCGTGTACTGCCTGTCCCAGCGCGCGGAGCACATCTGGGAGGGCGTGTCGTCCGCGACGACGCGGTCCCGCCCGATCATCAACACCCGCGACGAGCCGCACGCGGACGCCGAGCGCTACCGCCGCCTGCACGTGATCGTCGGCGACTCGAACATGGCCGAGGCCACGACGCTGCTGAAGGTGGGCAGCGCGAACCTGGTCCTGGAGATGATCGAGGACGGCGTCCAGTTCCGGGACTTCAGCCTGGACAACCCGATCCGTGCCATCCGCGAGATCAGCCACGACCTGACCGGCCGCCGCCTGGTCCGCTTGGCGGGCGGCCGCGAGGCCTCGGCGTTGGACATCCAGCGCGAGTACTTCTCCCGCGCGGCCGAACACGTCGCCCAGCGCGGCCCCGACCCGGTGGCCGAGCGCGTGATCGAGCTGTGGGGAAGGACCCTGGACGCCGTCGAGGCGCAGGACCTGTCCCGCATCGACCGCGAGATCGACTGGGCGATCAAGCACCGGCTGGTCGAGCGTTACCAGGCCAAGCACAGCATGGAGCTGTCGTCCCCGCGCATCGCGCAGCTCGACCTGGCCTACCACGACATCAGGCGCGGTCGCGGCATCTTCGACCTCCTGCAACGCAAGGACCTGGTCGCCCGCGTGACGGAGGACGGCGAGATCGAGGCTGCCAAGGACACGCCGCCCCAGACGACGCGAGCCAAGCTGCGTGGTGACTTCATCGCCGCCGCCCAGCAGGCTGGGCGTGACTTCACGGTGGACTGGGTGCATCTGAAGTTGAACGACCAGGCGCAGCGGACGGTCCTGTGCAAGGACCCGTTCCGCGCGGTGGACGAGCGGGTGGAGCGGTTGATCGCTTCGCTGTGAGCGTGCTTGCCCCGGGCCGTTGAGCCCGGGCGGCCGGGCGCGAAGGGCGGACCGGCCGGGCACGAGGGGCTGCCGGGCCACGGCGGGATGCGGGCAGGCCGGGTTGTCACGGTGTCCGGCGTTGGAACCTCTGCCCGGTTCATGCTGCTTCCCAGCGGTTCGATCACCCCGCCCGCCAGTCCAACGCTTCGGCGACCGCCGAAAGGTCCCCGGCCTAGCATCGAGAACATGAAGCTAGCCGAGGTAGCCGCCATCCTGGCCGACAACAGCCGAGCCACGATGTGCCTGGCGATGATCGACGGCCGAGCCTGGACCGTGACCGAGCTGGCCCACGCCGCCCGCGTAGCCCCGTCAACGGCAAGCGAACACGTCCGAACCCTGACCGACGCGGGCTTCGTCCGAACGCTCAAACAGGGGAGGCATCGCTACATCCGCCTGGCCGGCCCGGACATAGCGGAACTGATCGAACGCCTGGCGAACCACGCGGGCCCGGAACCGCCGAGAAGCCTCCGAGCGAGCATCCGCGCAAGGCGCCTGGCCCAAGCCAGAACGTGCTACGACCACCTGGCCGGCCGCCTGGGCGTAACCCTGAGAGACGCCATGCTGACCGAAGGCCTCCTCAACACCCGCGACGGCCTCGCGGTAACCCAACACGGCCGCAACGTCCTGGCCGAGCTGGGCGTGGAGCTCCCGCAAACCCGCCGCCCCCTGCTCCGCGACTGCCTCGACTGGACAGAACGCCGCGACCACCTGGCCGGCGCCCTCCCCGCCGCGATCCTCCACCGCGCACTGACGGCCGGCTGGCTGACCCGCGACCCCCACCGAGCAATCACGGTCAACGACAGCGCCTGGCCGGCCCTGTCACGCCTTGGCCTACCACGCGAGACGGAAACCCTGCAGGTACGCGAAAAGGTCGCAACGAGCTGACTTGGCCTCCGGCCCCCGTTTCCACACTACCGGAGCCCACCGACAATCTCGAACCATCCACAAGCGACTGTCCACAGAAGCCATTTCTGTCGGTGCCTCCCGATAGGCTGGATTCCGGGGGCCGGCGGCCGCCCAGAACCCATTTCGTGATTCACCCCGCGCGAACGGACCCGCATCCCGTTGGTGGCCATGCGAATGGCTCGCCGGCACCGTCGCGGCCGATCCCTTCGTGTCCGCCGCTGGTGACGAACGGTCCGTTCGTGAGCACCTGTGGCCGGCCGGGCTCCGCGTGGACGGTTCGTTCCTTGTTCGTCGCGGGTCGGTCCTTTGTGTACCTCCACATGAACTTCGTGCCCGTTGCCGTTCAAGGCCCAGCAACGCCGAGGTGGCCGCCGGTAACCAACACCGGCGGCCACCCCAGCAGCGGCTACACCGCCGCCGGCTCTTCCTCGCGTAGCCCCACCTTGTCGTGCATGCGTCGCAGCGCCGGCGGCGACCACCATGCCGCCCGTCCCAGCACGCGCATCCCGACCGGCACCAGCACCCCGCGAATCAGCGTCGCGTCCACCAGAATCGCCAGCCCGCTCCCGATCCCGAACATCTGGATGAAGCTCACCCCGCTGGTCCCGAACGCCAGCAGGCTCACCGCGAGCAGCATCGCCGCCATCGTCACGATCCGCCCGATTCGCGACAGCCCATGCTTCACCGCCTCCTCCAGCGAAGCACCGTGATCATGCGCCTCCTTGATCCGGCTCAGCACGAACACCTCGTAGTCCATCGACAGCCCGAACACGATGCAGAACAGCAGCACCAGCATCGCCGTGTCCAGCGGCATCGGCGTGAACCCGAGCCACGACGACAGCCACCCGTCCTGGAAGATCAGCACCAGCACCCCCAGCGTCGCCGACAGGCCCAGCACGTTGAACAGCAGCGACCGCACCGGCTGCCACACGCTCCCCGAGAACAGGAACAGCAACACGAACGTACTGATCGCGATCAGCCCCGCCGCCAGCGGCAACCGGCTGCCGATCGCGTCCTTGCTGTCCACGAGCCGTGCCGCGGCGCCCCCCACCACGGCATCCGGGCCGTGCACCGAACGCACCGCCGCTACCAGGTCCTGCCCCTCGGCCGAGTGTGGGTCGTACGCGCTGAGCACCGACAGCCGCTGCACCCCCGTCTCCGACGCGTACGTCGCGTTGCCCGGTCCCTCGGCCCTGCCCTCGACGAAGGTGCCCACGCTCGCGGTCACCGACCGGACCCCGGGCACCTTCGACAGCGCCAGCGCGTAGTCGCCGGCCACGTTCGTGCCCACGGGTGACGTGCTCACCACGTCCAACACCTTCGCGTCGTCACCGGGGAAGTCCGCACGCAGCTCGTCGCCGACCGCCCTGGTCTGCGCGGTCGTCGTCAGGACCCGGTCGTCCGGCGTGCCGAACCGCACGCCCAGCAGCGGGACCGCGGCCACGATCAGCAGCAGCACCACCGGCGCGCCGGTCAGCACCGGCCGGCGCAGCACCACCGACGCGATCCGCGCCCACACCGCCGACGCCGTGCCCGGCGTCCTGCGGAGCCACGGCAACCGCAGCGAGTTCACCCGCCTGCCCAGCAGCGCGAGCAGCGCCGGCAGGACCACGAGCGCGCTGACCATCGCGATGATCACGACGCCGATGCCGGCGTACGCGAACGAGCGCAGGAAGAACAGCGGGAACACCATCAGCACCCCGAGCGCGACCGCGACCGTCAACGCGCTGAACACGATGGTCCGGCCCGCCGTCGCGACCGTGCGGGCGACGGCCTCGACCGTGTCCTGGCCGCTCTCCAGCTCCTCGCGGAACCGGGACACCATCAGCAGCGCGTAGTCGATCGCGAGGCCGAGTCCGAGCGCCGTGGTCAGGTTGATCGCGAACACGGACACGTCCGTGACCGAGCCGAGGATCGCCAGCAGGGCGAACGTGCCGAGCACCGCGAACGCGCCGATGGCCAGCGGCAGCAGGGCGGCGAGCACGCTGCCGAACACGACGACCAGCAGCAACAGGATGATCGGCACCGCGATCGCCTCCGCCAGCGCGAGATCGCTCCCGACCTGGTCGCCGATGTCGACGCCGACCGCGCCCGCCCCGCCGACGCGGACCTGGAGCGGGCCGGACCCGGTGGCGTAGGCGTCTCGCAGCTGCTCGACATCCCCCGTGTCGGTGAGCTTGGCGACCACGAGCGCGTGCCGCCCGTCGTCGCCCCGCAGTTGCGGGGCCTTGGTCGTGAAGTACGAGACGACGTCGGTGAGGCCGCGGTCGCTCGCCAGCCTGTCCGTCAGCGCGGTGCCGGCCTGCCGGTTGGCCGCGTCGTCGACCGTGCCCGACGCGGGGGAGAGCAGGAACACGACGTCGCTGTCGCCGCCGAACTGGCGGTCGACCAGTTCTTGTGCCTTGCTCGACTCGGCGTTGGGGTCGACGAACCCGCCGTCGGCCCGCAGCTTGCCGAACGCGGTGAAGCCCAGCGCGCCGGCGCCCAGCATGACCAGCAGTGTTACCGCCAGAACGCCTCGTGCGTGCGTTGCGGCGAACCGCCCGATCCGTCCGAACATCTCGCCCCTCCTTCAATGTGTGCACCCGTAAACTTGTTGCCCGTTAACTTGCCATGCGATGTTGGCTGGTGTCAACATCGTTCTCATGAAATCCTCGGCTGGGGGCAAGCAGGGCTATCACCACGGCGACCTGCGCAACGCGCTGATCACGGCGGCCGCGGAGCTGGCGGCGAAGGGTGGCCCGCAATCGGTGACCATCCGCGCGGCCGCGCGAGAGGTCGGGGTGACGCCGACGGCCGCGTACCGGCACTTCGGCGGCCACGAGGAGCTGCTCGGCGCGGCGAAGGAGCGCGCGGTCGAGGAGCTGACGAGGGCGATGCACACCGAGGTCGACGCCCGGCCGACGTCCACGGGTGACGAGGTGCACGACGCGCTGGCGCGGTTGGGTGCGCTGGGTCGCGGCTACCTGGCGTTCGCGCGTGCCGAGCCCGGCCTGTTCCGTACCGTCTTCTCACCCGACGGCCCCGTGCTGTCCCCGCCGGCGAGGGAAGACGGTGTCGGCCCGTTCACGATGCTGATCGAGGCCATCGACGAGCTGGTCCGGGTCGGCTACCTGAGCCGAGAACGCCGCCCGATGACCGAACTGGCCTCGTGGGCGATCATCCACGGTCTGGCCACGCTGCTGGACGGCCCGCTACGCGAGATACCGGAGGACATGCGCGACGGGATGATCGTGCGGAGCATGCTCGTCCTCGTGCACGGTTTGGGCGGCGCCGGTTTCTCCCCGGAGATCGAGGACCTGCTGGCGACGGAGCTGATGACCCGGCCCTAGCCGCCGTGGAGAGCCCGTGCGGTGGGGGACTTCTCTACCTGGCGTGGGTCCGGATGGGTGCCGAGCACCCGGTCGGCGGTCCCCGAGGTGGTGACGGTGAACCAGTAGTGCTCGTTCTTGTAGTGGTGCAGGCGGTGGTTGCGCCAGACCGCGCGGTAGAGGCGTGAACGGGGCCGGTAGTCGCTGTGGATGAGGTAGTGCGTCCACTCGTAGCCGAGCCCGAGCAGCCCGACCACGGTCATGAAGGTGAGCCCGAGCGCGATGCGTGGGAAGAGCAGCAGCCCGATCGCGAGAAGGCCCGGTAGCAGCCAGAGGTGCGTCTGCCACGGGATGAAGACGAGCGGCACGTCGCGCGGATCGACGTGATGGGCACGGTGTTTGCGGGACAGCAGGGGATCGATGGTCAGCGGCCCGACCCGCCGGGGCCGCCAGTGCAGGACGCAGACGTGCACGACCCACTCGAAGAACGGGAACACGGCGAGCATCGCCAGGGGCGTCCACACGTCGGATCCTCGCCAGTCCCCGGCGAGGATCCGCGCTGTCCCGACGCCGACGAGGAAGGCCGCGATCAACCAGGGCGAGGGATGCCACCAGAATCCCTTGGCGGCCTCGCCGAGGCCGATCGACCTGCGTTTGGCCTCGTCGGCCCTGAGCCGCTCCCTGGCCAACCTGTCGACGTCTTCGGTCACGGCATCTCCTCCAGCTTGCGGATGGCGGCGAGAAGAGCCTCGGTGGCGGGGGTGAGGAGATCCTCGGCGGCCCGCCGGGCGCCGGCGGAGTCCCCCGCGACGATGGCGCCGGTGAGGGCCCGGTAGGTCTCGATCTGCCCGACCTCGGCCTCCATGACGGTCGCGAGCACGTCGATGGCGGGTTCGTAGGAGGCGCGCAAACTGTTGAACATCAAGCGGAACACGATGGAGTCGGCGCCGTCGACGATGTGGTCCCAGAAGACGAGCGCGTGCCGCTGGCGCACCACGGGATCCTGGTCGACCTCGAGCCCGTCGACGGTTTCGCGGAGCGCGTTGCCGAGCCGGGCACCGGCCCGCTCGGCGGCGAGCGCGGCGACCTTGGGCCCGATCAGCAGCCGAGCCTCGAGCACGCTGCGCGCGACGTCCGGTTCGAGCTCGCCACGGGGCAGCAGGAGGCGGGGGAGCAGGTCGAGGCTGGCATGCCGGCGATAGTCCCTGACCGTGGTGGCATCACCCTGACGCACCTCGACGAGTCCGGCCTGCGCGACCCGCTGAAGAGCTTCGCGGACGGCGGGTCTCGACACCCCGAGCACCTCGGCGAGCTTGCGCTCACTGGGCAACGACTCCCCGGGCGCGAACTCACCACTCACAACGTCGTCGATGATCTGGTCGAAGACTTCATCCGGCACCGAGCGCCGGGCAACGGGTTGCAGTGCCATGACAAGAGGTAACCGCAAACCCCAGTAGAGGTCAATTGGTCATACCAGTATTATCCACAGGCGCCCCAGTTATCCACAATCAAGATCGACAACGCCGTCCCCATCACCCCCTCCCGGTAGAATGGGCAGCGGGGTGGCCCCCGGGATCGGGTGGGGGCTGCCTGGTCTCCATTCTGGGGCTGGAACTTGCGAAATCGCGTTTGCGCTGGTCAGGGCGTGTTTTCTGGGCTCAGCTCAAGCTCAGGTCGTGCCGGTGCTTCCTGCGAGCGAAGCGCGTCGGGTCCGCGACCATCCCGCGCAGCAGGGTGACCACCACCTCCGAGGCGTCCATCGACGCATGTCCGAACAGCGCCCGGTAGTGCACGAACGATCCCAGCAGATCCACGACCACGTCGCGGTCGAGGCCCTCGCGCAGGTCGCCACGCCCCTCGGCTCGCTCCACCACCTCCCCGACCACTCGCCGCGCCGGCTCGAACAGCGTGCTCATGAACTCCTCACGTAACTCCCCGCCGCATTCCGCGAACAACGCCCCCAGCACCCCGGGCGGCGTCCGACGGAACGCGGTCACGAACACCTCGACCCCCGCGACGAGATCGCACACCACGCACCCGCTCTCCGGCGCCCTAATCGACCCCGCGTCGAGCCGCCGCACGAGCGCCGCCAGCACGAGCTCCGGCCGGCTCCGCCACCGCCGATAGATGGACGGCTTCGTCGTCCCGGCCCGCCGTGCCACCTCCTCCAGCGTCAGCCGCGCGTACCCGACCTGCGACAACACGTCCGCGGTGGCGTCGAGCACGGCGCCGTCGATGGTGGGGTCACGGGGTCGTCCGGTCCGCTCCATGCGCCGCACTCTAGTTACGTCCCGGCGCGTAACGAAATGTCAATGGACCATTCGCTCGCATACCTGGCGCGCCAACGGGACTCCCCCAACCCAGTCGGGCTAGAGTTCGAAACGTGTCCGTCGTCCGCGCCGAAAGACTCGTGAACCTGGTGCTGTGCCTCCTGTCCACGCGCCAGTACCTGCCTGCCGAGAGCATTCGCAAGATTGTTCCCGGCTATGCCGACGCGCCCAATGACGACGCGTTCTTCCGCATGTTCGAACGGGACAAGACCGAGCTGCGTGAGCTGGGCATCCCACTGGAGGTCGGGCGGAACTGGTCGTTCGACAAGGTCGACGGCTACCGCATCGCCCGGCGTGACTACGAGCTCGGCGACATCGAGCTGGAGCCCGACGAGGCCGCCGCCGTCGCGCTCGCCGTCCGGCTGTGGGACTCCCCGGAGCTGACCGGTGCGGCGCACGGCGCGCTGCTCAAGCTGCGTGCCGCGGGAGTGGACGTCGACCAGGGCGTGCCGGCCGTCGTCGAGCCGAAGGTCCGCACGACCGAGCCGGCGTTCGGGCCGCTGCTCGCCGCCGTGCAGGCCGGCCAGGCCGTCGGCTTCGACTACCGCCGGCCGTCGCCGGCCGAGTTACGCGGCCGCACCCTCGAACCCTGGGGCGTCGTCTCATGGCGCGGCCGCTGGTACGTCGTCGGGCACGACCGCGACCGTGACGCGCCGCGTTGCTTCCGCCTGTCCCGCATCGTCGGTGACGTGCGGCTGCTCGGCAGACCGGGCACCGTGCGCCGCCCACCGGAGGTCGACCTGCTGAAGTTCGTCGCCAGCACGAGCAGCGAACCGAGCGAGATGGCGACCGTGCGGCTGTGGCTCGCCAAACAGCGGGCCGCGGGCCTGCGCAGGCGCGCGACGGTCGTCGGCGAGCGCGAGCTCGACGGCGAGCTGGGCGACGAGGTCGAACTGGAGGTCGTGCACACCGACTCGGCGGCGAGCTGGATCGCGGGCTACGGCCCGGACGCGGTCGTGCTCGAGCCGGACGTGCTGCGCAAGGCCGTGCACGAGCGGCTGCTGGCCGTGGCGGAGGCGACGTGAACGCGGGCAACACCTCACAGGACCGGCTGCCGAGGCTGCTGGCGCTGGTGCCGTACCTCATCGCACGCCCGGGCATCGCCGTCGACGAGGCGGCGGCCGACTTCGGCGTCAGTGCCAAGCAGCTTCGCAAGGACCTGGAGCTGTTGTGGATGTGCGGGCTCCCGGGCTACGGCCCCGGCGACCTGATCGACCTGTCGTTCGAGGGCGACACCGTGTCGGTCAACTTCGACGCGGGCATGAGCCGGCCGCTGCGCCTGACCGGCTCGGAGGCGACGGCATTGTTGGTGGCGCTGCGCACGCTGCTGGACGCCCCGGGGGTCGCCGACGCGGACGCCATCCGCCGCGCGGTCGCCAAGATCGAGGCGGCGGCGGGACAGGCCCAACCGGCGGGGGTCGCGGTGGGTCTCGGCGTGCGCGAGGGCAAGACCACCGCTCACGCGCGGGAGGTGGTGCAGTCCGCGCTGCGCTCGAAGCGGGCGTTGAGAATGATGTACTACACGGCCTCGAAGGACGAGATCACCGAGCGGACGGTCGATCCCATGCGGATGCTGATCGTCGAGGGCCGTGGGTATCTGGAGGCGTGGTGCCGTCGCGCGGAGGGGGTGCGGCTGTTCCGGCTGGACCGGATCGACGACGTGACGGTGCTCGACGAGCCCGCGGCGCCGCCGCCGTACGCGGAGCAGACGGACACGACGGCCGGACTGTTCCGGCCGAAACCGGAGCAGCCGGTGGCGCAGCTGGTGCTCATGCCCGATTCGCGGTGGGTGTCGGAGTACTACCCGATGGAGGAGGTCGCCGAGCTGGACGAGGGGCGGGTGCGGGTCTGGATGCGGTATGCGGACTCGTCGTGGATGGTGCGGTTGTTGTTGGGGCTTGGTGGGGATGTGGTGGTTGAGGGGCCGGGGGAGTTGGTGGACGCACTGCGGGAGCGGGCGGTGGGGGCGTTGGCTCGTTATCGGTGAGCTTGGCTTGGGTGGCTGGTTCGGCTCGGGCGGGGCCGGCCGGGGTGGGGTGGGCCGGGGTGGTCGGGTGGTGGGGGAGCGGTGGTTTGGCAACGTGGGTGATTTTGCGAGCGCGGTTTAGCTAAGGGGTGGTTGGCTGGTCCCGAGCCGAGCCGAGCCGAGCCGAGCCGAGCCGAGCCGAGCCGAGCCGA
>Ga0164298_10000118_pt1 | contig 31604 bp, 29 predicted proteins | sample Whisoiple_216_MG_FD_109713 | JGI IMG/M metagenome (GOLD analysis project Ga0164298, IMG submission 109713) | Unamended control soil microbial communities from upstate New York, USA - Whitman soil sample_216_MG | ecosystem: Environmental > Terrestrial > Soil > Agricultural land ...
AGCTGGTCAGCAGACCCTGCTCCTCGTAGTACCGGCAGTGAACGCGGACTCACGCCCGTGCGCCTGGACAGCTCACCGATCCGCATTCCTGAAAGCCTGCGCCCCGTGCTTCAGATCGTGTTTGAGATCTTCATGCCGTGGTGAATTGGAGTGGTCCGGGTCGGTTTGCTGGCTTTCCGCGTGCGATGCGGCGGGTCATGGTGGTGATGGCTGCCCAGCGGATGATGGCTTCTGTGGTGGCGGGGTGGCGTTCGTAGTCGCGGGCCAGTCGTCGGTAGCTGGCCAGCCACGCCAACGTTCGCTCGACCGCCCACCGTCTAGGGATCACCGCGAGCCCTTCTCGCCTGCTGGTTTACGCACGATCTCGATCGTGGTCTTGAGCAGCGCGTGGGCCCAGTCGACGAGCTTGCCGGCGAACCCGCTGTCGGCGAACAAGTGTCGGACGCGACGAGCGGCTCGGGCCATATGCTGGCGGTGCCGCAGTTCCAACAACAGTTGCTTGGCGCCGTCGCGGTCCTGCACGCTGGCGGGCAGCACGAGTGCGACCAGCAGAAGTCCGAGGGCGTCGGTCACGATGAACCGCTTGCGACCGTTGTCTTCTTACCCGCGTCATAGCCTCGGGTCTCGACGCCGACGGTGTCGGCGCCTTTGACGGACTGGGAGTCCATCAGTCCCGCGCTCGGCTCCGGATCCCGTCCCTCACCCGCACGGACCTGCGCCCGTAAGGCGTCGACCATCCGGAAAGTCAGCTTCTGCTGCTCCCAGCGGGTGAAGTACCAGTACACCGTCTCCCATGGCGGGAAATCCACCGGGAGTTGCCGCCAAGCACACCCCGACCGAACCACATACATGATCGCGTCCACGATGTCCCGACGAGCGTGTTTCTCCGGCCGACCACCCCGCGGATGCGCCGACGGCGCAGGCAACAACGGCTCCACCACCGCCCACTCCGCATCAGACAGATCCGACGGATACCGCTGCACACGAGCCATCCACCACACCCTGGCCCAACCGCCCAGCAAGATCAACCAGACACGCCGACCAAGATCTCAAACACGCTCTCAGACCGCCCGTGAGTCACAGCCGCTCGCGGCAGCCACAACCCAAGATCTCCGGTCCGCGTGGGTTGAGCCGTGTTCCCGGCACCGGGAGTGGTGCCGGGAACGGGGTGGCGCCGGGAACGGGGGTGCGAGGCGGCGGCTACCGGCCCAGCCAGTCGAGGTAGGGGTGTGGGTCCACGACCGTGTTCTCCGCGATCTTGATGACGTCGGCCCTGCTCACGGTCTCGGTGGTGTTCGAAAGGTGGGTGGCGCGCACGGTCAGGTACGTGCCGTTCTCGAGGTCGACCGTGAGCGTCACGTCCACGACCGTGTTGGGGGACACCACATCTCCGGTGCCGTCGTCAGAGTCCGTGTCGTCGCCGATGGACAGCGTCGCCGGGTGGCCGTTGACGGTGAGCCGCTCCCCGGGTTGCCGGGTCACACGGGTGCCGATCTGCACGGACAGGGCGCGGTGTCCGTTGGGTACGTCGATCCTCGACTGCCACTCGGCCGGTGAGTTGCCGCGCTGGTCCAGGCGCTGCGCTTCGAAGCCGGCGGGCAGCCAGTCCAGGCGCAGCGCGGCGCGTAGCCGGTCGTGGTCCGGCCGCACCGAGCGGGCGATCCGCAGCAGGTCCGCGTCGGGGAGAGGAGCCAGCTCGGGCGAGGTGACCAGGAGCATGGTGTCGTCGGTGATGGTCCAGGCGACCGTGTGACTGTCGGACCAGCCTGGCCGGCCGTTGATGTCGACGGGGTGCTGGCCCGCGGCCAGGAGGTGCTCGCGGGGGTCGTGGTCGGCCCTGGTGACGGTCAGGGTGACGAACGGGTCGGGCGTCTTCAGGTCGTCGGGCAGCGCCGACTTCGTCCAGGTCCGGTGTTGGGCTTCCATGTCCAGCGAGCTGGTCGGGAGGAGCGCCGCGCGTTCGCGTTCGGCCATGCCGCCTGGGAGCCAGGTGGGCTCGTAGCGCAGGGGGACCGTCGTCAGGCCGGCGAGCGCCGCGGCGGCGGGTGGCGAGGCGACGGGCGGGTCCTGCAGCACGGCCGGCACGGTCACCGCCGCGATCGCCGCGGCCGCGGTGGCCATGACGAGCACCGTGCGGCCGCGGCGCCGGTGGGTGGTCCGCACGGGCAGCGCGGCCCGGACGTGTTCGGGGTCGACCGCGAGCATTTCCTGTCGGCGCACCGCGTCCCGGACGAGGTCGTCGATGTTCATGTGCACTCTCCTAGATGCTTGCCCGCTCGGACGGCAGCGCTTCACGCAGCGCGGCCAGCCCTCGCGAGAGGTAACTGCGGACGGTTCCTGTCCGGCAGCCGAGTAGCTCGCCGATCTGTTCGTCGGTCAGGTCCTCGTAGTACCGCAGCGCGATGGCCGCGCGCTGCTTCGGCGGCAGCCGCGCGATCAGCCTGCGGACGAGGTCCAGGTCGTCGACGGCGTCGGTGCCATCGGCGAGGTGCCCCGTGTGCTCCTCGATCGACTCGGCGGGCAGCAGCACCAGACGCGCCGCCCTGCGCCGCCGCCACGACAGGAACTCGTTGACCACCATGCGTTTCACGTACTGCTCCGGCGCGTCCAACCGCTCGATCCGCGCCCACCGCGCCTGCGCCCGGACCAGCACGTCCTGCGTGATGTCCTCGGCCAGATGCGCATCCCAGGTCACGACCGTGGCATAACGCACCAGCGCCCCGAGCCGCGTGGCGACGAACTCCTCAAAATTCACGGACAACTCCTGCGACAGGTCGAACAGGCCGATCCTGAAACGCATCGAGTGCCTGATTTTGCTGCACCACACTCGCCGAGACACCAGGCTGGGAGGTCGTTCCCCTCCAGCACAACACGAAGTGCTTTCACAGCACCATCTCCCGTCCGGGACGAAGCTCGACAGGTCAGCGTGAAACCCACGCGGCGAAAATGCCGCACGCTGGGCGCGAGAAAGAGGTCCTTCGTCGCGCGCGACCGACCGCTCGGCCCGAGTTGTGGTTGCCTGGGCGGTATGGACATTCGCGTCGTGGCGTTCGACATCTTCGGCACCACCGTCGACTGGTACTCGGGAGTGGCCGACCAGGTGGCCCAGCTACTGCCGGACGTCGACGCGGGCGACTTCGCGCAACGCTGGCGTGACCGGTACATCCCCTCGATGAACAGGGTCCGCGGCCGCGAACGTGACTGGGCCTACCTGGACACCCTGCACCGCGAGTCACTCGACGACCTGTTGCGGGAGCTGGACGTCGAGGCCGACGACGACACCCGCGACCGGCTCGTCCGCGCCTGGCACAAGCTGCCCGCCTGGCCGGACTCGGTGTCCGGCCTGGCCCGCATCCGCGTCAGGTACACGACCGCCGCCCTGTCGAACGGCGGCTTCGCGCTGCTCACCCGGCTGGTGAAGGGCGCGGCACTCCCGTTCGACTGCATCCTGTCCGCCGAGCTGGCCCGGACCTACAAACCGGACGCCGCCGTCTACCACACCGCGGCCGCACTGCTCGACGTCGCGCCGGAGCAGGTCCTGATGGTGGCCGCGCACGAATGGGACCTGGACGGCGCCCGCGCGGCCGGGCTGCGCACCGCGTTCGTGAGCCGTCCGCGGGAAAAGGGCCCGGACCGGGCGGCGGACCGCCCCGAGGACGTCGAAGCCGACCTGCACACCAACAGCTTCCTGGACCTGGCCACCCAGCTCGACACCCCATGATCACCCCACTAATATCGAACATATGAACAAGGGGGACGTCATGCCGCGACTGGCCAGACTAGCGACCGCACTACTACCGCAGCTGACACTGCTGGTGCTCGCAAGCCCGGCAAACGCGACCACCGCGGTATGCGACGGAGTGAGCGCGCCGACGGTGCCGGGCGCACGGGTCCTGTCCGTCACCGGCGTGGCACATCCCGACGGCTACACGCTGCCGCCCGGCCCGCTGAACCCCGACCCGATCCCCGGCCTGCCGGCGTTCTGCGAACTGACCGTCACCCTCACCCACCCCGGCGCGAACGACACGGTGACCATCGCCGTTTGGCTCCCGACGAACACCTGGAACGGCCGCTTCCAGGGCACCGGAGGCGGCGGCTTCGCGGCAGGCCTGTTCGCGGTGGGCCTGGTCCCGGCACTGACACAGGGCTACGCGGCGGCATCGACCGACGCCGGCGTCCCGGTCGACATCGTGGACCCGAGCACGTGGGCGAACAACCCCGAACTGGTGACCAACTTCGCCCACCGCTCCCTGCACGACATGACCGTGGCGGGCAAGGCGGTGACGGCGCAGTACTACGGGCAGCCGGCCAACTACTCGTACTGGAACGGCTGCTCGACGGGCGGCCGGCAGGGCCTGTTGGAAGCTCAGCGCTATCCGACCGACTACGACGGCATCGTGGCAACGGCCCCGGCGATCAACTGGACGAAGTTCATCCCCGCGGACCAGTGGCCGCAGGTGGTGATGAACGAGGCCGGCAACCACCCGACCCAGTGCGAGCTGGAAGCGTTCAACACCGCGGCCACAGCGGCCTGCGACACGCTGGACAAGGTGGCCGACGGCATCATCAGCAGCCCGGCGGACTGCCGGTTCAACCCGTATCAGCTGGTGGGCCAGAAGATCCTGTGCAACGGCCAGGAAGTGACGATCACCAGGTCGGACGCGGCCGTGGTGGCAAGGATCTGGGCAGGGCCAGGCGTGTGGTCCGGCATGCAGAAGGGCACCCTGTTCTCCGGCATAGCCAGTACGACGGAGGACGGCACGGCTGGCAACCCGTTCCCCATCTCGGACAACTGGATCAGGTACTTCCTGCGGCGTGACCCGAACTTCGACACGTCGACCATCACGTACGCGGACTGGTACCGCCTGTTCGCCCAGTCCAGGCGCGAGTACACGAACCTCGACACGTCGAACCCGAACCTGACGGCCTTCCGCGCCGCCGGCGGCAAGATGATCACCTGGCACGGCGAGGCCGACGAACTGATCTTCCCCGCGGGCACAAAGGACTACTACCGGCGAGTGGACCCGGCCACGCCCGGCCGCACGGAGGACTTCTACCGCCTGTTCATGGCCCCGGGCGTCGACCACTGCGCAGGCGGCATCGGCCCCGCCCCGACAGATCCCCTGGCGGCCGTAGTGGCGTGGGTGGAACAGGGCACGGCTCCCGAGACTCTCCCCGCCCGAAGCGAGACAGCCACCCGAAACCTGTGCCGGTACCCGCTCGTCTCCCGCTACACCGGCGGTGACGTGCACCAGGCGTCCAGCTATCGGTGCGCTCGAACGTACTGATTCGCGTGGTCGGGTTGGGCCCGGGGTGCGGTGGCCCGGGGTGGGGCGGGGAAGGAACGACGGCTTGGCTGTGGGGTGCGTGGTTAGGCGTGCTTGACACGGCCGTGGCCTCCATCCTCGGCCTGGTCCAGCACCTCTCCGAGGCGGAGCACTACTGGTTCGGCCACCACCTCGCCGGCCACGCCGACATCCTCCGCGAACAGCTCGACGGCGCCACCGGTCGCTGAACCCCGTGTGCGGCGACCTTGTCGGTGGTGCCGGATAGTCTGGCGACACCGAACCAGGGCACACGAAGGGACCACGACTTGGGAGCGCGGTGGACGGTGGCTCAGGTGCTCGCGCACGCGCCCGACACCAGTTCCGCCAAGGCCGCCCGCGGTCTCACCAACCCCCGCACCTGGTCCGACCTCGGCAGCAACGACTCCCTCGTCTGGGGCAAGTGCCAAGGCAGCGCCCGCGCCCCCTACCAGGTCACCGTCGACCTCACCGAGCCCGCCTTTCGCTGCACCTGCCCCAGCCGCAAGCTCCCCTGCAAGCACAGCCTCGCCCTCCTCGTCATGTGGGCCACCAACGACGGCGCCGTCGCCGACATCGAGGCCGCTGAGCCCTTCGCCGCCGACTGGGCCGCGCAGCGGGCCGGCCGGAAAGCGGCCGCCGGCACCGACCGGGCTCCCGACCCGGAAGGCCAGGCCAGGCGGCTCGCCGAACGCGAGTCCCTCATGTCCGCCGGCATGGACGACTTCGAACGCTGGCTCCACGACATCGTGCGCCAGGGGCTTGCCAGTGCCCGGCGCCAACCACCGAGCTTCTGGGACGCCGCCGGTGCCCGGCTCGTCGACGCCCAGCTCAGCGGGCTCGGCGCCCGCGTCCGCGCCATGGGCGGTGACATCCACGCCCGCGACGACTGGGCTCCGCACCTCCTCGGCGAACTCGGCCGCTGGTACCTCGCGGTGCGGGCCTGGCGACGCCGCGACGACATCGACGACGCCACCATGGGTGACCTCCGCACCGTCCTCGGCTGGCCCCGCCGCCGCGACGACATCGGTGACCGCGTCGCGGACCGGTGGTGGGTGGTCGGGCTCAGCCAGCAGGAGGACGACAACAGCCTGCTCTCCCAGCGCACCTGGCTCCACGGCGAGCGCACCGGCGAGACCGTGATGCTCCTGGACTTCGCCGCCGCCGGGCAGGCACTGAAGGTCGCGCACGTCCTCGGCTCCATCGTGGCCGGCGAGGTCGCCCGCTACCCCGGCGGCGGGCCCCGCCGTGCGCTGCTCACCGACGAGGAACCCAAGATCACCCAGGGTGCCGGCCTCCCCCACGCCACCGACGTCTCGCCGGCCCTCGACCAGGCCGCCCACTGGCTCGCCGGCAACCCCTGGCTGCGCCGCATCCCCATGGCGCTCGGGGACGTGACGGTCATCCCCGGCGACCCGCCGCTGCTCGTCGACCGGCACGGTGCCGCGCTGACGCTGGCCCCGGAAACCGACATCTGGCAGCTGCTCGCCCTCGCCGGCGGGCACCCGGTCCGCGTCTTCGGCGAGTGGGTCGACGAACGCCTCCATCCACTCAGCGTGGAGATCGACGACCGGCTGGTGTCCCTGTGAGCGGCGCGACCACCTGGGACGACCTGCTCGGCACCGCGCTCGTCGGCACCACCCGCCGCGCCGTCGACCAGCTCACGATCGGCACCGAGACCATCCACGCCGACAGCGCGGAGGCCACCGTGCTCGCCGCCGCCGCGCTCGCGTCCGGCTACCGCCGGGCCGGCTGGACCCCGCCGACCTGGCGCGGCACCCCGGCCCCGCCCGCCGGCCCCGACGGCCGCCCCGAGTGCACCCCCGCCGCCACCCAGCTCCTCGAACTGCTGCTCAACCGCGGCATCCGTGTCGAGGGCGGCCCGGAGTTGCTCGCCGTCCAGTGGCTGAACCTGGCGAAAAACGCCGGCCGGCGACCGCCCTACCGGCTCATCGTCGACCTCCTGCGGTTCGGCACGGTCAACGCCGCCACCCGCGCGCTCGTCAGGGACGTCGTCGGCCCGCGCGGCGTCTGGCTCGCCCAGCACAATCCGTCCTGGAGCTGGGCCGCCGCCGTCCCGCCGCAGGACGTCGTCGAGCGCTTCGCCACCGGCACCCGCGTCGAACGCCTCGGCCTACTCACCGACCTCCGCGCCACCGAGCCGGACTTCGCCCGCACGCTCATCGAGGACACCTGGGCCGACGAGCAGGCCGCCACCCGCGCGCGCTTCCTCGACACCCTCCACGCCGGCCTGTCCGCCAACGACGAGCCCTTCCTCGAACGCGCGCTCGACGACCGGGCGGCGACCGTCCGCGCGGTCGCCGCCACGCTCCTCGACCGCCTGCCCGGGTCCGCCCGCGCGCGGCGCATGGCCGAGCGGGCGAAGAACCTCCTGACGGAGCTACCGGACGAACCGGACCAGGAAGCCCGCCGCGACGGCATCACCGACCACCGCGAACCCGGCTACGGCCGCGCCGCGTCCTGGCTCATCCAGATCCTGGCCGCCACCCCGCTGTCCACCTGGGACACCGGCCAGATCCCGAAGGCGGAGCGCGAGGTCATCATCGGCTGGACGAAAGCCGCGCTGCGCCAACGGAACCAGGAGTGGCTCACCGCGCTGGCCCGTCACCAGCCGAGCCCCGAGCTGGTCGCCGCGCTCAACCCGCGAGCCGCGACGGACATCCTCGACCAGCAGAAGAAGCTCGACGCTCGCTTCGGCGGCCTCCTCGCCGCCGCCCCGGGTCCGTGGCCGGCGAAGTTCTCCGTCGAGATCGTCAACCGGCTGCGTGCCCACAAGGCCAACAACGTCCTCCAACTCGCCGCGACCGCGCTCGCCGAGCACCTGGACCCCCAGGCCCTCGCCGCCGTCGAGGCGTGGCTGCTCACCGTCGCCCCCGACGAGAAGGCCACCCGACGCGTGTTGCGCGGCATCGCCCACGCGCTCACCATCCGAGCGACAATCAAGCAGGAGTTCACATGAGCGAAGCCAACCATCGGGCCCCGCGGCGCCACGGCGCGCTGGAGGTGACGGCATGACCGAGGTGCTTCGCGCACACGCCGAGCAGGAGCACGCCGACGAGCTCGCGACGCTCGCGAAGACCGACGACCGGCCCAGACCACCCAACTGGCGCCTGTCGCCGTGGGCCGTCGCCACCTACGTGCTCGGCGGCGAGGCGCCCGACGGCACCCCGATCTCCCCCAAGTACCTGGGTTCACGCAGGCTGATCGAGGTCGCCATCGCCACGCTCGCCACCGACCGCGCCCTGCTGCTCCTCGGCGTCCCCGGCACCGCCAAGACCTGGCTGTCCGAACACCTCGCCGCCGCGATCTCCGGTGACTCCACCCAGCTCGTGCAGGGCACGTCCGGCACCGCCGAGGAGTCCATCCGCTACGGCTGGAACTACGCGCGACTCCTCGCGGAGGGCCCGTCGCCGAAGGCACTCGTCGCGAGCCCCGTCCTGCGGTCGATGGAGACCGGTGGCATCGCGCGGATCGAGGAGCTGACCCGCATCCCGTCGGACGTCCAGGACGCGCTGATCACCATCCTGTCCGAGAAGACACTGCCGATCCCCGAGCTGGACAGCGAGGTCCAAGCGCGCGGCGGCTTCAACATCATCGCCACCGCCAACGACCGCGACCGCGGTGTCAACGACCTGTCCGCCGCGCTCAAGCGCCGCTTCAACGTCGTCATCCTGCCCCTGCCGGACGACACCGAGTCCGAGGTGGAGATCGTCCGGCGCCGCGTCCAGCAGCTCGGCGAGACGCTGCGGCTGCCGGTGGAGCTGGAGAACATCGACGAGATCCGCCGTGTGGTCACGGTGTTCCGCGAGCTGCGGGACGGCGTCACCGGCGACGGCCGCACGAAGATCAAGTCGCCGTCGGGCACGCTGTCCACCGCGGAGGCGATCTCGGTGGTCACCAGCGGCATCGCCCTGGCCGCGCACTTCGGCGACGGCGTGGTCCGCGCCGAGGACGTCGCGGCCGGCCTGCACGGCGCGGTCGTCAAGGACCCGGTGCAGGACCGGATCGTCTGGCAGGAGTACCTCGAAGCAGTCGTACGCGAGCGGAAACCATGGAACGACCTCTACCGGGCATGCCGCGAGCTGGTGTGAGCGGAGCTTGCGGAGCGAACCATCGGCACCGCGCCGACGAACGACGTCACCGAGCGCGCGAGGGGACGTCGTGAGCGGTGTGACCAGGGACGACCGGGTTCACGTACTCGGCATCCGCCACCACGGCCCGGGTTCCGCCCGCGCCGTGGCGACCGCGCTCGCCGAGCTGAACCCACAGATCGTGCTCATCGAGGGCCCACCCGAGCTCGACGCGGTCGCGCCACTCGCCGCCGCACAGGGCATGCGGCCCCCGGTCGCCGGTCTCGTGTACGCGGTGGACGCCCCGTCCACGGCGAACTTCTACCCGATGGCGGTGTTCTCCCCCGAGTGGGTGGCGCTGCGCTGGGCGCTGGACCACGGCCGCGAGGTCCGCTTCCTCGACCTGCCGGCCAACGTCTCGCTGGTGCTGGCGGACGAGGAAGAGTCGGAAGCTCCGATGGATCCCATCAGGACGCTGGCGGAGGCGGCCGGCTTCGACGACCCGGAACGCTGGTGGGAGGACGCGGTCGAGCTGCGCTACCACGGCCTCGACATCTTCCACGCCGTCCTCGACGCCATGCACACCCTGCGCGAGGGCCACGTTCCCGACCTGCGCACCCGCCGCCGCGAGGCCGCCATGCGCCGCGTGTTGCGGGCCGCGTTGCGCAGTGAGGCGAGCACGATCGCGGTCGTCTGCGGCGCCTGGCACGCGCCGGTCCTCGTCCCGTCGGCGTTCCCGACCCAGGCCGCGGACAGCGCGTTGCTGAAGAACCTGCGCACCACCAAGGTCGCCGCCACCTGGGTGCCGTGGACCTCGACGCGGCTCGCCAGGATGAGCGGCTACGGCGCGGGCATCGAGTCCCCCGGCTGGTACCACCACCTGTTCACCGCCAGGGACCAGGTCGTCGGCCGCTGGCTGGTCCGCGTCGCGCACCTGCTGCGCCGTGAGCACCTGGACGTGTCCTCGGCCGCGGTCATCGAGGCGGTCCGGCTGGCACAGGCGCTCTCCGTGCTCCGCAACCGCCCGCATCCCGGCCTCCCCGAGGTGCTCGAGTCGTGCCAGGCGGTCCTCTGTGGCGGGTCGGACGTCCCGATGCGACTCGTGGCCCGCAAGCTGCTGGTCGGCGACATCCTCGGCGGCGTGCCCCGCGAGACCCCCATGGTGCCGCTGGCCAGGGACCTCGACGCGACGCGCAAACGTTTGCGCCTCAAGCAGAGCGCGGCCCAGCAGGACCTGGACCTCGACCTGCGCACCCAGTCGCACCTCGACCGCAGCAAGCTGTTCCACCGGCTCCTGCTCCTGGAGGTGCCGTGGGCCGAGTCCGCGGAGACCTCCCGCACGAAGGGCACGTTCCGCGAGTCCTGGACGCTGGAGTGGAAGCCGGAGCTGGAGGTCGCGCTGATCGAGGCGAGCGGCTTCGGCACGACCATCCCCTCCGCCGCGACGGCCGTCGTCGCGCAACGCACCGCCGAGGCCGACATCGCAGAGCTGAGCACGCTGGTCGAGACCACGCTGACCGCGGACCTGCCGGTGGCGCTGTCCGGCGTCCTCGCGGCACTCGACGAGCGCGCGGCCCGCCAGCACGACATCACGAGGCTGATGGCCGCGGTGGAGCCGATGGCCCGCGTCCGCCGGTACGGCAACGTGCGCCGCGCCGACACCGAGCTGGTGCAGCGGGTACTGACCGGCATCGTCACCCGGATCACCGTCGGCCTGCCCGCCGCGTGCACCGCGGTGGACGAGGAGGCGGGCCGCGAGCTGCGGGAGCTGATCGACGGCGTCCAGCGCGGCATCGGCCTGCTGGACCAGCGGGAGCTGCGCGCGGTCTGGCTGAGCGCGCTGCGCTCGGTCGCGGACCGCCTCGGCGTGCCCGGCATCATCGCCGGCCGAGCGGTGCGGTTGCTGCTGGACGCCGGCCTGCTCGACGTGACGGACGCGGGCGGGCGCCTGTCCCGTCAGCTCTCGATGGCGTCGGACGCGACACAGGCGGCCGGCTGGCTGGAGGGCTTCCTGTCCGGCGAGGCGGCGTTGCTGGTGCACGAGCCGGAGCTGCTGGAGATCGTCGACCAGTGGGCGACGGGCGTCGACGCCGAGTTGTTCGACCACCTGCTTCCGTTGCTGCGCAGGACGTTCGCGGAGTTCACCGCGACCGAGCGCCGCGACATCGGCCTGCGGGTCAAGCGCATCGACCGCGGCGCGGGCGCGTCCGGTATTCGGTCGGACGACACCACGCTGGACCACGAGCGTGCTTCCCTCGTGGTGCCGGGGATCCTGGAGCTACTGCGATGACGGAACGGTTGCGGCGCTGGCGCATGATCCTGGGTGGCGACGACGCCGACGGCACGGGCATGCCACTGTCCGGGATGGACGCCAAACGCGACGCGACACTGAAGGCGTTGTACGACAAGGACGAGGACCGCCGTGGTGGCCTGGGCGGCTCGTCCCCGCGGGTGGCGCGCTGGCTGGGTGACATCCGCGGCTACTTCCCCAGCTCGGTCGTGCAGGTCATGCAGCGCGACGCCATGGACCGTCTCGGCCTGCGTGAGCTGCTGCTGGAGCCGGAGCTGCTGGAGTCCGTGCAGCCGGACGTGCACCTGGTCGGCACCCTGCTCTCGCTCAACAGGGCCATCCCGGAGCGGTCGAGGGACACGGCCCGCGCCGTCGTCCGCCGCGTGGTCGACGACCTGGAGAAGCGTCTCGCCCAGCCGACGAGACAGGCGGTCACGGGTGCGCTGCACAGGGCGAACCGCACCCACCGTCCCCGCCAGTCCGACATCGACTGGAACCGCACGATCCTCGCGAACCTCAAGCACTACCAACCCGAGCACCGCACGGTCGTGCCGGAACGCCTGATCGGCTACGGCCGCCGGCTGCCCAACGTCAGCAAGCAGATCTTGCTGTGCCTCGACCAGAGCGGCTCGATGGCCAGCTCCGTGGTCTACGCGAGCGTGTTCGGCGCGGTGCTGGCGTCGATCCGCTCGCTGCGCACGCAGATCATCGCGTTCGACACGGCGGTGGTCGACCTGACGGAGTCGCTACAGGACCCGGTCGAGCTGTTGTTCGGCGTCCAGCTGGGCGGCGGCACGGACATCAACGCGGCCCTGGCCTACTGCCAGACCAGGATCGAGGCCCCTCGGGACACGGTCCTGGTGCTGATCAGCGACCTGTTCGAGGGCGGCAACGAGGAGGAGATGCTGCAACGCGCCCAGACCCTCAAGGCCGAGGGCGTCCAACTCGTCTGCCTCCTCGCCCTGAACGACGAAGGCGCCCCGGCGTACGACCACGACAACGCCGCGGCCCTGGCGGCCATGGGCATCCCGACGTTCGCGTGTACCCCGGACAGGTTCCCGGACCTGATGGCCGCGGCGATCCAGCAGCAGGACGTCACCACCTGGGCCGCGACGAACGACATCCCGGTCGCGGCACCCGCCGAGGACTAGGTCCGACTCGCGGGCGAGGCGGCCACACCGTCGCCGCCATGATCCGCTCGTTCGGTCCGGAGTGGACGAAGCGGACAGGGGCCTGCCAGTCGTGAACCTGTTCACCCCGCTCCGACCGCCTACAGTCGAGGGCATGCCGCTCACCTTCGACATGCCGTTCGACGAGCTGGTCGCCTACCAGGGCACCAACCCCCGGCCGGCCGACTTCGACGACTACTGGGCCCGTGCCCTCGCCGACCTCGAGAACCAGGCCGCCGACGTCGAGATCGTGCCCGCCGAGTTCCAGACGCCGTACGCCCGGTGCGCCGACCTGTGGTTCACCGGGACCGGCGGGGCCCGCGTGCACGCGAAGCTCCTCCAGCCGACCCGGCCGCAGGGCCCGGCCGTGCTCGAGTTCCACGGCTACCGGGGGGACTCGGGTGACTGGGTGTCCAAGCTGCCCTACGTCGCTCTCGGCCACACCGTCGCCGCGCTCGACATGCGTGGGCAGGGCGGCCTGTCGACCGACGAGATCCCCGTCAGCGGCTGGGCCATGGCCACCTACCTGCTGCGGGGCATCGACGACAAGCCCGACAACCTTCTCTACCGGCACCTCTACCTGGACACCGTCCGGCTGGCCCGGATCGTCATGGACCTCGACGGCGTCGACCCCGACCGGTTCGGCGTCACCGGCTACAGCCAGGGCGGTGGCCTCACGCTCGCCTGCGCGGCGCTGGTGCCGGGCGTCAAGCTCGCCGTCCCGGTGTTCCCGTTCCTGACCGACTACCGGCGCGCGTGGGAGCTGGACCTCGAGGAGAACCCGTACGACGAGATCGCCGAGTACTTCCGCAGGCGTGACCCCATGCACCGGCGTGAGGACGAGGTCTTCACCCGCCTCGGCTATGTCGACGTGCAGCATCTCGCGCCACGCGTCCGGGCGAGGACGATGCTGACCGTCGGGCTCAACGACCGCACCTGCCCGCCGTCCACGCAGTTCGCCGCGTACAACAAGCTGACCTGCGAGAAGTCCTACCGCGTCTACCCGGACTTCGGCCACGAGGACCTGCCGGGCACGGACGACGAGATCTACTCCCTGCTCGCCACCCTCTGAGAGCGAACGTCGCTATCGAGTCGCCTTGCGCAGTGCCACGACGATCGCCAGGCAGCCGAACACGCCGACCGCGACGAACAGCGGCAGCGCGAGGTCGGACGTGGCCTGCATGCCGTACCCGATGAGCGTGGGCAGGGTGGCGTTGCCGAGCATGGCGATGGTTAGCACGACGGCGTTGACCCGCCGGGGATGCGGCAGGGTGGCCGCGATCCACGCCAGCGTGGTGGGAAAGATGGGCCCGGCGAACACGCCGAGCAGGAAGAAGCCGGCGGGCGCACTCACGTCGACGGCGATGAGCGTGAGCCCGGCGGCACACGCGAGCAGCGCGGTGACGAGGATCCGGACGGCCGTCCAGCTCCTGGTGACCACGGGCACGAGCAGCCGTCCCGCCGCGAGCCCGAGCCAGAACAGCGACGTGAGCGCGGAGGCGGTGTCCGGCGCGTAGCCGTGCGCCCGCAGCTGCGTGGCCTCCCAGCTGGACAGTCCCGTCTCGACACCCGCGTAGCAGAACAGCATGGCGCAGAACAGCAACAGCACCGGACTGACCGTCAGCCGCTCCCGTGTGGCCGCGGCGGGCATGGTCATGCGGAGCGGCAGCGAGACCAGAAGACAGACCGCGAGCACCGCGTACAGGTAGCCGCCGTGGGTGACGCTGATGAGCGCGGGCCCGGCGGCCGCGCCCAACCCGTAGGTGCCGTTCACGAGGTTGACGTAGGTGACCCCCTCGGCGGCCATCACGGTGTTGACGATGAGCACGAGGCCACCGAACCCGAGCCCGGCCACCGCGACCGCCACCAGCGGCAGCGGCCACGCGAGGGGCAGGGCGAACAGGCCGAGTCCACACAGGAACAGCAGGATGGAGACGATGTAGAGGGGTCCGCGCGCCCACCGCTCGGTGAGCGCGCCGCCCACCGCCGTGCTCACCAGGCAGCCGCCGAAGAACCCGGTGACGATCAGTCCCGCGGTGGCCGGAGTCAGGTGCTCGCGGTCGCTCAGCAGGGGAATGAGTGGTCCGAGGCTGGCCTGGAAGAGTCCGAGCAGTCCGAAGACGACCAAGCACCGTACGACCACGATCAGGACTCTACGTGCCGGTCAGCGTGTCCACGACGTCGCTCAGCTCACCGCGACGCTGGTAGGCGGCACGCTGGCGGGCCGCGCCAGTGCCGTTCTCACGCAGGTCCGCGATGCCGGCCTTGACGAACTCGAGGTCCTCGCCGAGCACGGGGGTCAGCAGATCGACCAGGTCGTCCACCTGGGACTGCACGGGCGTGAGCTCGCCGGTCACCGGGTGCAGGGCGGAACCGCTGAGGCCTTCCCGGGACGCGCGCCAGAGGTTGGCCCGCAGTATGGCCTGTGGCAACTGGGACGGTGGCGCGGTCGTGTCCAGCGCGTGCGCGACCAGCCCACGGACGAGGGTCGCGAGCAGGGCCGCGTGCTCGGGGGTGACGGCGACGTCGCTGATCCGGAACTCGATCGTCGGATGCCGTTCGGAGGGCCGGATGTCCCAGTAGATCATCGCGCGGTCCATGAGCGCGCCGCAGCGGAGCATGCTCTGCACCGTCGACTCGTACTCGTCGAGGTTGGCGAACAGCGGCGGCGGACCGGCGGAGGGCCAGCGGGACCATTCCTGGTAGCGCCAGCTGGCGTAGCCGGTGTCGGTGCCGTCGAACGGGGAGTTGGCCGTGATGGTCAGCAGGACGGGCAGCCACGGTCTGAGATGGTTGCTGACCCGCACCGCGGTCTCGCGGTCGTCGATGCCGACGTGCACGTGACAGCCGCAGGTCGCGACGGACCGCGCGGTGGCGCCGAACCACTCGGCCATCCTGAGGTAGCGCGGCTTCGGCGTGATCTCCTGCGGTTCGGTCTCCGGCAGGATCGGACACGCGCTGGGCAGCAGGCGAAGCCCGCGCCGGCCGGCGACCTCGGCCAGCTCGCGACGCAGGCTCGTGAGCTGCCCGAGCACCTCGGTTGGGGTGTGGCAGACGCCGGTGACCGACTCCACCTGGCACCGCTTCAGCTCGGCCTCGAGGGCGCCGGACGAGCCGGTCGAGGCGTCGGCGATCTCCGGACCGTAGCGGGAAAGCCGCCCGTCCGCGCGGACGAGGAGGAACTCCTCCTCGACACCCAGGGTCAGCTGTTCAGCCATCACGCCGCATTCATACCCGAATACCGGTCCCACAAACGCCGAAGGGCGGGCCCGTATGGACCCGCCCTTCAGTAGACCGCGATCGATCAGGCCTTGCTACGACGGCGAACGACGAACAGCGCACCCACGCCGCCGACGATCAGCACACCGGCGATGCCCAGCGGCAGCGCGATGCTCGCACCCGTATTGGCCAGCGGGCCACCCTGCGCGGCCGGCTGCGGCGGCGCAGTGGTCGACGTGGCGACGACCGGCGCCACCTCGGTCGAGGAGGACGCCGGCGTCGAGACCTCGGTCACGGACGTCGTCGTGGTCGTCGTGGTCGTGGTCTGCGACGAGGTCGTCTTGGTGGGCGGCGGCGTCGTCACGCACGCCTTGACGTCCAGCGTCGCGTCCGTCGACCAGCCGTGCTTACCCGTGGGGTCGTCCCACGCCTTGATGTGGACGATGAAGGTGTGGTCGACCGTGCCGGAGACCTTGAAGGTGCTCTTGTACTTGTCGGTGAAGTCCTTCTCGTCGAGGACCGTCGTCCCGTCCAGCACCTGCACGTGGTTCGTCTTGCCCTGCTTGACGGAGTACTGCGTCAGGTTGACCGACACGACCGAGGTGTCGCCCTTGCATTCCGCACTGACCTTGGGCGTGTGGGCGCTCGCGACGCCCGCGAATCCGATGAGACCGGCGGTGACGCCGGTCAGAACCACACCGAGAGCCACGCCGAAGCTGCGGCGCGGAGTCGAGTTGAGTGCCAAGGAAGCCTCCGGCTGCTACGTCTGGAACGGGGGGAAGCCGGAAACTCCCGGGCCTACCGAGCGTTGCCGACCGCAGATCAGGTGCGTAGGTTAACCACCCTTTCGAGTGGACTTTCACCGGCCCCCTAGTTGTCTGACCGTACTCCATTCGCCCGATCGTGGTGTACTCCAACCGGTCCTAACACTGTCGAGTAACACAACGCCGTTGCCTTGTTAAGTCAACGCCGTTGCATTACTCTCGACCTCGACACCACCGGAACCCGTCGAAACGGAGCGAACAGGTGACCGAGGTACGAATGCGCGTCAACGGGACCATTCGCCCCATGGAGCTCGAGCCACGGGTGAGCCTGCTCGACGCGTTACGTGAACACCTGGGACTGACCGGCACGAAGAAGGGCTGCGACCAGGGCGCGTGCGGCGCGTGCACGGTGCTCGTGGACGGCGAGCGAATCCTGTCCTGCCTCGGTCTGGCGATGCAGTACGAGGACCGCGAGATCACCACGATCGAGGGCGTCGACCATCCACTGCAGACGGCCTTCGTCCACCACGACGGTTTCCAGTGCGGCTACTGCACGTCGGGCCAGATCTGCTCGGCGTTGGGAATGCTCGCCGAGCACCGGGCCGGCATGCCGAGCGCCGTCACCGAGCAGGTGGCGTCGACGCCCACCCTGACCGCGGAGGAGATCCGCGAGCGCATGAGCGGCAACCTGTGCCGCTGCGGGGCCTACGAAGGCATCGTCGCGGCCATCGAGGAGACGGCACGATGAGACCGCTTGCCTACGTCCGCCCGCTCGACGTGCGGGAAGCCGTCGAGACGATCGCCAGCACGCCGAACGCCAAGTTCCTCGGCGGCGGCACGAACCTGGTTGACCTCATCCGCCGCGACGTGGAACACCCGGACACGGTCGTCGACGTCACCGCCCTGCCACTGAACGAGGTCACCGAGCTTGCGGACGGCACCCTGCGCGTCGGCGCACTGGTCCGCAACAGCCACCTGGCCGCGCACCCACTCGTCCGCACCCGCTGTCCGATGCTCACGCAGGCGATCCTGGCGGGCGCGTCCGGCCAGCTACGCAACATGGCCACGATGGGCGGCAACCTGTTGCAGCGCACGAGGTGTCACTACTTCTACGACACCGCGGCCGCGTGCAACAAGCGGGAGCCGGGCACCGGCTGTGCGGCGCTGACGGGCTTCACCCGCAACCACGCGATCCTGGGGACGAGCGAGCACTGCATAGCCACGCATCCGTCGGACATGTCCGTGGCACTTTCCGCACTGGACGCGACGGTGGAGGTCGAAAGCATCAGAGGCCGACGCAGAATCCCGATAGCGGACTTCCACGTCCCGCCGGGCAACACGCCGCAGACGGAAACCACACTGTCCCACGACGAACTGATCACCGCGGTGGAGATCCCGCCCCTGGCGGTGGCACGGAACTCCCGCTACCGCAAGGTCCGTGACCGAGCGTCATACGCCTTCGCCCTGGTCTCGGTGGCCGCGGCACTGCGCGTGGAGGACGACCGGATAGCGGAGGTCCGCCTGGCGCTGGGCGGCGTGGCAACTCGCCCGTGGCGCGCCACCAGAGCGGAAGCCGTGCTGGTGAACGGCCCGGCGACGGAGGAGTCGTTCGCCGCGGCGGCGGAAGCCGAACTGGTGACGGCGGTTCCTCAGGCGGACAACGGCTTCAAGCTGGAACTGGCTCGCCGCACGATTGCTGCGACATTACGTGGTTTGCTGCCGCGATCCACGGCGTGAATTCGAGATCTCGGGCCGGGGGCCGGGGGCCGGGGGCCGGAAGATACCGGGTTGGTGAGGTGGGCGGCTGTCCACTGTAGGCGATCGGTTCTCCCGTAACGGCCGTTGGCCGACCGCACGGCCCGCTGGTGTTCTTCGCAGGTCCGCCTTCCGAGCCCTACTCGTGGCTCAAAGCTTTTGTTCCGTCTCGCCTATCCCTTTCCCGCAACACGCACAACTCCTGGAGCGACTTCACATGACCCAGGCCCCATCGCAAACCTCGACCACGACTAGGGCCCCTGTTCTCGGCGCGCCGATCAACCGGGTCGACGGTCATGCCAAGACCACTGGTGCGGCTCGGTTCTCCGCCGAGTACCCGTATCCGGACCTGGCCTACGCGGCGATTGTTCATGCCACCATTCCCCGCGGGCGCATCACCGCCATCGACACGGCCGCCGCCCACGGCACGCCGGGTGTCCTCGCCGTGATCACCCATGAGAACGCGCCACCCATGAAACCCCCGCCCAAGCCGAGCTACTTCAACCTCCCCACGCTCGCGGCCGGTACCTCCGTCAACTACCTCAACACCGACGAGGTGCACTGGAACGGCCAACCCGTCGCGCTGACCGTCGCCGACTCCCTTGAGGCTGCCCACGAAGCCGCCCGCCGCGTCCGGGTCACCTACACGACCCAACCCGCCACGGTCGACTTCGCCGCGGAAGAACCCAATGCCAAGGCCCAGAAGAACAACGCGTTCATCTCCGGTGCGGGTCGTAAGGGCGACGCCGTCACCGCGCTCGCCGCCTCGGACGTGCGGGTCGACCTTCGCTTCACCACCCCCATGCACAGCCACAACGCGCTCGAACCCCACGCGACCACCGCGGTCTGGGACGGCGACCGGCTGACCGTCCACGACGGCGCCCAGCAGATCGACTGGACCCGTCGTCACCTCGCGCACCGTTTCGGCCTCGACCTCGGCGACGTCCGGGTCGTGTCCACGTTCGTCGGCGGTGGGTTCGGCGGCAAGGGCAACGTCTGGCCAGGCACGGTCCTCGCCGTGCTCGCCGCGCGCGTCGCCAACCGGCCCGTTCGGCTGATGCTCACCCGCGAAGGTGTCTACCGCACGGTCGGCGGCCGGACCCCGTCCGTTCAGCGGGTGGCGCTCGGCGCCGATCGCGACGGGAACCTCAAGGCGCTGATCCACACCAGCATCACGCAGGTCGGACACGTCGGCGGCGTGGAAGAACAGGTCGTCTCCCAGTCCCGGCACCTGTACGACGCCGAGCACATCCTCGTTCAGCAGAACCAGGTCACGCTCGACTCCCTGTCCAGCACCTCCATGCGTGCGCCCGGCGAGTCCATCGGCTCGTTCGCGCTCGAGGCGGCCGTCGACGAACTCGCTTACCGGCTCGGCCTCGACCCGATCGAGTTCCGCATGCGGAACGAACCCGACCGCAACCCCCTCGACGGCAAGCTGTTCGCCCGGCGCGGCCTGCGGGAGGCGTACGCCCGCGGCGCCAAACGGTTCCGCTGGCAGGACCGCGTCCCCGAGCCCGGCTCGATGCGCGACGGCCGGTGGCTCGTCGGCATGGGCGTCGCGACCGCCTTCCACCCGTCATGGCAGTTCCCGGCCAACCTGACCATGCGGCTGTCCGCCGACGGCACGGTCCTCGTGCGGTGCGCCTTCCACGAGATGGGCATGGGCGCGGCCACGGCGTTCGGCCAGGTGACGGCGCACGCGCTGGGCATGCCGTTCGAGGCGGTGCGCTTCGAGTACGGCGACAGCGACCTACCGGTCGGCCCCGGCGCCGGCGGCTCGGCACAGACCGCGAGCGTCACGTCGAGCCTGCTCGAAGGCGTCGCGAAGCTGAAGCGCGACCTACGCAGGCTCGCCGCCCGCAACGCGCTGTCCGCGGCCGAACCACCCGACGTGATCCTGCGCGGGGCCGGCCGCGCCCAGCTCACCGCGACGGTCGGCTCGGACACCCGGCTCGGCCAGGTGACCGGTCAGCTCCGCTTCATGGCCAGGTTCCTCCGCGACCGCCGCCGGTACGTGAAGGCCGCATGCGGCGCGCATTTCTGCGAGGTGCGCGTCGACCCCGACACCGGCGAGATCCGGGTGTCGCGCTGGCTGGGCGTCTTCGACATCGGCACCGTCGTCAACGCGAAGACCGCGGCCAGCCAGCTACGCGGCGGCATCGTGATGGGCATCGGCGCGGCACTCGGCGAGGAGACCCTGGTGGACCGCGAGACCGGCCGGGTCGTCAACGCGAACCTGGCCGACTACCACGTGCCGGTCAACGCGGACATCCCCCGCATCGACATCGAGTGCCTCGGCGACCCCGACCCGACGATGCCGCTTGGCGTGCTGGGCGCGGGCGAGGTCGGCATCGTGGGCGTGGCGGGCGCCGTCGCCAACGCCGTCCGCCACGCGACCGGCCGCCGGGTCCACGACCTGCCGATCACACTGGACAAACTGCTGTGACCACGGCCATGGCACTGTGACCTGCCGGCGCCGTGGTTACCGTATAGCCATGTCGCGGGACCACGAGGGCTTCCAGCGGGCACGGCGCCCCGAACAGAAGCAGCAGCGTCAGACCGCCATCCTCGAGGCCGCCCTCCGACTGGCCGAACGCGAAGGGATCCGCAACATCAGCCTGGCCGACATCGCGGGCGAGGTGGGCATGCACAAGACCGCGCTGCTCCGCTACTTCGAAACCCGCGAGGACATCTACCTGCACCTGGCGATCGACGCCTGGCGGGAATGGGCCGACGTCCTGGGCGCCGACCTGAAGTCCCTGGCGACGGACGACTTCCAGGGCGTGGCGAAGGCGTTCGGCCGAACCCTGGAAGAACGCCCGTTCCTGTGCGACATCTTCACCCACTCGACCCTGAACCTGGAACGCAACGTCTCGGTGGAGCCCCTGCTCGGCTTCAAGCTGGCCGCCCACACCGCGGTACAGGGCCTGGCCAACGCCGTCCATGTGGTACTCCCCGACCTGGCCAACGACGACTGCGTGGAGATCGTCGGCGCGGTCACCGCCATCGCCGCCACGCTGGGCCAGATCGTCCACCCACCCCCCACCGTCGCCCAGCTCTACGCCGAACACCCCCACCTGGCCTTCAGTTTCGACTCCTTCGCCGCGACGATCACCCGCCTGACCGAAATCCTGGTCCTGGGCATGCGCGCGAGAAACGCCACAACCGAGAACCGCTGACCAGATCCGTCCGCACCCTGGCGGGTTGATGCCTACCGGGCAGCCCGGCCGAGCAGGAGGCTGACGGGCATGAGAGCACTCATCGTCATCGACGTCCAGGAGTCCTTCCGCCAGCGACCCATCTGGCAGGCCGTCAGCAACCCCGACATCGCCGACGACGTCAATGCGCTCGTCGCCGCGGCCCGAGCGGACGGCGACCTCGTCGTCTGGGTGCTGCACGCCGAACCGGGCACCGGCGGCGTCTTCGACCCCGCCAGCGGACACGTCCGCCTGCTGCCCGAGCTCGACTACCGGGACGGCGAGACCCTGCTGGTCAAGACCTCGGTCAACGCGTTCACCACGACGAACCTCGCTCAGTTGCTGACCACTCACGGCATCCGGGAGCTGCGGGTGTGCGGCATCCGCAGCGAGCAGTGCGTCGAGACCACGACCCGGATCGGCTCCGACCTCGGCTACCAGATGACCTACGTGGTCGACGCGACCGCGACCTTCCCGATGGCGCATCCGGACGCGCCCGCCGACCGGACGGTCGCCGAACTGCTCGCCGACCCCCGCACCAAGCAGGCGGACGACATCGTCGCGCACACCGCGCTGGTGCTCGCCGACCGCGGCTTCGCGACGGTGCGGACGGTGGCGGAGGTGACGGGTACCCTGACCAGATCGTGAAAGTCGTCTTCGTCCTCGCGCCCGGCGTGCACCTGCTCGACCTCGCCGGGCCCGCGCAGGTGTTCCACAACGACCTCCTCGACTACGAGCTCCACTGGGTGGCCGAGGACACCGAGGTGCCCACCGCGCAGGGCCTGCCCGTGCACGCCGCCGTCGCGTGGCCGAAGCTGACGGTCGACGACCTGGTCGTGGTGCCCGGCTGGCGCTCCCCGTCACTCGCCGCGACGTTCGCGCTCGGCCGAGCGACCCTCGACCGTGTCCGCGCTCACCACGACAACGGCGGCCTGGTCGCGAGCGTGTGCGCGGGCGCCGACGCGCTGGGCAAGGCAGGCCTGCTCGACGGCCGCCGCTGCACGACCCACCACGACCTGCAGGACGAGCTCGCCCTGCGCCACCCGAAGGCCACGGTCGTCCGGGACGTCCTGTACGTGGTGGACGGGCGGGTCGCGACGTCCGCCGGCATCGCGAGCGGCATCGACCTGGCGCTGCACCTCGTGGCGACCAGGCACGGCCCCGCGATGGCGGCGCGGGTCGCACGGTCGATGGTCGTCTACGCACGCCGCAACGGCGACGAGCACCAGGCGAGCGCGATGCTGCGCCACCGGTCGCATGTGGACGACACCGTGCACCGGGTCCAGGACCTCATCGACGCCCGTTTCGCCACGCCCCTCCCCCTCACCGCGCTGGCCGACGCGGCTGGGGTGAGCCCGCGGACGGTGACCCGACTGTTCGGCCGGGCGACGGGCCTGACCCCGCTGCGCTACCAGCACCTGCTGCGCGTCGAACGGGCCGAGCACCTCATCGGCCACGGCGCGACGGTCGAGTCGGCGGCGCGGGCGGTCGGCTTCGAGGACGCCCGCATGCTGCGCCGCCTCCGGGCCCGTTGACCGGCACGGATCACACCGGTGCACCGCGCGAACTGGGTAGTCTCGGAACCATGGGCAATGGGCTGACGACCGAGCGGCTGGTGGTGCGGGACTGGCAGCTCGACGACGCCGCCGCGGCGCTGGCGATCTACGGCGTCGACAAGGTCACCCGCTGGCTGACGCCGGCGATGGGGCAGGTCGCGGACGAGGACGCCATGCGCCTGCTGCTGCAGGCGTGGATCGAGTCGCAACCGAACATGACGCCGCCCCGCGGCCGCTGGGCGGTCGAGCGCAAGGAGGACGGCGAGGTCGTCGGCGGCCTCGGGATCCGCCTGCTGCCGCCCTACGAGGAGGACCTCGAGCTGAGCTGGCAGCTGCGCCCGGAGGCATGGGGCAACGGTTACGCCTCGGAGGCGGGCGGCGCCCTGATCAGGTGGGCGTTCACCCAGGAGATCGACGAGCTGTTCGCGGTCGCCCGCCCGACCAACACCCGCGCCGTCGGCACCGCGAAACGGCTCGGCATGTCGTGGGTCGGCGAGACGGACAAGTACTACAACCTGCGCCTGCAGGTGTTCCGGATTCGCCCGAGCGATCTGGCCGACTGAGAACCCCTCTTCCCACCCCGAATTCCTTGCGCACCGTTCGCGAGGCCATCGCCGCGGAGCACGGCGGCTGCGGCCGGGCCGGTCCTGCATGATGTCCGTATGGCACGCGTTCTGATCACGGGTTCGTCCAGCGGCCTTGGCCTGATGGCCGGGCAGCTGCTGATCGAGGAGGGCCACGAGGTCGTCCTGCACGCCCGTGACAGGTCGCGGGACCCCGGCATCGCCGAGGTGGTGCTTGGCGACTTCACGAGCATGGCCGCGGTCCGCTCGGTGGCGGCCCAGGCGGACGAGCTGGGCCCGTTCGACGCGGTGATCCACAACGTGGCGCTCGGCTACCAGGAGCGGCGGCGGATCGTCACCGAGGACGGCTTCGCGCACGTCTTCGCGGTGAACGTCCTGGCTCCGTACCTGCTGACGGCGACGATGGCGCGCCCGTCCCGGCTGGTGTACCTGAGCTCGAGCATGCACCGCGGTGGCACCCCGTCGCTGGACGACCTGCAGTGGGAGCGCCGCCGCTGGAACGGCTCACAGGCGTATTCGGACTCGAAGTTCTGGGACGTGGTCCTGGCCTTCGCCCTGGCCCGCCGCTGGCCGTCGATCCCGTCGAACGCGGTCGACCCGGGTTGGGTGGCGACGCGCATGGGCGGCCGCGGCGCCGCCGACGATCTGTCACAGGGCCACGTGACCCAGGTCCGTCTGGCGCTCGGCGAGCTAGCCGGCACCGGCGCCTACTACTACCACCTGACCAGGTCGAACCCGCATCCGGCGACCAGCGATCCGGCCCTCCAGGACGCGTTCCTGACCAGGTGCGCGGAGCTCACCGGCAACCCGATCGAGTGAACTGTCCGCGAGTGGCTCGACCGTTGGGCCATTCGGCGCAATCATGAACTCATGTTCGAAAGCCCCCTGCTCTCCTACTCAGCCACCACGCGTGGCGTAGCGGCGCCGCCCGACGGTCGCGATCGCCACCAGCGGCACGCTGACCGCCAGCGTGCACGCGAACATCGCGGTGAAGCTGCCCGCGTCGACCATCGGCCCGAACACGGCCGCGCCGATCGCGCTGCCGATGAAGAGGTTGGTGGCGAACAAGGACACGGCCATGGCCCGGTAACCCGGCGCCATGTCGGTCGCCCACGTCTGCAGCGTCGAGTGCATGAACGCCCACCCGCCGCCGAGCAGCACCGCTCCGAGCACGATCGCGACGGCCCCCTGCGAGATCACCATCACGACGTAGGCGAACACCGCCATCCCGCCGCCGATGAGGATCAGCAGCCACGGCGCCACCTTTCGCGTGCGTCCCTTGACCACCCGCGCGAACACGATCACCGACGCCCCGTAGGCGGCGGTGAGCAACCCCGACACGGTGACCGACAGGCCGGACGCGTGCAGCACGACAGGAAGGAACGTCAACGGCCCCAGGAGAACGAGCCCTTCGGCAAGCACCAGCCCGAGAACGAGCAGTGCCAGCCGGTTGGTGAGCACCCCCTTGACCGACGACCACACGGGCGGCGGCGACCCGAGCGACGGCTCGACCAACGCACGCAGGAAGTAAGAAAGAGCCCCGGCGATGAGAGCGGTAAGGGCGAAGGCAACCCGCCAGCTGGTGAAGTCCGCGATGGCGCCGGCGGTCACGGTGGCCATGGCCATGCCGACCGCGGAACTGGTCATCAGGTCGGTGAGGGGCGCCTGACGCTCCCGCACGGGCACGGTGTCGCCGATGTAGACGAGCCCCCCGGGAATCGCCGCGGCGAAGCAGCCACCGGTGACCCCACGTGCCACGACCAACCACCCGACACTGGGCACGAACGCCGAGGCGAGCCCACCGACCATGGCGAGAAGAAGGGCCAGCCGCATGGTCCGTACCCGCCCGAGCCGATCGGACACGACGGCCCACCCCACCTGGGCGACGCCGTAACACAGGAAGTAGACGGCAGCGGCCTTACTGACCGCGTCCACCGACCGCCCCATCTCAGCCGCGATGACGACCAACATTGGCGCGATCATCAGACGATCGAACTGCGAGGTGAACGACCCCAGCTGCAACAACCGAAGCGACCGGGCCGACATCGCTGTCTGGTTCGCGCCGCTCGACATGCCTCCCAGTCAAACCCCGCAACCATCCTCCGTACCAGCCGTGACGACCGTGTTACTCACCACACACCACACCGACCACAACACATCCGACCACCGCCCACTCCACACGCCCCCGCGCCCGCATGGCGCACCCCCGACCACCCGGTCTCGATCCTTGACAACTAAAGAGTGCACACATCGCGGTCGTTTGCCGCGACGAAGAGCAGGCACCGACTCGGTGATCATGACGTCCGCTGACGCCGGCCCGTCCGCTGACGGCGGAGCTGCTGACGCTTCGTGATCACCCGAAGTACCCATACCTGGGCTGCCATCACGACCTGTCAACCTGTCGTGGGACCGATCCGCCACGCTGTCGCCCACCCGACCAGTGTTGAACCCAGCGCGATGTTCAACCCAGCGCACGTTCAACCCAGCGCATCCATCAAGCTGTCACCACCATCTGATCCAAGACCGGATCGCGTTGGCCGAGAACAGAGCCGCGTAGACGTTCGCGCCGTCCGTCGATCCCTTCGACTGACCGCAGCGATGCGTCCGTTGCAGATACCAGAGCGGTCGAAATAGGCAAGCACGTCGCCAACGCACGTCTTCAGAATCCGACTACTCACTATCCGACCTCTTCACTATCCGACCGCGATGCTCGTCGTCGAGCAGGACCTGCGCACCCTCGGCCAGAACCGCGCCGTTGGCGGTGTTCCGCGAAACCACGAGGCCCGCGGCGATCCGGGCCGCCCCGGACCACGGTCAGGTGCTGGACCACGACCGCCTCCAGCGCCCACCACATCGCGAGAGCTTCGCTCGACGACACGGCCGTTGTCCGGGCACCACACCGTGCCCGCGGCCGTCGTCGATAGTCCGGTGCCCCTGTCAGGCGCGATCGTGAAGCGTGACCTGGTAGCCGTCGGGGTCGGCGAAGGTGAATGTCCGGCCGAAGGGACCGTCGATCGGCGCGGAGACGATGGTGTGACCGTCGGCGACGAGAGCGTCGTGGATGCCCTGGACGTCTGTGGCGTGGAGCCAGATCGCGGCACCGATGCCGGGCTGGGCAACAGAGGCGAGATCGGTGCCGGGAACGACGTCGCGAAGTGCGAACGCGATCGGCTTCGTCTCGAAGACGACGGCGTGCGGAGGTCCGGCCTGCGAACGGACCAGACCGAGGTACCGCTCGTAGAACGCCCGCGAAGCGTCGAGATCGCGCGCTTGGAGCGAGATGAAGTCGGGGCCGGTGACGGGCATGGTGCTGCTCCTTCGTTTCATGTCAGTCTTCTGACACGCGTCAATGTATGTCAGAATACTGACATGAGTCAAGACGGCGACGGCGTCGACCTGGAGACGTCCCTGGGCTACCTGCTGAAAGAGGCGTCGAGCGCGCTCCGCACAGCCATGGAGGAGGTGCTCCGGCCACTCGGGATGAACGTGACCCACTACTCCTGCCTCGAACTGCTGTCCCAACGCCCGGGCTTATCGAACTCCGAGCTAGCACGAGGCGCGTTCGTCACCCGGCAGACGATGAACGTGCTGCTCCAAGCCCTGGAACGAGACGGCTACGTGACCAGACCCGCCGAGGCACCCGTCGGGAAGGCCCTTCCCACACGCCTCACACCTCGCGGCCGCCGGAGGCTGGAGAAGGCGTCCACAGCGGTCCGGTCCGTCGAGGTCAGAATGCTGGCCGGCATGACCGAGACCGAGCAGTCAGCCGCGTTCCGGATCCTGCAGAGCATGATCCACTCCCTACGCAATACCAACGGCGTCGGATAGCTAACGCCTCGTCCCCGCACACACCCGCCCCTGCGATGAGAACCGACCCGACGTTCGCCGCTCGCCCAACTCGCACGTCTGGCCACCCACACCGGTCATCTCGTCCTTTCCCGAGGGTGTTTCTGGGCTTGGACGTGGGCAAGGGCGAGCACCACGCCGCCGGCCCGACCCCGGATGGAAGCGGCTGCACGACGGGCCACTGCCCAAGACCGAGCGCAGGCCGCGGGCGTTGTTCGACAAGCTCCCCAGCACGGGCAACTGCTAGCCGTGGCCGACCACCCAGCCACGATCGGGACGTTGCCGGTCGCGGTCGCTCGCGCAGCAGGTCGCCAGGTGGCCTACCTTCCCGACCTGGCCACGCCCGCGTCGCCGATCTCTACCCAGGCCGGACCCCACCCGCGACGCGTTCATCATCGCCGACGAAGCCCGCCCTGCCGCACACACTGCGGCCGGTCAACATCGGCGACAACGCCCTGGCGAAGCTCGACGTGCTGGTCGGGTTCGACGACAACCGCACCCTCTCGCCGAGGCCCTGACCTCGACGCACGACACCGACGTCAGGACCACAGCCAGCATCCCGCTCGAATCAGCGACGCCTCCGGATTCAGGTCCTCCCCGCACCCGGCCGCACACCCCGGCATCACCCCGGTTACCCGAATTTCCGCTCCTCGATCAAGGGCGCGCCCGCACCGGCAACCGCACGCTCAAGCCCGCGTTCTTCCTTACCACCCCGAGACATCAATCTTGCGCATCCATGCAAATTTGCCGACACGCGCAAGTTTGATGTACCGTCCCCGGCATGGACGCCGAATCCGCAGGCCTGCGGGAGCGCAAGAAGGCAGCGACCCGCACGGCACTGATCCAGGCAGCCTGGCGACTCACCGTCGAGCACGGACCCGCGCGGGTCCGGGTGGAGGACATCGCCGCGGCCGCCGGCGTCTCCACCCGGACGTTCAACAACTACTTCGCGTCGAAAGAGGACGCGCTCATCGCCCTCGGCGCCGACCGCGCGGCGCGAGTGGAAGCCGCGGTGCGGGCCCGCCCAGCGGACGAACCGCTGTGGGAGGTACTGACCACAGTGCTGACCGAACAGTTCTCCGGCGCCGCCGCGGTCCCCCACCAGCACGCAAGCCTGACCGCCGCCACCCCGGAGCTCGCCGCCGCGCAGCAGCGCCTGCACCAGGTCGTCGAACCCGCCCTCGCACACGCGATCGCCGACCGGCTGGGCATGGACGCCGACCGGGACCTGTACCCGCGGCTGGTCGCCGCGGCGGTCCTCGCCGCCACCCGCGTGGCCTTCGAACACTGGCGCGCCGCCACGCCGGACGAACCGTTTCCCGTGCTGCTCAAAGAAGTACTGGCTCGGTTCGCGGTCGGCCTGACCCCGCCGCGCCGGTCTGGAAAGGCGCGCCGATGACCGAGGACGTCGTGATCGTCGGCGCCGGGCCGACCGGACTCATGCTCGCCGGTGAACTGCTTCTGGCCGGCGTGCGCCCGGTCGTGCTCGACCGACTACCCGAGCCCGCCGGCCAGACCAAGGCGCTCGGGATCCTGGGGCGGGCCGTGGACATGCTCGACTACCGAGGCCTCTTCGACCGCTTCAGCGCCCAGGCGCCCGCCGGGCCGACCGGGTTCGCCCACTTCGGCATGATCCCCCTGGACCTGAGCGGCATCGACGACCTGCGCGGGATCTTCATCCGGCAGCCCGACACCGAGCGAATCCTCCTGGACCGGGCACGGGAGCTCGGCGCGGAGATCCGGCGTGGGCACGAGGTCACCGGGCTCCGCCAGGACCGCGACGGCGTGACCCTGGACATCCACGGCGGCATCCCGCTGAGAGCGCGCTACGTGGTGGGCTGCGACGGCGGCGGCAGCACGGTCCGCACGCTGGCCGGCATCGGCTTCCCCGGTCTGCCGCCCACCCGGCTGCTGCGTCTCGCCGAGGTCGAACTGCCCGACGGTCCAACCTCCGGTGCGACGTTCGTCCCGCTCGGCGCCGGCATCTACCGCGTGGTCACCAGCGAGCCCTACCCACCCGGCTTCGACCGCTCCACCCCCATGACCGTCGACGAGCTGCGGGCCAGCCTGGGCGGACATCACCTGACCATCGGCGCGGTGCACTGGCTGTCCCGGTTCACCGACGCCAGCCGGCAGGCCGAGCGCTACCGGGCCGGCCGGGTGCTCCTCGCCGGCGACGCCGCCCACACCCACCTGCCCGCCGGCGGCCCCGGCCTGAACACCGGCCTGCTCGACGCGGTCAACCTGGGCTGGAAGCTCGCCGCGCAGGTCCACACCTGGGCCCCTCCCACCCTGCTGGACACCTACCACACCGAACGCCACCCCGCGGGCGCTCGCGTGCTCCTCCACACGCGTGCCCAGGCGGCCCTGCTCAGCGACGGCCAGCACACCCCCGCGCTGCGCGAGGTGGTCGGCCGGCTCCTCCGGCACGAGCACGCCGTGCGAGAGGTGGTCAACCTCATGTTCGCGCTGGACACGCGCTACGACATGCCGGCAGGTGGCACACACCCCCTGCTCGGCCGGTGGATGCCCGACCTCGCCCTCACCCACGCCGGCACAGACACCGGCACCGGCACCGGCACCGGCACCGATGGTCCGACCCGCGTCGCCGAGCTGCTGCGCACCCCGACGGCCGTCCTGCTGGACCTCACCCCGGACCGCAGGTACGCCGCCGGGGTCACCGGCTGGCAGGACCGCCTCGCGGTGGTCACCGCCCACTGCGCCGACCCGCCCGCCGACGCGTTCCTCATCCGCCCCGACGGTCACGTCGCCTGGACCGCCGGCACCCCACCACACGAAGCGCTGACCACCTGGCTAGGCCAACCGTGCTGACACGGCCCGGCGCGTCAGCTCAGCCCAGCGCGTCGACCGGCCTGGTCCGCATCGCGAGGCGGGTCGGGATACCGATCGCGAGCAGCCCCAGTACCGCCGTCACGACCACGATCGCCAGGTAGGCCAGGGGCTCGATCGCCGGGAGCGGCGACTCCGTCATCCCGATGCTCACCCCGACCAGCGGAGGCAGCGCCGCCAGTGAACCGACCACCAGCGCGATGCCGACCACGATGCAGGCCTCGATCCGCGTCATCCGGCGCACCTGCCGGGTGCCCGTGCCGACCAGCCGCAGCAACGCGAACTCCCGCGACCGTGCCGCTGTCGCCATGACCAGCGTGTTCACCACGGCGATGGCGACGTAGCCGAGGATGACGAACAACGCGATCAGGTTCACCCAGGTCTGGGTGTCACGCTGCTCCTGGCCGGCCGCCGTCATGCCGGCCCGGTCCTGCACCGTCAGGCCGGGCAGCTCCGACAGCGCCTTCCGGGCCGCGGCCACGTCCGAGGCGGCCACCAGGATCGACTGGTCCAGTCGGGTCGTCGTGTGCGCGGCGAGCACGTCGTGCGACAGGGTCACGTCGCCGAACCCGAGCCCGCGCCCGTAGGTCGCGACCACCTTCGGCCGCATGACCGCCCCGTCGCCGAGGTGCAGCTCGATGGTCTCGCCGACGTCGACCCCGAGCGTCTCGGCGGCCATCGTGCTCAGCGCGACGGTCTCGCCCTTCAGGTCGCTGAACCGGCCCTCGCGCGGCTCGAGGTCGAGCGTGCGGTCGAGCCCCGCGGTCGGCACCCCCTGGGCCGCGAACGGCGACACCTCCCAGGTGCCGGCCGTCAGGTGCTTCACGAACACCTGGCTGCGCACCACGGGCGTCACCGCCGAGACCCCGTCGGCGGCGGTGACCTCCTCGGTCACCGAGGGCGCCAGACCGGACGGCGCGGTCACCACGAGGTCCGCGACGACCCCCTTGTCGGCCTGGTCCTCCGCAGCCGCGGCGACC
>Ga0164298_10000119_pt1 | contig 31531 bp, 30 predicted proteins | sample Whisoiple_216_MG_FD_109713 | JGI IMG/M metagenome (GOLD analysis project Ga0164298, IMG submission 109713) | Unamended control soil microbial communities from upstate New York, USA - Whitman soil sample_216_MG | ecosystem: Environmental > Terrestrial > Soil > Agricultural land ...
AACACCGCGAGTCCCGCGTTCGCGCACACTCAACCGCGGTTTCGTGCACCTCCACCTCTCGCCTGCACGAAACCGCAATTCGGTATGCACGAACGCGGGACTCGGTATGCACGAACGCGGGACTCGGTATGCACGAACGCGCGACTCGCTATGGGTGGACGCGGGACTCGCGAGGGGGTCAGGTGATGGGTGGGGTGCCGCCGGTTTGTATCGGGAGGCCGGCGTCGCGGTAGGCGTGGAAGCCGCCTACCAGGTCGGTTGCGTTGGGGAGGCCGACATCCTGCAGGTCACGCGCCGCGAGGCTTGACGAGTAGCCCTCGTTGCAGAAGACGACCACTGTCGTGTCGGCTGTGAAGTCGGGTAGGCGGTGTGAGCCCTCCGGGTCCAGGCGCCACTCCAGCACTATCCGCTCGATCGGCACCGCGCCCGGGATCTCGCCGTCCGCCACCCGGTCGTGCAGCGGGCGGATGTCCACCAGCAGGTGGTCCTCGGGTAGCGCGGACAACGACGCCGGCTCCACCCGTGACAGCCGGGCACGCGCCCGTGCCAGCACCTCGTCCACGCGGCTCACGGCTCCACCGGCTCCCTCGCCAGCTCCTCGAGCGTCCGGTACGGCGGCAGCGGCGGGATCGACGCCGGGATGTCCCACAGCGACGCGTACTCCCGCGTCGGCACCAGCGGCGGTGAGTACGCGTGCACGGTCGCCGCCTTCTCCCGGGAGGTGTTCCACACCTGGTGCGCCCGCCCGGCGCCGAAGCCGAGCGACGAACCGAGCAAGTGGGTGCGCTGCCGCACGTCCCCACCCGGGTACCGGTAGGTCTCGGACAGTGAGCCCAGCACCACCGAGAACGCCCCGGACGCCCCACCGTGGTCGTGTGGCTCGGTGCGCTGGCCCGGCAGCCACGACAGCAGCCACACCTCCACCTCCTCGGTCAGCGCCAGCCGCGACCACCAGCGCTGCGGGCTGGCGAAGCGGACCTGGGCGAGCAGTTCCTCGCCATGCCGGACACCGATCGTGGACACCAGTTCGTGCAGCTCGGTGGGGGTCCACAGCGGACCGCGCGGGCGGACGAGGGCAGACAGGGATGGCGGGGCGAGCGCGGTGGTCATGAGATGTGCTCCAGGTGCGACGGGAAGGGAAGCGCGAACTCACCCGTCGGTACAGCCGCACGAGGCGACCAGCAGCAGGTCAACCGTGCGGTCTCGCCAGCTCATCAGCGACCGGAACACATCGCTGATGTTGGCACGCCCAACCCGCACTGACCAGCCGTCTCACGCAGTGGTACGTGGCGTGCGGAACACCAGCAACGTTCGAGCGGGCACCGTTACGGGCTTCCCCGCCTTGATCGGCCTCGTGTCCAGCGGCTCGCCACGCGGTGTCCCAGTATCCAGGACGGGCACGAACACGTCGCCGAAGCCGGCGCCGGGCAGCGTGAACTCGACCTCCGACCCCCCGGCATGCAGCAGCACCAGCCAGCTGTCGTCCGGGATCACCTCGCCGGAGCGGTCCCTGGACAGGCTGGTCGACCCGTCGATCCACATCCCGAGGGTGCGCCGCCGCTCGTCGAACCAGTCGGCGTCGTTCATCGGTTCGCCGGCGGGGGAGAACCACACCAGGTCCGGCGTGCCGGAGCGGTTCAGCCGGCCGTCGAAGAACTGCGGCTGCCGCAGCGCGGGCGATCTCAGGCGCAACGCGATCACCTTGCGGGTGAACGCGAGCAGGTCCTCCGCCTGCGGTGTCGGGTCCCACGACACCCACGAGACCTCGTTGTCCAGGCAGTACGGGTTGTTGTTGCCGCCCTGCGTCCGCCACCTCTCGTCGCCGGCGGTGATCATGGGGGTGCCGGTCGACAGCAGCAGTGTCGCCAGCAGGTTGCGTGCCTGCCGGTCCCGTAACGCCATCACCAGCGGATCCGTGGTGTGACCCTCGACGCCGCAGTTCCACGACCGGTTGAAGTCCGCGCCGTCGCGGCCGCCCTCGCCGTTCTCCTCGTTGTGCTTCTCGTTGTAGGACACCAGGTCCCGCAGGGTGAAGCCGTCGTGCGCGGTGATGAAGTTGATCGACGCCCACGGCCGGCGGGTGTTCGCCGCGTACAGGTCCTCCGAGCCGGACAGCCGGTACGCGAGATCCCGCACGTTCACCGCGCTGCGCCAGAAGTCCCTTACCCCGTCACGGAAGCGGTCGTTCCATTCCGTCCACTGTGGAGCGAACCCGCCGACGCGGTAGCCGTCGGCGGTGGCGTCCCACGGCTCCGCGATCAGCTTGCAGCGTGCCAGCCCGGGATCCACGGAGATGGCCGTCATCAGTGCCGAGTCGGGGTCGAACCAGCCGCCGCGCGGGCGGCCCAGCGCGCTCGCCAGGTCGAACCGGAAGCCGTCTACGCCGAGCTCGTTCGCGAAGTACCGCAACGAGTCCGTCACCAGCCGGACCACCGGGAGCGAGCCGGGGTTCAGCGTGTTGCCGCAGCCCGTCAGGTCCACAGTGGACCCGTGGCGGTCGTGCAGGTAGTACGCCGGCGCGTCGAAACCCCGCAGCGACAACGTCGGCCCGCTGACCGACCCCTCGCACGTGTGGTTGAACACCACGTCGAGGATCACCTCGATGCCCGCGGCGTGCATCGCCGCGACCATCGTGCGGAACTCCGCGACCTCCTGGCCGGGTTCGCTCGCGTACGCCTCGTGCGGGGCGTGGAAGCCGAGCGTCGAGTAGCCCCAGTAGTTGCGCATGCCACGCCTGCGCAGCGACGGCTCGTCGGCGATCGTGTGCACCGGCAGCAGCTCGACCGCGGTCACCCCGAGCCGCACCAGGTAGTCGGTCACCGCCGGGTGGGCGAGGCCGAGGTAGGTCCCGCGCTGGTGCGGCGGCACCTCCGGGTGCAGCTTGGTGAAGCCCTTCACGTGCAGCTCGTAGACCACCGTCTCCTCGAACGGCGTCTCCGGCTTGGTGCCGGTGTGCACGCCGCCCGGTGACGTGACGACCGACAGCGGCACGTGCCCCAGCGAGTCGACCGGTGACGGCCCGCCGGTCATCGGGTCGCCCTCGTAGCCGAGGACGGCCCGGGGGTTGCCGACCGTGCCCGAGATCCGCCGCGCGTACGGGTCCACGAGCAGCTTGTTCGGGTTGCAGCGCAGCGCGCGCCCCGGGTCGTACGGCCCGTGCACGCGGTAGCCGTACCGCTGACCCGGCGTGACGGCTGGCACGTGGCCGTGCCAGATGCCGAAGGTGTGTTCGGTGAGCTCGACGCGCCGCTCGCTGCCGTCCTCGCCGATCAGGCACAGTTCGACGGCCTCCGCGACCGACGACGCGACCGCGAACCGCACCCCGCCGGCTTCCGGATGAGCCCCCAGCGGGAACGGGTGTCCGGGCAGCACGTGGACGTCGGGCATTCAACCATTTTGCCCGGCGAGAGGTCGGATGATCAGAGCCGATAGGTGTGATTCTCGTAGGAGTCCTCGTCCTCGGGTGCCGGCAGCGCCCGGATCGACCGCACGACCTGGCAGAACAGCAGCTGGTGGGCCGCCCAACCGTGTGCGGAACCACAGGCGAGGGTGAGCAGCAGTTGGACGCCGGCTGGCACGAACGCCTGGAGCTGCAGCGCGAGCGGCCGCCCCGCGCGGGCCTGCTCGGCACCCGGCACCCGCTGCGCGATGACCGCCGGGCCCAGGTCGGTGTCCACGACGAGCGTCTCACGGACATCCGGCCCGCCCACGTTCTCGACCGAGTCCCGCAACGCCTCGGGGTAGCACGAAACCGCAGTTCGCACTGTCTGAACGCGGGACTCGGTGTGTTTGAACGCGGGACTCGCGAAGGGTAGGGGTACTGCGGTCAGGATGGCGGGGGCGGCGTCGGGTGGGGTGACCACGGCTAGTAGCAGGGCGTTTGCGTTGAGGGCGGTTTCCACGGCTTCGGTGGCGGCGGCATGCAGGTCGGCGTAGGTGGCGGTGCCGGTACGTAGGTGGTCGGCGATCGCCGCGTACTCCTGGATGGCGGCGGTGGGGTTCTCCAGGGGGAGGCGGTGGACGGTGGCGGGGAGGTCGATGATCACTTCAGTGCGTCCTTGGCCAGGTCCTCGACGGCCTTGTCCAGCTGCTTGGGCGTCGGGTTGATGCCCTGCTGCAGGAGCTTCAGCTCGGCCTTCTGCTCGGGTGTCAGGTCGACGCCCGCCTTCTCCGCGATCGACGTGCCCTTGTCGACGAGGTTCGCGTACGCCTCCTGCTGCTTGGCCGCCAGCCCGAGGCGTTGCAGCTCCGCCTTGCGGTCGGCCAGGTTCGCGGGGAGGTCGACGCCTTCGCGCCTGGCCACCTCGCGGCCCGCGGCGGTCAGGTCGCGGGACACCTTGCCCTCGAGGCCGTGTGCGCGGATCCTGGCGGCGTTGTTGACGATCCCCGGCACCCCGCCGCCGGTCGCCGCGGCCGTGATGTCCTTGCGGGCCGCGCGGACCGCCGCCCTGGAACCCCGCCGGAGTGCCACCCGGCCGCCGGACCGGACCGCCGCGGCCGCCGTGCCGCCGCCGGGGACGACGCTGGTGCCCAGGCCGAGGACCACCGACGTCCAGCCCGGCGCGTGCCGGGACCCGGCGAGCTGCTGACCCAGCGCGGCCAGCGAGCCCACCGCGCCCGCGCCGCTGGACGCCACCTCCAGCGCGGCCGCCGGCACCACACCCACCCCCGTCGCCGCCAGCCCGGCGGCGAGGGTCCCGGTGGCGAGCGACACGCCGTCCGACGCGACCGCGATGCCGTCGACGGCCTGGACGTACCAGGCGTCGTTCTCCGGCTCGAACGGGTCGCCGTCCTTGCCGCCGCGGACGGCGTCCGCGGCGGCGTTCGCCGCCCGCAGGTGGCGGGCCTCTAGCCGGCGCGCGTCGTCGACGACCCGGCCGAGCCGGGCGCTGACGGCCGTGGACTCCGGGGTACACGTGTCGAACGTGGCCAGCCGGGCCCTGAGCTTCCTGGCCGCCGCCTCCAGGACCTCGGCCCGCGCCTGGTTGGCCACCAGCGTGCCGTACCAGGTGGACAGAGCACTCGCGACCGCGCCGATCGCCTCGCCGCCCTTGCCCAGGCCCCGCGGCAGGTCGTCGCCGTGGTCGGAGAACTCCTCGGCCGCGCTGCCGCCCCACTCGGCGTCGTCGGTGATCTTCGCGGCCTCCTCGAGGCGCGGCAGGGTCGCGTCGATCAGCTCGCCGGCCGTGGCCAGCTGGAGCAGCAGCGTCTGGACCGCGTCGGCCTCGCCGGGCGCCGGGTCGAAGCCGAGGGCGGGGAAGCTCCTCATGGCCGCGCCCCCCGCAGGGTCTCGAACACCGCGTCGCGGACCGCGCCCTCGGCCAGTGCCCGCATGCGGTCGTAGCCGCCCTGCTCGACCACCTCGTAGTTGGCGACCGCGCCGCGGACGTTGCCCGCGATCGTCTCGATCTTGCCGCGCATGTCGTCGAGGTTGTCCCGCCACTCGCCCGCCACGTCGGCCACCGCGGCGGCGAGGTCGCCGGGTCCGAGGTCGCCGCCGGTGAGGTCGAGCGCGCCGACGATGGCGCCCACCTGGTCGGCGACGGCGGACAGCTCGCCGACCCGGATGGCGAGGCTGGCGGTGTTGACGGTGTAGCCGGTCATGGTGACAGCGAAGCCGAGAATCCCCTTCGGAACCACCGCCGGTGCGCACGGAGGCAAACCGAGAGCACGGGCCGGCAAACGCTCCTGTTGAATAGGACACCGTGACGGGATCCGACCTTGACGACCTTGTCGTGCACATGTCCGGCGTTGGCGTCCGCCGCGGGAACAAGCACCTGCTCGCGGACGTGGACTGGAGCGTCGAGCTTGACGAGCGCTGGGTCATCCTCGGTCCCAACGGGGCCGGCAAGACGACCCTGCTCAGGCTCGCCGCCGCCGAGCTGCATCCGAGCACCGGCGAGGTGCACGTCCTCGGCGAGAAGCTCGGCCGGGTGGACGTGTTCGAGCTGCGGCCGCGTATCGGCTTCTGCTCCGCCGCGGTGATCACCCGCGTGCCGCCGCAGGAGAAGGTCATCGACGTGGTGGTCAGCGCCGGTTACGCGGTGCTCGGCCGCTGGCGGGAGGCCTACGACCAGCTGGACACCGGCCGCGCGCTCGACCTGTGCGAGAGCCTGGGCATCGGCGACCTCACCGAGCGCGAGTTCGGCACGCTGTCCGAGGGGGAGCGCAAGCGCACGATCATCGCCCGCGCGTTGATGACCGACCCGGAGATGCTGCTGCTCGACGAGCCGGCCGCCGGCCTGGACCTGGGTGGCCGCGAGGACCTGGTCGCGCGGCTGTCCGAGCTGGCCCGCGACCCCGACGCGCCGGCGTCGATCCTGGTCACCCACCACGTCGAGGAGATCCCGCCGGGCTTCACGCACCTGCTCCTGGTCGCCGACGGCGGCATCGTCGCGCAGGGACTCATCGAGGACGTCCTGACCAGCGAGAACCTGTCCAAGACGTTCGGCCAGGAGCTGGAGCTGGACAGGCTCGGCGACCGGTACTTCGCGCGGCGCCGCGCGTCCGACTAGGTTGAAGCTACTCGACAGTAGGGAGACTGCCCGTGGGTGAGTTCGTCAGGTTAGAGGTCGACAGCGGCGTCGGCACGATCCGGTTGGACCGGCCGCCGATGAACGCGCTCAACCGGCAGGTGCAGGAGGAGATCCGGGCCGCGGCCCAGGAGGCGGCCCGCCGCGACGACGTCCGCGCGGTGATCGTCTACGGCGGCGAGAAGGTGTTCGCGGCCGGCGCGGACATCAAGGAGATGGCCGAGCTGTCCTACGTGGACATGGCCGCCCGCGCCGGTGAGCTGTCGTCGTCGTTCACGGCGGTCGCCGAGATCCCGAAGCCGACCGTCGCGGCCATCACGGGCTACGCGCTCGGCGGCGGGCTCGAACTGGCCCTGTGCTGCGACCGGCGGGTGGCCGGTGACAACGCGAAGGTCGGCCAGCCGGAGATCCTGCTCGGCATCATCCCGGGCGCGGGCGGCACGCAGCGGCTCCCGCGGCTCGTCGGGCCGAGCAGGGCCAAGGACATCGTCTACACGGGACGCTTCGTCGACGCGAGCGAGGCCCTGCGGATCGGGCTGGTCGACGAGGTCGTCGCGCCGGACGAGGTGTACGAGGCCGCCAGGAGGTGGGCGGCCAGGTTCACCGGCGCCGCCGCGGTCGCCATCGCCGCCGCGAAGACGGCCATCGACGGCGGTCTCGACGGCGACCTGCACAGCGGGCTGCGGCTGGAGAGCCAGGTGTTCACGGCGTTGTTCGCCACCGAGGACCAGAAGACGGGCATGCGGTCGTTCATCGAGAACGGGCCGGGAAAGGCGAACTTCAGTGGCAAGTGATCCGGCACCGAACCCCCACGCGACGGCCGAGGAGGTCGAGGCGGCCCGTTCGGACCCCAAGCTCGCGAACGTGCTCTACCACGACTGGGAGGCCGACACCTACGACGAGAAGTGGTCGATCTCCTACGACGAGCGCTGCATCGACTACGCCACCGGACGCTTCCGCGCGGTCGCGGGCGACGAGGACTGGCCGTACGAGCACGCGATGGAGCTGGGCAGCGGCACCGGTTTCTTCCTGCTGAACCTCATGTCCGGCGGGGTGATCAAGAAGGGCTCGGTCACCGACCTGTCGCCCGGCATGGTCCAGGTGGCGTTGCGCAACGCCGCCAACCTCGGGCTGGACGTGGACGGCCGGGTCGCCGACGCCGAGCGGATCCCGTACGACGACAACAGCTTCGACCTGGTGATCGGGCATGCGGTGCTGCACCACATCCCGGACGTGCCGGCCGCGTTCCGCGAGGTGCTGCGGGTGCTCAAGCCGGGCGGGCGGTTCGTGTTCGCCGGTGAGCCGACGAAGATCGGCGACACCTACGCCCGCAAGCTCGGCCAGTTCACGTGGTGGCTGACGACGAACGTCACGAAGCTGCCGGCACTGTCGGGCTGGCGGCGGCCGCAGTCCGAGCTGGACGAGTCCTCCCGGGCGGCGGCCCTGGAGGCGATCGTCGACCTGCACACGTTCGACCCGACCGAGCTGGAGGAGCTGGCGCGGGGCGCGGGCGCTGCGCAGGTGCACGCGCACACCGAGGAGCTGGCCGCGGCGCTGTTCGGCTGGCCGGTGCGGACGTTCGAGGCCGCGGTGCCGCAGGAGAGGCTGACGCTCGGGTGGCGGCTGTTCGCGTACAAGGCGTGGCTGCGGCTGTCCTGGCTGGACGAGAACGTGCTGCGCAGGCTCGCGCCGCGGAACCTCTTCTACAACGTGCTGATCACCGGGACGAAGCCCTGAGCTATGAGTTCACCCCGGCCGACGTGCGGTTCCTGCGCTCGGCGGCCGGGGCCGGGGCCGTCGACGCGGTCGACGCGCTGCCGCTGACGCGGGCCGGCTACCTGAAGGACGTGGCCGAGGCCCGCCGCCTGGTCGGCGACCGCGCGGCCCCGGTGCTGGAAACGGTGCTGCTGCGCCGCCGCGCGGTGTCCAAGGTGGACGCTCCGGCGCGGTGGCTGTTCACGGACGCCGCGTTGCAGCAGGCGACCCCCACGCCGGTGGCGACCCACCGGGCGGCGCGGTTCGCGGGCCGGGACGTGCACGACGTGACGTGTTCGGTCGGTGTCGACCTGGCCGCTCTGGCGCTGGTCGCCGACCGGTGCGTCGGCTCGGACATCGACGAGGTGCGCCTGGCGATGGCCGCGCACAACGTCTCCGCCCCGCTCGTCCGCGCCGACGCGCTCCGGCCGGTCACCCGTGGCACGGCCGTGTTCGTCGATCCCGCCCGCCGGGACGCCGCGGGCCGGCGGCGCTGGCATGCCGCGGACTTCGTGCCGCCGCTTGGCGCGCTGGCGGAGGCGTACCGCGGCCGGGACCTGGCGGTGAAGTGCGCGCCGGGCATGGACTTCGCCGAGCTGCCGTGGGACGGCGAGGTGGAGCTGGTGTCGCTGGGCGGCCAGGTCCGGGAGGCGTGCCTGTGGACCGGTTCCTTCGCCGGCCCGGCTCGCCGCGCGACGGTCCTCGGCCCGGGTGGTCCGAAGTGGACGGTCACGTCGGACGGCCCGGACGACTGCCCGGTGCGTGCCGTGGGGGAGTGGCTGGTGGACCCCGACGGCGCGGTCGTGCGGGCGGGCCTGGTCCGCCAGTACGCGGTGACGCTGGGGTTCGGACAGCTGGACGAGCGCATCGCGTACCTGACCGGCGACGAGCGACCCGCCGGCGTGCGGGCGTTCCGGGTCATGGAGTCGGGGCACTACACGGAGAAGTCCCTGCGCCAGACGTTGCGCCGCCGTGGCGTCGGCCGACTGGAGATCCTGGTCCGTGGCCTGGACATCGACCCGAACACGTTGCGTCCCAGGCTGAAGCTGTCCGGCCGGGAGTCGGCGACCGTGGTCCTCACCAGGGTGGGCAGAACCCCGATGGCCTACGTCTGCGAGGCCTCAGCCGGCGAGGCGTGACAGCAGGAACGCCCGGACCTCGTCCAGGTTCGCGTCCAGTGCGATGTCGATCCGCCTCGGCGAGTCCCGGGTGTGGTGCTCGCGACGGTCGGCGATGGTCATGCCGCGGGCCGGCCCCTGGCCGCAGTCCACCTCGACCGGCATCCCGGTCGTCCGCAGGAGTCCCGGCCTGATCGCCTCCGCCACCGCGACGGCGTCGTGGATCACCACGCCGTCGTACCCCAGCGACAGGCGGTAGTGCGACCGGTAGGTCGCCGACAGCTTCACCAGCGTGTCGCCCAGCGGACCGCTCGCCGCCAGCCGGTCCAGCCACGTGCTGTCGACCGCGCACCGCACGGTCAGGTCCAGCGTCACCAGGGTGGTCGGCACGGACTCCTCGGCCAGCACCCGCCGCGCCGCCTCCGGGTCGCTCCAGATGTTGAACTCCGCGGCCGCGGTCACGTTGCCGCCGTCGAGCCCGCCACCCATGATCACCAGGCGCTCGATCTTGCTCCGCACCGCCGGGTGCGCGGCGAGCAGCAGCGCGACGTTCGTCAGCGGACCGATCGCCACGATCGTCACCGGCTCCGGCGACTCGTCCAGCAGCCGCACCATCAGCGACACCGCGTCGGTGCCGGCCAACCCGGTGGTTCGCCGCGGCAGCGTGTCCGACATGCCCGACAGCCCGTCCTCGCCGTGCACCTGACGCGCCCGGTGCCCGTGCGGGTGCACCAGCGGCCGGTCCGCGCCCGCCGCGACCGGCACGTCCTCCCGGCCGCACAACGCGAGTACCCGCAGTGCGTTGCGGGTGGTGTTGGCGAGCCCGACGTTGCCGAACACCGTCGTCACGCCGACGAGGTCGACGTCGGGACTCACACACGCCAGCGCCAGCGCGTAGGTGTCGTCGATTCCGGGGTCCGTGTCGATGATCAGACGAGTCACTTGTCAGACCGTACAACGAACAGCGTGTAAAGCTGCCCGCCGGCCGCGACCGCGAGCACGGCCACGACGACCGCGGCCGGCAGCCACGGTGCCGCCACGGCGCCCCCCAGGGGAAGGAGCACGGCCAGTGCCCGCACCGGCCAGCCGCGGGTGTGTGCCACGAGCAGGTTGACGACCAGGAGGAACGCCGACGCGCCCGCGCACATCAGCCAGGTCGACGACGCGTTGAGGTGCTGGGCGGACCCGGCCGCCGCGGTCCCCAGCCCGGCCGCGAGCACGGTGATCGACGCGATCGCCACGAAGTGCGCGGGCAGCACCAGTGCCGGCGGGAACCGCGACTCCTCCGCGAAGCCGTGCCGGACGTTCAACCCCCACAGGGTGATCAGCAGCAGGAACGCGGCCACGACGGTGAGCTGCAGCAGCCAGCCGTCGCCGCCACCCGGCCGCCAGTCCTCGATCTCCGCGACCGAGCCGACCACCTGCAGCATGGCCTCGCCGAGCACGATGATCACGAACAGCCCGAGCCGCTCGCCGAGGTGTCCGGCGTCCAGCTGGGCGGCGACGACGCTGATGGTCCGCTGCTCCCGGCCGGGCCGCTGCCGGCCGGGCCGCTGCCGGCCGCGCGGTGCCCGCCGCCGCATCCGCTCCGCGATGGCGTCGTTCATGCGGGTGATCGCCTCCTCCTGGTCGCCGCGGCTCGCGAGCACGCTGAAGGAGATGGTGACCGCGGTGCCGGCCAGCCACAGCCCGAGCTTCCACCACGGGTTGTCGAACCAGAACGAGGCGATCCACGGCACGAGCCCCGCGTTCTGCGACGCGGCCCGCCACGACAGGAGCACGAGCCCGGAGTTCTGGAAGGCGTTGGCGCTGATGCCGGTGGTGATGAGGTAGGCGACGGCGAACAGGTTGGCCCGTCCGTCCATGCTGTGCGGCACCGCGGCCGCCATGGTGGCGATGCCGGCCATGCCGAAGAACATCGCCCGCACGTGCACCTTGTCCGCGGCGACGTTCGAGTAGAGCGTGAAGCTCGTCCACAGTAGCCAGATCGCCAGGTACAGCGTGAAGAACGTGGTGATGTCGAGGCCGCCCGGACCGTGGTGGGCGTCCCCGTGGAGCAGGTGCGCGAGCTGGTTCACCGCGACCACGACGACGAGGTCGAAGAACAGCTCCAGCCAACTGGCGTGTCGATCCTGCCGCTCGGGCTCGGTCATGTGGGGCAGGCTATCGAGGTTGGGTAGCGTCACCTGCCATGACATCGATGTGGGGTTCGCCGGTCGCCGACCGGGTGCGGGACTGGCGCCGTTCCCGCCGCGACCCGAACCAGGCCCGCTTCCTGACCCTCGACTCGCTGCGCTGGGTGGTCCGCAACCGCGCGTGGACGCCCTGGTACCTCGTGCGGTACTGGCGGCTGCTCAAGTTCCGGCTCGCCAACCCGCACGTCGTGCTGCGCGGCATGGTGTTCCTCGGCAAGGACCTCGACGTGCACTGCCGCCCCGGCTACGGGCGGATGGAGATCGGCCGCTGGGTCCACATCGGCGACGGCAACGCGATCCGCTGCCACGAGGGGTCGCTGCGCATCGGCGACAAGGCGGTCTTCGGGCGGCAGAACGTGATCAACTGCTACCTGGACATCGAGCTCGGTGAGGCCGCACTCGTCGCCGACTGGGTGTACATCTGTGACTTCGACCACGTGACGGCGGACATCCACCAGCCGATCAAGGACCAGGGCATCGTGAAGTCACCGGTGCGGATCGGCCCGGACACGTGGATGTGCACGAAGGTCACGGTCACGAAGGGCAGCCGCATCGGCCGCGGCGCCGTGGTGGGCGCCCACGCGGTCGTGAAGGGCGACATCCCGGACTACGCCGTGGCGGCCGGCATCCCCGCCAAGGTCGTCCGCGACCGCCGCTCCGCCTACGAGGCCGACGCGCAACGCCGGGCCGCGGTGGCCGACATGTCCCGCAAGGCGGCCGCCGCCCTGAAGAAGACCCTCGAAGCCCACAGCTGAGCTACTGGACCGTGAAGGCGTTCCCCGTGGCGATCTTCGGGCGGCCGAGGGTCGGCTGTGCGCGGACCTCGGCCGTTCGGTAGACCTCCGCCGTCTGCTCGGCTATGCCCCGCCAGTTGAACTCCGTGCTCAGGCGGGCCTTCGCCGCCTTCGCGCGGCGGGCCGCGGCCGCCGGGTCGGCCAGCACCGCCCGGACCGCCTCGGCGATCCCGTCCACGTCGCCGGGGGTCACCGACAGGCCCGTCACGCCGTCCACGACCAGTTCCGCCAGCCCGCCCGCCGTCGACGCCACCAGGGGGGCACCCGCCGCCGCCGCTTCCAGGGCCACGATGCCGAACGGCTCGTACCTGGACGGCAGGACCACCACGTCCGCCGCCGCCAGCAAGGCCACCAGCGCGCGGTCCGGCAGGTGTCCCGCGAAGTCCACCGACCGGCGGACCCGCAGCTTCCGCGCCTGCTCCACCAGCGCCGACGCCTGCCGGCCCTGCCCGGCCACCACCAGGCGTGTCCCCGGGAACGCACGCCGCACGCGTGGCAGTGCGGCCACCAGGTCGTGGACGCCCTTCTCCCACTCCAGCCGGCCGAAGTACATCACCACCGGCGCCCCCTCCGGCGCGTACGCCGACCGGGCCGCGCGGACGGCCGACGTGGACGGACGCCAGCCCCGCGGGGAGATGCCGTTGTGGATGACGCTGATCTCGTTGACCTCGAAGAGCTGCGTCACCTCCGCACGCATCGACGCCGAGCAGGTGATCAGGGCGTCCGCGCGGTTCGCCAACCACCACTCGACCGAGTGGATCTGCTGGTTCAGCGGCTGTGACAGCCAGCCGCTGTGCCGGCCCGCCTCCGTGGCGTGGATCGTGGCCACCAACGGGACGCCCAGGAAGTCGGCCAGTGCCACGGCCGGGTGGGTCACCAGCCAGTCGTGGGCGTGCACCACGTCCGGGCGCCACGGCGCCAGGGCCAGCCCGGCGCGGACCAACCCGTGGCCCATCGCCAGGGTCCAGGCGACCAGGTCCTTCTCGAACGTCAGGTGCGTCGGGTCCTCGGCCACCCGGACCACCCGCACGCCCTCGTGCACGGTGTCCGACGTCGGGTGGGTCAGCGCGTCCGTCCCGGCCTCCTGCCGGCACAGCACCACCACCTCGTGCCCCAGCCCCACCAGGTGCGTCGCCAGCGCGTGCACGTGCCGGCCCAGGCCGCCGACGACCACCGGTGGGTACTCCCAGGACAGCATCAACACGCGCATCAGACCAGCAACCCCCGTGCGTCGAGTCGGCCGAACAACCCGTCCTCGGCCCGTTGCGCCTCGGCTCGGCGAGCCCGCGACGGGTGGCCGGACCTGGTGAGGGCCGCGAGCTCCGCGAAACGGTCGCCGTGCACCTTCGCCCGCCTGCGGGCGTAGTCGGCCGCCGAGTCCTTGGTCACCATGAACGCCCAGTCGCTCGACAGGGTCAGCAGTGCCTCGCGCACCAGCTGGTCCCGCACGGGGTCGCGCCAGGGCACCGGCGGCACCGCCAGCAACTCGTCCTGCAGGCCGGCGCCGGCGGTCACCAGGTCCGACACCTGCTCGCCGTCCCACACCCGCCAGTCCTTGCCCGAGCCCCACGACGACGCGGGCAGCTCCACCGGCGGCCCGACATGTCCGGCCGCCAGCGCGCCCCGCAGTGTCGTCACGCGCACGCCCACCTCCGGCAGCGCGCGCAGGACCGCCGACAGCCATGCCGGGCCCTCGTGCCACCAGTGGCCGAACAGCTCGGTGTCGTACGCGGCCACCACCAGGCCCGGCCTGCCGTGGCGGGACCGCAGCGAACGCAGCCGGGTGACGATCGTCCGCACGAAGTCGTCGGCGTGCCTCGCCACCGACACGGCCGCCAAGTCGGGGTCGTACGGTCGTTTCTCGTGTGGTGGCACGTGTTTTCCGGTCACCCGGGACGGCTTCAGGCCGCTCGGGTGGTCGAAGGTGTGGAAGTCGCGGTACGCCGGGTCGCCGGGGTAGCCGGCCTTCGGCGACCACACCCGGTAGGTCACCTCCAGGTCGCGGCCGAAGCACACGACGTCCGAGGTGCCGACCGGACGGCCCGCGTGCGTGTCGCCGCGCAGTGCCGGGCCGTCGACCAGGAACCGTTCGACCCCGGCCGCCGCGTAGCCCTCTTCCATGCCGGGCGCGTATCCGCACTCCGGCGCCCAGATGCCGGCCGGTGCGCGGCCCACCCGCAGCGCGGTGTCCGCCAGGCCGGCCCGCAGGGCGAACGACCGCACGCGCTCGCGCAGCAACGGCTGGAAGGGATGCGTCAGCGGCCCGCCGAGCAGCTCGACCACGCCGCTGTCGACCAGCGTGCGCAGGATCGGGGAGAACCCGTTGCGCCACCGGGTTTCGAACGACTCCAGTGCCTGCCCGGCGGTCCGGTACTCCAGCGCGGCCAGGTCCCGCAGCAGCGGGTCGGTCCAGTGGCCGGCGGCGAACTGGGCCCGCAGCTGCCAGTTGCCCAGCCAGTCGTGGCACGCGCGCAACGCGTACGGGTCGTCGAGCTGCGCGGCCAGCACCGGGGTCACGCCCAGCGTCAGCACGTCCCGGTGCCCGTCGGCGGCGAACCGTTCGAGCAGGTCGACCATCGGCAGGTACGAGTGCGCCCACGCCTGGTACAGCCACTCCTCGCCGACCGGCCAGGTGCCGTGGTGGGGGAGCCAGGGCAGATGGCTGTGCAGCACCAGACAGAACGAGCCCTCGTCGCCGGCTCGACGGTCCGCTCCCCGGGCTGCGCTCATGGACGGACCGCCACGGCGACGATGTCCAGGCTGGACTCCAGGTCGTCGGTGGTGATGGCGAAGTCGGCGGCGGTGACCGAGGCGACGGCCTCCCGCAACGGGACCGGCCACGGCTCACCCGACACGGCCACCGCCACCTGCGCGTCGATGAGCGAGCCGCCGAGCGTCGTGTCCAGTGCGCGCAGCCGCGGCCCGTGCCGAAGGCCGGCGAGGTACTCGACCTCGAAACCCGTCTCCCGCAACAGGTCCGCCAGCTCATGCGGGGCGAGTTCCCTGGTGTGGAACGGGTTCAGCGGGGTGTCCCGGCCGGGGGAGAAGGTGATCCGGTTCGGCGTGGTGATCAGCAGCCGGCTGCCCGGCCGCAGCACGCGCCGGCACTCCGCCAGAAACCCCGCCTGGTCCCAGAGATGCTCGATCACCTGGAAGTTCACCACGACGTCCACCGCGGCGGAGCGCACGGGCAGCGCGGCCAGGTTGGCCCGCGCCGGGCACACGCCGGGGTAGGTCCGCGCGACGTGTCGCAGTGTCAGCGCGTCGTAGTCGAGGCCCAGCACCCCGACCGCGTCCCGGGCCAGCAGGTCGGCGCCGTAGCCCTCGCCGCAGCCCGCCTCCAGCACGAACGCGTCCACGCAGTAGGGACGCAGCGCGAGGTAGGCCGCCTCGTGGCGCCGGAACCAGTAGTTCTCCTCCACGATTCCGGGCACGGTCCGCTCCCCGGTGAGCGGAAGCTGCGACACTGCATCCATTCGCGCGAGGCTACTGCATAGTAGGAACGCCTCAGGCAGGTGAAACTGTGATCCCGACCGCGCCGGGGCCCACGTGGACGCCGATCGTCGAGCTGACCTCGGTGAACGTGATCTCGCGTGCCCCTGGCAGCCGCGACCTGACGCGGTCGGCCAGCCGCTGCGCGCGGTCCTCCGCGCCGAAGTGCTCGATCGCGATGTCGACCGGCCTGCCGTCCGCCTTCTTGATCGCCCGCTCGACCAGCTTGCGCAGCGCCCGCTCGGTGCCCATGGCCCGGTCCAGCGGCGCCACCTGCCCGTTCTTCATGGTGAGCAAGGGCTTGAGCGACAGCGCGCTGCCGATGAGCGCGGCCGCCGCGCCGATCCGGCCGCCCTTGCGCAGGTATTCGAGGGTGTCCACGTAGATCAGCTCGGCGCTGCCCTCCAGCCGGCGGGCGAGCGCCTCCATCACGCGCCGCGGCCCGCCGCCCGCGCCGGCGACCCGCGCGGCCGCCAGCACGGCGAAGCCGAGGCTCATGCCGGTGGTGCCAGAGTCCACGACATGCACCGGAACCGGGCTGTAGGCGGCGGTCTTGCGTGCGATGTCGCACGTCTCGGACTGCCGGGCCGAGATGTGGACGGACACCACCTCGTCGGCGCCGCGTGCCGCCTGCTGCTCGTACGCCCACTGGAACCCCGCCGGGTCCGGGGCCGAAGTGGACACGTCCATGTCCCCCTCAAGCGCCCTGACCAGCACGTCCTTGGGCACGTTGTGCTCGGCACGGGTGAACTGGTTGATCTTGATCTGGGTCGGCACGATGGTGATACCCCACTGGGCAGCCAACGACGCCGGGATGCTCGAGGTCGAATCCGTCACCAAACCTACGCGGCCCTTCATACAAAGAGGCTAACCAATGACTCCATGTGGCCGCTTAAGGGCGGCTAACCGTCGTGCCGAAGGGGCCGCTCGCCGTCCGGTCCCAGCCGGGTCGGAGCGCGGCTGTGGGCACGGTCACTGCCACTCGCGGCTCGCTGGGATTGCCCATGAGCTACTGGTGAGTAACATCGGGCTCAACGGACAGAAGCACGTGTACAGACGTATTCTCCGCGCTAGCGGCTCGTAACCTGGGAGGTCGGAGCAGACCCATGCCTAACATCGTCGTGCTGGTCAAACAAGTGCCGGACACCTACTCGGAGCGCAAGCTCTCCGACGCCGACCACACCCTGGACCGTGAGTCGGCCGACGCGGTGCTCGACGAGATCAACGAGCGTGCCGTCGAGGAGGCGCTCGTGATCAAGGAAGCTCACGACGGCGAGGTCACGGTGCTGACCGTCGGGCCGGACCGGGCCACGGACGCGATCCGCAAGGCGCTCTCGATGGGCGCCGACAAGGCGGTCCACGTGCTCGACGACTCGCTGCACGGCTCCGACCTGCTACAGACCGCCAAGGTGCTCGCCGCCGCCATCAGGACCGTCGGGGACGTCGACCTCGTCATCGCCGGCAACGAGGCCTCCGACGGCCAGGGCGGCGCGGTGCCGGCCGTGCTCGCCGAGATCCTCGGCTACCCCCAGCTCACGCACGCCCGCAAGGTCGAGGTCGACGGCTCCACCATCAGGGTGACCCGCGAGACCGACGAGGGCCAGACGCACCTCGAGGCCACTCTCCCCGCGGTGGTCAGCGTCAGCGAGAAGATCAACGAGCCGAGGTACCCGTCCTTCAAGGGCATCATGGCCGCCAAGAAGAAGCCGGTCGAGACGCTGTCCGTCGGCGACCTCTCCGTGGACGGTGACGTCGGCCTCGCCGCCGCGTGGTCCTCGGTCACCGAGGCGGCCCCGAAGCCGCCGCGCGAGGCCGGCCAGCGCGTCGAGGACGAGGGTGACGGTGGCGTGAAGGCCGCCGCGTACCTGGTGTCGCAGAAGCTGATCTGAGGAGGAACACCGAATGGCAGAGGTACTGGTCCTCGTCGATCACACTGACGGCGAGGTCAAGAAGGTCACCAACGAGCTGCTGACCGCCGCCCGCGCACTGGGTGAGCCGTCCGCGGTCGTCGTCGGCGCGCCCGGCACGGCCGCCAAGCTCGCCGAGCAGCTCGCCGCGTACGGCGCCGAGAAGGTGTACGTCGCGGAGTCCGACGACGCGGGCAACTACCTGGTGACCCCGCACGTCGACGTGCTGGCCGCGCTGGTGGAGCAGAAGTCGCCCGCCGCGGTGCTGGTCTCCGCGTCCGCGGACGGCAAGGAGATCTCCGGCCGGCTGGCGTACCGCATCGGCGGCGGCCTGCTGGTCGACGCCGTCGGCGTCGACGGCGACGGCACGGTCACCAAGTCGATCTTCGGTGGCGCGTTCGTGGTGAAGACCAGGTCGACCCAGGGTGTGCCGGTCATCTCGGTGCGGCCGGGCGGGCTCGAGGCGGAGCAGGCCCAGGGCGCGGCGACCGAGGAGGCCGTCGAGGTCCCGGCCGTCGACCCGGCCAAGGCCACGAAGATCACCGGCCGTGAGCCGCTGGTGGGCGGTGACCGGCCGGAGCTGACCGAGGCGTCGGTCGTCGTGTCCGGTGGCCGCGGCGTCGGCTCGGCGGAGAGCTTCGACGTGGTCGAGAAGCTGGCGGACGCGCTCGGCGCGGCCGTCGGCGCGTCCCGTGCCGCGGTGGACTCCGGGTACTACCCGGCGCAGTTCCAGGTGGGGCAGACCGGCAAGACCGTGTCGCCGCAGCTGTACATCGCGCTGGGCATCTCGGGCGCCATCCAGCACCGCGCCGGCATGCAGACCTCGAAGACCATCGTCGCGGTGAACAAGGACCCGGAGGCGCCGATCTTCGAGATCGCCGACTTCGGCGTCGTCGGCGACCTGTTCAAGGTCGCGCCGCAGCTCACCGAGGAAGTCCAGAAGCGCAAGTAGCCTCCCGCTACCTCGGAGGGGCCGTCGCGACTCGCTCGCGGCGGCCCCTCTCAGCTTGCTCTCAGGAATGTTCACCGGAGGGCCACGCCCTCGTCATCGGAACAGGCACGTGGGGTTTCCCACGCACCGCGTACACCTGATGCCATGACGCAGGCACAGCTTCTCGTCAGCACCTCCGGTCGTGGTGCCACCCCACCCCGCTACTCGCTCCTCGTCGCCAGAGACGGGGAGGAAGTCCTTGCCGCACAACGGCTTCGCCACCGGGTGTTCGCCGAGGAGATGGGGGCGCCCCTCCACACTCCCACCCCCGGGCTGGACATCGACGCGTTCGACGAGCACTGCGACCACCTCGTGGTGCGTGAGGACGTCTCAGGGGAGATCGTCGGCTGCTACCGGATGCTGCCGCCCGAGCGGGCGGCCGAGGCCGGGATGCTCTACGCCGAGACCGAGTTCGACCTCCGCAACCTCGCGCCGCTGAGAAACGGCCTGGTCGAGACCGGCCGGTCGTGTGTCCACCCGGACCACCGGACCGGGGCCGTCGTCAGCCTGGTGTGGGCCGGGATCGCGCGGTACATGCTCCTGTCCGGACACTCCTGGCTGGCCGGCTGCGCCTCGGTTCCCCTGCACGACGGCGGAAAGTTGGCCGCCGGCGTGTGGGACACCGTGCGGCGCAAGAACTACGCGCCCGAGGAGTACCGGGTCCGGCCGCTGCGGCCGTGGGACCACACGGGCGTCGAGGTGCCGCGCCGGAAGGAGATTCCCGCGCTGCTCAAGGGATACCTGCGGCTCGGTGCCTGGGTGTGCGGTGAGCCGGCCATCGACGCGGACTTCGGTGTGGCGGACCTGTTCGTCCTGTTGGGACTGGACCGGATCGACAAGCGGTACCTCAGCTACTTCCTGGGTGAGCAGGCATGAACCACGCCTGGTTCCCGCACTCGCCGTGCGGGCCCGGCTGTCTCGGCGGCCAGGAGCCCACGGTGGGGCGGATCCTGCGAACACTCCGCATCGCCGGCCTGCTCGCCGTCGTCCTCCTCAGCCTCCTCAGCCTGGTCCTGCTGCCGGTCGTCGGCAGGACCGGCAGGAACTGGCTCACCAGGGCCATCTTCCGCGGCGTCCTGCTGGCGATGGGGGTGCGACTGGTCGTCCACGGCACGATTCCCGGACCCGGCCGCGGCGCGTTGGTGGTCAACAACCACACGTCCTGGCTGGACATCGTCGCCGTCAACGCCGTGCGTCCCATGCGTGCCGTGGCCAAGCTGGACATCGCGTCCTGGCCCGTGCTCGGGTGGCTCGTGTCCGCGGCCGGGTCCATCTACGTCGACCGCGCGAACATCCGGTCGCTGTCCGGCACCGTGACCACGCTCGCCGATTCGCTCCGCGCCGGCTCGATGGTCAACGTCACGCCGGAGGGGACCACCTGGTGCGGCCTCACACACGGACGTTTCCGCCCCGCGCTCTTCCAGGCCGCGATCGACGGCGGCGTGCCGGTGCTCCCCGTCGCGCTGCGGTTCCGGCTCCGGGACGGCGCCAGGACCACCGCGCCGGCCTTCATCGGGGACGAGACCATCGTCGACTCCGTCCGGCGCACGGCCGCGCTCCGGGGACTCGTGCTGGAGGTGCACGTCCGCGACGAGATCGCACCCGGCCGGGCGGGAGACCGGCGCGAGCTCGCGACGCTCGCCGAGCGCGCGGTCGACGACGTGCTGACGCCCGCCACGCTGCCCGCGGAAAAACACTGGACCTCCAGTACGGTCGAGGTAGCACCATAGGCGGGGTGACCCTCGAGACGCCGGAGCGGGAAGAACAGGAATCCGTCTGGGCCGGCAGGTACCGCGCCACGACGATCGGGATGCTGACGCTGGTCACCATCGCCGCGTTCGAGCACCTCGGCGTCAGCACCGCCATGCCGAGGATGGTGGCGGAGCTGCACGGTGCGGCGCTCTACTCCTGGCCCTTCACGGCGTTCCTGGCCGCCAGCGTGATGGCTACGGTCCTCTCGGGACGGTTCTGCGACCGGTTCGGCCCCGGCCTGGCCCTGGTCACCGGGCCGGGGCTGTTCCTGGCCGGGCTGCTCGCGTCCGGGGCCGCCACCGGCATGCCGGTGCTGCTCGCCGGCCGCGTCCTGCAGGGTCTCGGCCTCGGGACGCAGACCGTCGCGATCTACGTGCTCGTCGCGCTCGTCTACCCGCACCGCAGCCGCCCGGCCGTGTTCGGGCTGCTCGCCGCCGCCTGGGTGGTCCCGTCGCTCATCGGCCCCACCGCGGCCGGGCTGATCACCGAGCACATCGGCTGGCGCTGGGTGTTCCTCGGCATCGCGCCCTTCGCGCTGCTGGGCGTCCTGCTGCTCACGCCGATCATCCGCGACCTGCCCAGCGTCGACGCGCCGGAGTCGGCGCCGAGACGCGGCCTCGGCGCCGCGGCCGTCGCCACCGCGTTCGGGATCGCCGCCATCACCTGGGCGGCCCAGCACCCGTCGGCCGGCATGCTGTTCCTCGGGATCGCCGGGGTCGCCGCGCTCGTGCCCGCGCTGCGGGTGCTCATGCCGCGGGGCACGTTCAGTGCCCGGCCGGGACTGCCGGCGACCGTGCTCATGCGTGGCGTGCTGGCCGGCGCGTTCTTCGGCGTCGAGGCGTACGTGCCGCTCACACTGACCGCCGTGCACGGCTTTTCACCCGCTATGTCCGGTCTGCCGCTGACCGTGGGCGCGATCGGCTGGGCGGGCGCCTCGCACTGGCAGGGCCGTCGCCCCGACCTCGACCGGCCCAGGCTCATCCGGTTCGGCCTGCTCGCGCTGGCCGCCGGGCTCGGCCTGATGTCGCTCGTGAGCGCCGACTGGGGGCTTGCGTGGCTCGTGCTGCCGTTCTGGCTGGTCGCGGGCACCGCGATGGGCCTGTCGTACCCGTCGATCAGCGTGCTCTCACTCGACTTCGCGCCACCCCGCGACCGGGGGTTCGTGTCCTCGGCGCTACAGGTCAACGACATGACGTTCTCGGCGATCTCGGTCGGCCTCGGGGGCGTGATGCTCGCCACGTTCGCCTCCACCGAGGCGCCGTCCGCCGCGATGGTGCCGCTGAACCTCCTGCTGGCGGGGCTCGCCTTGTTCGGTGCCCTTGTCTTCCGCCCGGAAAGGCAAGCCTCATGACCGAATTTCCCCGCAGCGGTCTACTCTTGTCTTGTCATGACTGCCTACCTCGACCACGCGGCCACCACGCCGATGCTGCCGGAAGCGGCCGCGGCGATGACCGCGCTCCTCGCCGACGCGCGGACCACTCGCGGCAACGCGTCGTCACTGCACACCTCGGGCCGGCGGGCCCGCCGCATGATCGAGGAGGCCCGCGAGGACATCGCGGCCGCGCTGGGGGCCAGGCCCTCCGAGGTGATCTTCACCGCCGGCGGGACCGAGAGCGACAACCTGGCGATCAAGGGCATCTACTGGGCCCGCCGCGCCGCCGACCCGTGCCGCAGGCGCCTGCTCGTGTCGTCCGTCGAGCACCACGCGGTGCTGGACGCGGCCGAGTGGCTCGTCGAGCATGAGGGCGCCGAGCTGACGCTGCTGGAGGTCGACGGGTTCGGCCGGGTGCACGACGACACGCTGCGGGCCGCGATCGCGGAGGACCCGGCGGGCGTCGCGATGGTCAGCGTCATGTGGGCCAACAACGAGGTCGGCACGGTCAACCCCATCGGCGAGCTGGCCACTACCTGCGCCGAGCAGGGCATCCCGTTCCACACCGACGCCGTGCAGGCCGTCGGCGCGCTGACCGTCGACTTCGCCGCGTCGAAGGCGTCCGCGCTCACCCTGACCGGGCACAAGCTCGGCGGCCCGTTCGGCGCGGGCGTGCTGCTGCTGGGCCGCGACGTCGCGTGCACACCCCTGTCGCACGGCGGTGGGCAGGAACGCGAGGTCCGCTCCGGCACGCTGGACGTGCCCGCGATCGTGTCACTGGCCACCGCCGTCCGCGCCGTCGTGGACGCCCGCCCGGTCGAGGCGGGGCGGCTCGCGGGCCTGCGCGACGAGCTGGTCGCGGCGATCCAGGAGATCGTGCCGGACGCGGTGCTCAACGGCGACCCCGGTCAGTCCGATGTGGACGGTGGGCCGTCACGGCTGCCGGGCAACGCGCACTTCACGTTCCCCGGCTGCGCCGGTGACAGCCTGCTGATGCTGCTGGACGCACGTGGCATCGAGTGCTCGACCGGGTCCGCGTGCACGGCCGGCGTGGCGCAGCCGAGCCACGTGCTGCTGGCCATGGACGTGCCGCCGGAGACGGCCCGCAGCTCGCTGCGGTTCTCGCTCGGGCACACCTCGACCGCCGCGGACGTGCGTGCCGTGGCCGAGGCCGTCGGCCCGGTCGTCGAGCGGGCCCGCCGGGCAGGCCTGGTGAACCTGCGCAAGGCCGCGAAGGTGGAGATCCTGTGAGCGTGGCCTGCCGAGCGAACCAGCGGGCACGGCTGGTGCCTGGTGACCGTGGGGAGCGTTCATGAAGGTGTTGGCCGCCATGTCAGGTGGCGTCGACTCCGCCGTGGCCGCGGCCCGTGCGGTCGACGCCGGTCACGACGTCGTCGGTGTGCATCTCGCGCTGTCCGCCAAGCCGGGGACGCTCCGCACGGGCGCGCGGGGCTGCTGCACGGTCGAGGACGCGCACGACGCCCGCCGCGTCGCCGACATCCTCGGCATCCCGTTCTACGTGTGGGACTTCGCGGAGCGGTTCACCGAGGACGTGGTGGCCGACTTCGTCGCCGAGTACGCCGCGGGCCGCACCCCCAACCCGTGCCTGAAGTGCAACGAGCGCATCAAGTTCGCCGCGTTGCTGGACAAGGCCACGGCACTCGGCTTCGACGCGGTCGCCACCGGGCACTACGCTCGACTGTCCCTTGTGGACGGGCGGCCGGAGCTGCGGCGCAGTGCCGACTACGGCAAGGACCAGTCGTACGTGCTCGCGTCGCTGCGGCCTGACCAGTTGCGCCACGCCATGTTCCCCCTGGGCGACTCGGTGAAGCCGGACGTGCGGGCCGAGGCCGAACGGCGCGGCCTCGCGGTCGCGGACAAGCCCGACAGCCACGACATCTGTTTCATTCCCGACGGCGACACCCGGTCGTTCCTCGACAGACACCTCGGCGAGCGCCCCGGCGCGCTGGTTGACGACGAGACCGGTGCGGTGCTCGGCGCGCACGCGGGCGTGCACGGCTTCACGGTCGGGCAGCGCCACGGGCTCGGCCTGCGGGTCCCGGCCGCCGACGGCCGGCCGCGGTACGTGCTGTCACTCGAGCCGGTGAACGGCAACGTGCGGGTCGGCAGCGCGGAGCGGCTCGCGGTCACGGAGATCGTCGGCAGCGAGCCGACCTGGCCGTCCGGTGTCGCGCCGGCGGACGGTATGCGCTGTGTCGCACAGGTCAGGGCCCACGGTGGCACGGCGCCCGGCACGGCGTCCATTGTGGACGGTCGACTGGTGGTCCGCCTCGACGAGGAACTACGCGGAGTAGCGCCGGGACAGGCCATTGTGCTCTACCGTCAGGACCAAAAGGGTGATGTGGTGCTTGCGAGCGCCACCATCGTGTCGACTGGGTAACCAAATAGGGTGCCATTTGGTGCATGGCCGTTACGCCAGGCGGGTGGTCATCGACTAACGAGGTGCGCGACACCGCCACTCGTCAGGAGTTGATCAATGACCAGCGCGTCTCACCATGGCAACGGCGACGGCAGCAGCCAGCCACGGCCGAAGCGTCAACTGATGCCGGACGCGATCACCATCCCGCCGGAGATCCTCACCCGGCACCGAGCCCGCGTGCTCGACCCCACGACCGCCGTCAGGTCACAGGACGGCACGTGGCCGTTGTCGACCGTCTACAGGTCCGACGTGCTGCTCGTCCCCGCGGGCGACGCCAAGAGGCTCCGGTCCGACCCGAAGCGGCGCCCGGAGCCGGACGACGACATCAACGGTGTGCTCGCACGGATCGACTACGAACTGCGCCCGCCGCGGGACGAGGGCTGGCAGAGCGTCGTCAACCGCCTGCCGGACAACGTGGGCGTGCCGGTGCCGCTGAAGTGGAAGGACGACCGTCCCGCCGACCGCGCGCCGGACCCGTGGGCGGGTTACGTCGTGCTCAAGGACGCGCTCGGCGAGCGCGTGAACGACTACGGCGTCGACCACATGGTGATGGGAGCGTCGCTGACGTTCGGCGGCGCCCCGGTGAGCCACGGCCCCAGCATCGGCTCGCCGGTCTCACACGGTCCCAGCATCGACGGTGGCATCGTCATGCACACCGGCGACCGCAACCCGGTCGCGCTGCTCATGCCGCGGCCCGTCCGGCCGAAGGCCGCTTCGCTGCCCGGCGGCCGGCGGCCGGTTGTGGCCGTGCTCGACACCGGCATCGGCCCGCACCCGTGGTGGAACGGTCAGGACCCGGCCGACCCGATCTACGAGGTGGCCCAGGACTTCCAGAACCAGCTCGCGAACGTCGAGATCGGCATCGGTCAGCTGAGCCCGACGCAGCCGAGCCCGCTGTCCAGTCCGTTCGAGACGCAGGACGAGATCGACCCGCTGCTCGGGCTGATCGACTCGCACTCCGGCCACGGCACGTTCGTGTCAGGCCTCGTGCACCAGCTGTGCCCGGCCGCGAAGATCCTCTCGCTGCGAGTGCTGCACAGCGACGGCTTCTCCACCGAGAGCGCGGTGGTGCTCGCACTGAACTGGCTGGTGGACCAGGTGACCAACCACGGGCGGCAGATCGACGTCGTGTCGATGTCGCTGGGTTTCTACGCGGAGACGGCGTCCGTGCCGGAACAGCAGCAGGTGCGCGGGCTCGTCGAGCAGCTCACCGCGCTCGGCGTGCTGGTGGTGGCCGCGGCCGGCAACGACGCCACGACGCGGCCGTTCATGCCGGCTGCCTTCGCCAAAGGGACCGGCGGCGCGGCGGGCGGCATCGAGCTGCTCGGCGCGGTCGGCGCACGCAACGCGCCCGGCGACACCACCGCCGCGTTCAGCAACTGGGGCGAGTGGGTCAGCCTGTGGGCGCCGGGCGACGGTCTGGTCAGCACGGTGCCGGTGTGGGAAGGCGCGGCCGAGGGTGGGCTGTCCCTCCTGGACGGAGCCGGCCTCGGGCCGGACGTGCGCACCGCACCCGACCCGGACGACCTCCGCACAGGCTTCGCGGTGTGGGCCGGCACGTCCTTCGCCACCCCGGTGATCGCCGGCCTGCTCGCGAGCGCCCTGACCACGGTCAAGGCCTGCGAGCTGGGCACCTCCGCCGGCGTCGCCAGGGCGAAGGACGCGCTGCGGTCGGTGAACTCCCAGATCGTCGACCGCGGCTGGAAGAAGAAGTCACCCGTTTCGGCGAAGCGGAGCCAAGAAGAGATCTCGGCGTCGTAGTGTTGCGGAATGGCGAGCTTGCCTAGCGAGTCACGGCAGGCTCGCCACGCCGAGGTGCTGGGCCAGGTCGTGGCGCTGCACCAACTTGCCCGCGAGGCGGGGTGGGCCTACCGGTTCGGCCGGGCCATCACCCTGCTTCGCGATGCCCAGCAGCTGCTGGACGACATCGGGCCCGACTCGCCGCCGGCCGCGGTGCTGCGCATCCGCGTCCTGGTCAGCTTCGGGTACGCCCTTGCGGAGTCCGGCTCGCACATCGACGGTCTGGCCCGGCTCGACGAGGCCGCCGCCCAGCTCGACGCGGTGTCCGGTCCGCGCCGCGCGGAGCTGGACGGTCTGGTGTTGTGCTATCGAGGTCTGCTGCTGCACCGGGCCGGCCAGATCGTCGAGGGCATCGAGTTCTTCGACGCGGCGGTCGCGCGGCTCACCGAGGCGGAGCAGGTCGGCGACCCCGACCTGCTGGCCGCCACGTACCTGAACCGGGGCCACGCCTTCATCGACCTCGCACAGGTCGTGCGGGCCGGCGAGGACTTCAAGCTGTGCCTCGCACTGTGCACCGAGCACGGCCTGAGCCTGGTGGCCGACAAGGCGCGCCACAACCTGGGTTACGTCCAGTACATGATGGGGGAGCTGCCGGCGGCGCTGCGGCACTACACCGAGGTCGAGCGCAGCTACCAGGTCAACACCCCGGGCCTGCTGCCCGCGCTGCGGCTGGACCAGGCGCGGGCGCTGCTGGCCGCGGGACTCGCCGCCGACGCCGCAAAGCACCTGGACGACGTGATACCGCGGCTGCGTGCACAGCGGGCCGGTCAGGACCTGGCCGAGGCCGAGGTCACCATGGCCGCCGCCACACTGCTGGACGGTCGGGCCGACCAGGCCCGGCGCCTGGCACGGTCCGCCGAACGCCGGTTCACCCGGCGCGGCAACACCCGGTGGGCCGCGGTCGCGGCGCTGGCGGCCCTGCGCACGGAGACTGCCAGCGCCCTCGCCGCGCCCCGGGTCCCGCGACGGTTGCCCGAGCGGGCGGTGAAGCTCGCCGAGGCGTTGCGGGCGTTGCTGCTGGAGGACGAGACCGGGCTCGCGCTGATGCTGGCCGTTCGGCTGGAGGTCCGTCGGGGCGACCCGGCCGCGGCCGAGCTGCTGCTGGACCAGCTGCCCCGGCAGCGTCCCACGACCCCGCTCGACCACCGGATGCTGCTGCGGCTGTGCCGCGCCGAGCTGGCCACCTCCCGCGGCGACCGGCGGCGGGCACTGACCGAGGCGCGTGCCGGGCTGGTGGAGCTGGGACGCGCGCGGGACCGCATGGGCGGGCTGGAGCTGGTGTGCGGCACGGCGATCCACGGCCAGCAGCTCGGCGACCTCGCCGTGCGACTGGTGCTCGACGGCCCTCGGCGCGACGCGCGGCGGCTGTTCGGCTGGCTGGAGCGCACGCGTGCGCAGGTGTACCGGTACGAGCCGCTGCCGGAGATCGACGACCCGGTGCTGGCCGAGCAGGTGACGTCGCTGCGGTCATTGCGGCGGGCCGCGCAGCAGGAGCGGCTGGCCGGCCGGGTGCCGCGCGGCGAGGAGAAGAAGATCGTCGCGCTGGAGCGGGAGGTGCTGCGGCAGGGGTGGTACGCCTCGCCGTGGGGCCGACCGCGGCCGGTGGCGTCGCTGGCCGAGGTGTCCGACGCGCTGGGGGAGCGGGCGCTGGTGACGTTCGCGGCGTCCGGCGACGAGCTGGTGGCGGTGGTCGTCGCGGGTGGGCGGACCCGGCTGGTCCGGCTGTCGTCGGCGACGGAGACGTTCGAGTGGGCCAAGCGGCTGCACGCGGACCTGGACACCTATGCCCCGAACGGGTTGCCGCCGGCGATCAGCGCGGTGGTCGGCAGGTCGGCGTCGCACAGCGCGGACACGGTCGACGCGCGGCTGGTGCTGCCGGTCCTTCCGCTGGTCGGCGACCGCGAGCTGGTGGTCGTGCCGACGGGTCCGCTCTACGCCGTGCCGTGGGGGAGCCTGCCGTCGCTGCGGGGGCGTCCGGTGGTGGTCGCCCCGTCGGCGACGGCGTGGCTGACGGCCGAGTCGTCTCGTGACGAGGATGGCCACGTGGTGCTGGCCCGTGGGCCGCGCCTGCGGGAGACCGTCGCCGAGGAGACGGCGCTGACCAAGCTGTACCCGTCCGCGGCCCGCCTGTCCCAGGCGGCGGTCGGCGACGTGCTGTCCGCGCTGGACGGTGCGGCGATGGCCCACCTGGCCGCGCACGGCGAACACGAGCCGACGAACGCGATGTTCTCCCGGCTGGAGCTGGCCGACGGGCCCCTGTTCGCCTACGAGCTGGCGCGGCTGTCGCACCCGCCACGGCACGTGGTGCTCGCGGCGTGCGAGCTGGCCATGAACCACATCCGGCCGGGGGACGAGGCGCTGGGCTTCGCGGGCGGGTTGCTGGCAAGCGGGGTGCGCACGGTGGTCGCGGCGAACAGCCGGGTCGGTGACGCGTCGGCCGCGGCCACGATGGTGGAGTACCACGAACGAGTGGCAGCGGGAGAACGCCCCGCGGCGGCACTGGCGGCGGCGGTGGCGGTGGACCCGTTGAGACGCCCGTTCATCTGCCTCGGCGCGGGTTGAAACGTGTCCCGAACTTTGCCTGGCCGGCCCAACCGGACGCTGGCCTGCCACTATGCTCCGGGCCATGACCGTGCTGTTGGTGCTGATCCTGCTCGCCGTGATCGTCGGCGGCGTCGTGCTGTACCTGCGCGCGCGCCGGAACCGCACGGCCGCTCTGGGCGACCAGAGCGCGCGGCCGGGTGGGCCCGTCGACCCGCTCGCCGACCACCAGGGGGTCACCGACATCCGCACGGTGCGGGCCGGCGACATGATCGACTACGGCGACCAGCTGTACTTCGTGCGCGGCTCGCTGCGGCTCAAGGAGGGTGGCTACTCCTGGTCCGAGCACTTCCTCGACGACGCGCGTGGGTCCCGGCTGTGGGTGTCGGTCGAGGAGGACCCCGACCTGGAGGTCGTCCTGTGGCGGGAGACCGCGGACGTCACCGAGCCGGGTGGCAAGACGATGGAGGTCGGCGGCGTCACCTACCGGCGTGAGGAGGACGGCACCGCCGCGTACGTCTCGGAGGGCACGACGACGCTCGCCGAGCGCGGGTCGGTGGAGTACGTCGACTACGAGGGGCCGGACGGCAAGGCGCTGAGCTTCGAGCGGTTCGACGGCGGCAAGTGGGAGGCCGGGCTCGGCGAGGCGGTCGCGTTGCCCGCGTTGCGCGTGTACCCGGCCGGCAGTGACCGCACGTGAGAACGCGGGTTGCGACACGGTTCGCCGACTCGCGTGCGGCGGATCTGAGCCTCGCCTATGGGCTGCGACCGTTGCCCGCCCTCGGCACCCATCGGGTGACACTGGGTGAGATGACGTTGGAGCTGCGTGTGCTCGGGGCGTCACACCAGGTCGTGCTCGGGGAGTTCTCCGAGACGGTGGCGTGCCTGCCGGACCAGCCTGGTGCGCTGCCGTCGAGCTCGACGCGGACCTTCGGGGACTACTCGGTGCAGTTCGCGGCACTGTGCTCGCGCCCTGCCGACTTCGCGACGGAGGTGTCACGGGTCGTGACCGCCTGCGCGGCCGACCCCGACTCGCTGGTGGCCGAGTTTCCCGGTTCGCCCCTGGCCGTGACCGCCCTGTCGGCCCGTTCCTTCGCCGGCGGGGCCCGCTGGGAGACCTGGCACGCGTACCCGCAGGCCGGTGAGCTGGTCTGGACCTCGAGCGTGGTGACCCCGCGATGAGCTTGCGCACCAAGCTGTTGATCGCCGGCGCCCTCGGCGGTGTCGGGTTGATCGTGCTGCTGTTCGCCATCTTCGGCGGTGGCGGCATCCGGTCCTATCTGGACGACAACTTCCGCCGCCAGTCGGCATCGGGTAACTCGATCGTGTACACCTCCACGGCCAAGCCGAAGGCGGTGTACGAGCAGATCCGCTCGGCCCGTCCGCCGGCCGACACCCAGTTCGACCCGTCGGGCTACTTCCTCCGGTACTCCGACGACATCGTCGCGATCACGTCGAACGGCACCGGATCGAAGATCTACGTGGACGACGAGCGGCGGGGCTACTCGCACTGGCTCCTGTTCGTGGGCGGCGTGTGGGGCACTGGGGGCTCGGGCGACAACTTCCGCGGCGGTGGCCCCGGAGGCGGGAAGTGAGGCGCGCGGCGGTCGTGCTGGCCGGCGTGCTGCTCCTGGCCGCGCCGGCGCCGGCGTCGGCGGACGTGATCTTCGACGCGGCCGACGCCGACGAGCTGGCTTCGGTGCTCGCGGAGGCGTACACGGACCAGGGTGTGTGCTACGGCTGGCACGTCAGCGTGGACAACGTGGGGGTCCAGCAGGTGAGCGTCGGCTCGAACTTCGGTGCCGGCAAGTCGGCCGACACGGGTTCGTGCAAGGCGACGGTCGAGTTCCGGGCGAGTATCACCTATACGAGTGAGTCATCGGAGTCCGAGGACTCGGCGTCGTACGACCTGCACAGCACCCCGTCCTCGCTGACCCGCGACGACCTCGACGCCCTCGGCCTCGACTTCGACGGACTCACGGGCGACGATCCGGGCGCGGTGGTGGGCAAGGCGGTGACGGCGCTGCCGCTGTTGGCCGCGGACAAGGGGATAGCGACGCCACTGTCGGCCGCCCCCGACACCGCGACGGCACCGGCCGACGCCCAGCTGACCGACGACCCGGGTTCGGACTGGTGGCGAGACCGCGGCGGCATGCTGATCTGGGCACTGGTCCTGATGGCCGCGAGCGGCGTGCTGATCTGGTGGATCCTGAGGGTGAACCGCCGGCGCAGGCCCGCGCCGGCAGCGGCGGTGCCCGACCACGTGCCCGACTATGTGCCCGACTACGTGTCGGAGCCGTGGGAGGGGATGACGACCGCGGCCCCCCGGGAACCGGAGACCGGACCACCGTCGACCGAGGACGAGGCCAAGAACAAGGCTGAGGTCGAGACCGAGGACGAGACATCCGTCACCGAGCCGCGTGCCGCGGACGCGGCCGGCGCCGACGCCGATTCGGCCGCCGCCGGGCCGGCCGGTGCTGAGCCGCCCGTTGCCGATCCTTCTGGCGTTGAGCCAGCTGCCGCTGAGCCGTCTGGTGCCGATTCGGCTGGCGCTGAGCCGGCGCCCGATGAGGTGGCTGCCGCTGAGCCGTCTGATGCGGAGCCGTCTGATGCCGAGTCGGCTGCCGCTGAGTCGGCTGCCGCCGAACCGTCCGGCGCTGAACAAGCTGCCGGCGAGCCGGCTGCCGACCCGGCTGATGGCGATCCCGCTGTCGAGAAGCGCTCCGGCGGCGGGCGGCCACCCCAGAAGCCAACCTCATCCGATGAGTCCACAAAGGAGTAACCCCAGCATGGTTTCCGACGTCTTTGGTGAAGTCGGTATCGCCGCTACCTACGGGCTCG
>Ga0164298_10000120_pt1 | contig 31477 bp, 24 predicted proteins | sample Whisoiple_216_MG_FD_109713 | JGI IMG/M metagenome (GOLD analysis project Ga0164298, IMG submission 109713) | Unamended control soil microbial communities from upstate New York, USA - Whitman soil sample_216_MG | ecosystem: Environmental > Terrestrial > Soil > Agricultural land ...
AGGCGGCCCGTCGGTGTCGTCGCCGGAGTCTGTGTCGTCGGCGGTGCTGTCGTCCGGGGAGCTGTCGTCGGGCGTGTCGTCCGGAGCAGGCCCGTCCGACTCCTCACCGTGGATCGGCTCGGGTTTGTGTTCGGAGTCGGGTTTGTGTTCGGAGTCCGGCGTGGAGTCGGTGTCCGGGTTGGGATCGGTGCCAGGCGTGGGCTCGGAGTCCGCCTCGGTGTTGGGGGCGGGTGCGTTGGTGTCTGGCTCGTCGTCGGTGGGCGGGCCATCGGTGTCGGACGTGGTGTCGGTGTCAGCGGTTGCCGGCTTGTCGGAGTCCGGTTCGCGCGTCGGGTGCGCGGGGGAGCGCGACACGTCGCCGTCCGACTGGGACGCCTCCGGCGCCAGAGCCGGACGGTTCGCGGCCGGCCGATCCGACCCCGAGAGGCTCGGCTGCTGACTAGTGCCAGGTTGCTGATTCGTGCCGGGCCGCGAGGCAGGCCCTGAGTCCGGCCGCGGTGTCTGGCCACCTACCGGTGAGCCGGCCTGACCCGGCCCCTGCGGCGGAACACCAAAGGCCTGGTTCGGCCGAGGCGGCGCACCGTAGCCAGGAGGCCCTTGACGGCCAGGCCCACCCGGCCCGTATCCGCCAGGCCCAGTCTGCGGACCGACCCCCGGCCGCCCGCCGAGCCCCTGTGGCCCACCATCCTGCGGACCGAAACCACCCGGCGCCGGCCCGCCGGCCGCCGGGCCACCTCGACCACCCGGTCCAGCCGCGGGCCCCGTCGGCACACCGCCGGGACCCCCCGGCCGGCCACCGCTCTGGCCCGGCGATCCGGCGGGACTGGAACCCGGTGCAGTTCCGGTCGGACTCGGTCCACCCAGCCGGCCACCCTGTCCAGACGTCCCGGATGGCGTGGAACCCGGTCCACTCGGCCGGCCACCTTGTGCAGGCGTCCCGGCAGGCGCAGATCCCGGTCCACCCGGCCGGCCACCGTTCTGCCCCGCCGGCGACGAACCGGCAGGCTGCCCACCCGGCCCGGCGAACCCCGCCGGCGCCCCGGGCCGCCCGCCACCCTGCCCAGGCATCCCGGAAGGCGCGGCTCCCGAAGGCGACCCACCCAACCCCGAAGGACGAGCCCCCGACGGCGAAGAACCCCCCGCCGCCCGTGCCTGCCCACCCTGCCCAGACGACCCAGGCGCCCCACCAAAACCCGAAGGCCCCCCGGAACGACCACCTGCCGGACCCCCACCCGGCCCGGAACCCGGCGTCGACGTCCGAGACCCACCGCCACCCGAAGAAGAAGACGTGCCCGACCCCCCAGCCGGCCGCGACGACGTCCCAGGCATCCCCGACCGAGGCCCCGACCCGGACCCACCGGACCGTGGCGCCGAACCCGACCCACCCGCCTGCCCCGACCCACCCGCCTGCCCCGACACCGACGGCGCGCCAGCAGGCCGAGAACCCCCCGGCGCACCTTTACCCGACCGCGGCGCGGACCCCCCGGACTCACCCGAGGGAGGCGCACCAGCCGGCCGGGACCCCCCACCGGCCGCATTAGACCGAGGCGCCGACCCGTTCCCCGACGAGGGCACACTCGACGGCCGAGAACCCCCCGGCACACCACCCGACCGCGGCGCCGACCCCGACCCACCCGAGGTCGTCGGCGGACGCCCTGAACCACCAGCTCCCGATGACCCACCCGACCGCGACGTTCCGTTGGCCCCACCAGACGTCTGGGGCGGCCGACTGTTGCCCGCCCCGTTCCCGGCCTTGTTGAGATTGGCGACGTTCGACTGCTCGGTGTTGCGTGCCGCCTGCGCGGTCGCCTTGACCTTCTGGCCGGTGGTCTCCGTCGCGGTGGCGGCACGTTCTGCGCTGTCCCGCGCGGTCTTGATCGCCTGGTCGGCCTTGCCCATCGCGACCTGGCCGAACACGCCGGCACTCTGCGCCGACGCGCCGATGTTCAGCTTGGCGCCGACGCCGTCGCGGATCTGGTTGCCCCGGCCGGAGAACCGGTTGCCCACCTGGTCGACGCCGTCGGGGTCCATGCTGGAGCCCTTGCCGGGCGCCATGCCTCCGGAGCTGGAGCTACCCGAGCTGGACGAACCGCTCGACCCACTCGATCCGCTGCTGTGGTGCGACGGGCCGTGGCTACCGCCATCTCCCCCGGAAGAACCACCGTGTCGCCGCGTCATCGGTCCCGATCCGTCAGGCCTGCTGCGGCACGTCGTACGGCTTCACCGCGTCGTACGCGGTCTTGGCGTAGTCGCCGTAGTCGGAGAACTTCTCCAGGCCCTTCATCAGGCCTTCCATCTTCTCCGTGATCTTGGCGATGCGACCGCCGAACCGCTCCATCGCCTTCACCAGCTTGGCGAGCCGCCCGGCCATCTTGGTGGCCAGCATGCCCGCGCGGGTGCCGGAGTACCCGGCGTACGCGGCGATCGACCCACCGAACGTCGGCGCGGCCGACGCGGCGGCGATGATGGCGCCGGCGATCAGCTCGCCGACGAGGTCGGAGATCCAGTCGAACACCAGCGCGCGCAGCTCGCAGACCAGCGCGCCGGAGATGGCGTAGATCGCCGCGGTGCCGTCCATGGTCTTGCCGAGCGCCTCGTACTGCTTGGCCAGCTGCTCCTGGTTCTCGCGGAACGCGACGTTCGCCTCGCCCGACCAGGACGCGCCCATGGCCTCGACGTCCTGGCGGTGCTCCTGGGCGATCGTCTTGACCTCGACCGAGGCCTGCTTGAGCTGGTCGGTGTTGGCGTTGATCTCGTCGGGGTTGCCGAGCAGCGCGTCGAGCGGTTCGCGGATGAAGCTGATGTGCTCCATCAGCCAGCCGACGCCGGCCGAGAACACCGCCCCCAGCGGGTTCGCCGCCGACCCGATCACGTCGACGACCATCCCGGCGCCGCCGATGGCGGCGTCTATGACGTCGACGCCCTCGCCTTCCGAATCACCGGTCAGCGTGTCGACGAACCCGGCGACGCTCTCGACGACGCCGGCACCCTCGTACCACTCGGTCACAGCCCACTCCCAGACAGATCCGCGGTCACGCCGGGTCTGAACACCTGCAGCTCACAGGGTGTCACACCCGTGGCCGCCAGTTGCCCAAAAGCCCCCAAACTCGTGGATCAGACGCCGGTCGGGCCGTCCGGGTTCCGCCGGAAAACGTCCCCGGCCCCTCCCGAGCCAACCGGGCACGCGCGCCACCGCCTCGGGGCACCGCGGGTCGCCGAATCCGCACCCGACGTCGTCCGGAAAATGGGGAACCGGGGTGCGTCCGCCGACAGTTCCGGTATTTGGCGATTCGGTGGTGCGACGGCTATTCTGGGAGCGCTCCCAGCGGGCTGACGATGTGGGGTGGAACATGGTCGTTCTTCGCCGTGCCTCTCGTGGTGTGGTATTCGCGGTTGTCGTCCTCTTCGTCGCGTTCCTACCCGGCGTGGCGGCAGCCGCGCCGGTGACCGGGAACGCCACCTGGTTCGACGCGCTGGGGTCACCGTACGGCGGGTGTGGGCTGCCGCAGTCCGTTCTGGACAGTCAGGACTTCGTGGCGCTCAACGTGTACAACACGCCGCGCGACTACAACTTCTACCCGCGGCCGCTGCCCGCCGGCGACCCGAAGACCGGCATGTGGGACAACGGGCACAACTGCGGGCGCTGGGTGCGCGTGTCGATCAGCGACTACTGCAACGGGACCAACGACGGCGCGCCGAACCAGGCGTTCTGCCGCAACGGGTCCTACGTCGCCGACCGCTACAACGGCGCGACGCTGAACATGATCGTCGCGGACAGCTGCGGCGACTCGAACGCCTGGTGCCGGGACGACCCCTTCCACCTGGACCTGTCGCACGCCTCGCTCAACCGTTTCCAGCTCAACGGCACGCCGGTGGGTGACATGGACCCGGCACACTGGAACAACCGGCACGTGTCGTGGGAGTTCATCCCGGCGCCGAACTACACGGGCGACATCAACATCGGTTTCCTGCAGAGCGCACAGGTCTGGTGGGGTGCGGTCTCGATTTCCCATCTGGCCAACGGAACCCACGGCGTCGACTACTTCGCCGGCGGGGCGTGGCACGCCGCCCAGATGAACGGCGACATGGGGGAGTCCTACATCCTGTCGCCGACCGTGCAGGCGGGGACGCAGTTCCAGATCAGGGTGTACGACGTCGCCAACACACTGATCAACAACGGCCGGGTGTACACGTTCTCCCTGCCGTCGAGCTGTGGGTCGTCGTGCGGCGTGCCGTACACGCGAGTCACCTACACGACGAGCTGAACCGGTCGTCCGCGCCAAACCGCGAACGGTAAGTCGAGGGTAATCGGCCGTCAACCGGCACGTGACGCACATTTTTCGGAGGTGTCGTCGCGTGATCTTCACCGCCGGCGTCTCCGCAGTTCCGGCACGGTGTCCGGGTCCCCGTTTTCGCCCAAACGACCCTCACATGGCTCCGTGGCGCCGAATGTGTGAAGGTTTGCGGAACCATTTCGTCGGGTACGCCGCGTCGGTCGGGGATGAACATTGCCGGTCGATGGGCGACTGGCATGCGGGGCCACCGGCTCCGTCGCGTGGTGGCGGCGGAGCCGGTCCGGCCTGTCCACTGTGGACTGATCACTCGTCGGCCGGCTCCGCGGGGGCCGCGCGACACCTTTCATCGCTCGGGGTAGCGGGGATGCGCCGCCAACCCCGAATACGGGACTCTTTCGGTGACAGCCGTTCTGTTCTGGGAAAGGTGGGATCGTGGGTCGTTTCCTCAGGGGCCTCGTCGCGGCGCTGGTCGCCGTGGCCGTCTCGGTGGTCGTGCCGGCGGTGGCGCGAGCCCTGCCGGTGAGCCGGCCGGTGCCGCCCGGCTTCACCCCGTCGTCCACCTCGTGGACGAGCGATCGGCAGGGCTGGTTGCTCGGCTTCACACCGTGCCCGTCCGGACAGTGCCCGGTGCTGCTGCGCACGGCCGACGGCGGCGCGCGCTGGTGGCCGGCGGGCACACCGCCGGTGCGGCTCTCTCCGCGCAACTTCCAGGTCCGGGTGTTCTTCGCCGACGACGAGGTCGGGTTGGTCACCGACGGGGAACGGCTGTACGCCACGCACACCGCCGGACGCCGGTGGCAGCGGGTCCGGCTGCCCGCCGGGACGTCCGTCACGATCGGCGCGCTCGCGGCCAACGACCAGGCCCTCTACGCCATCGTCGACGACGACTCCGGCACCCGCCTGTACTCCTCGCCGCTCCACGTCACCCGCTGGCGGCCGGTCCCCGGCGTGGCGCTGCCCGGCCCCGGCGAGCCCGGTGGCGGCGGGGACGTCGTCGCCCACGGCCACACCGCCCACGTGGTCCTCGACGACCTGTTCGTCGCCGGTGGCTACTGGTCCACCACGGGTGGCGCCTGGGAGCCTGCGGAACCCCCGTGTGACGTCGACGCCGTACCCGATCTCGGGCTTGCCCCGGACGGCGCCCTGTACGCGTTGTGCAGCTACGACCCCGGCATGGGATTCATGTTCAAGGACCTGAAGAGGCCGAACCCGGGCGGCGGCTTCACCTTCGTCGGCAGCGCCCCGGTCGACGGCATCACCACCGCGTTCGGCGCGGCGTCGGCGACCACCGTGGCGGTCGGCGCGATCGGCGAGGGAGCCGCCTTCGTGCACCGTGGCACCGGCGGTGGCGCCGAATGGCAGACCCCGCTCGTGCTGGACGGAGTCCCCATCTCGGACCTGACCTTCACCGACGCGACGCACGGCTTCCTGATGTGGGGTGGCCCGCCGTGGTCCGAGGCCGCCGTGTATCGCACCAGTGACGCCGGAGCCACCTGGGCCCCGATCGCCTGACCTCGTCACCTGCCCGTGTTTCGCCCGTCCGGTGGACGGCGGGGTACGGGCGGCAGGGGTCACGGGTGGTACAGCTCGGCCACCTCGTAGATCCGGTCCCGCGCGTCGACCTTGAGCCGGGCGGTGATCCCGGACCGGGTGTCGAGCGCGTCCAGCAGCTCGTCCCTGGTGCAGGGCTGGTCGCCGAGGCCCTGGTCGTCGATGGTCGCGCCGTTGTCGGACCGGGCGGGGTGGATGTTGCTCGCGCTCCACACCTTCAGGTTGGTCGCGAGCGGGAGGCGGTGCGGCCCGTCGCCGGGCACGTCCACGTAGTGCGGCTCCATCTCGCCGGTGCCCCTTTTTTGGTTCACGATTCTCGCGAATGATTCCGGCTGGTCAGAAAGAAAGAATGTTGTGCGTGGAGTTCTGGAAGGTGCCGATCTTGACCGACTTCAGGCGGAACTCGTAGTAGCCGGGCGCCGAACCGTCCATCGCGGTCACCTTCGTCGCGACCCCGGTGGTCGCCCCCGGCGGGACGACCGCGACACCGTCGGCGACGAAGGTGTCGAGATCCGCCTTGTCGCCGCTGGTCCAGGTCGCCGGCGCGAAGATGGACGAGCCCGGCGGGACGGTGATCGCCGTCGCCGGGGCGGGCACCTCGACCTTCTCGACCGGCACCGTCAGGGCGTCCCCGTGCGCGTTGGTGAAGCTCAGCTCGGGCCATCCCTGTACGGTGACCGGCTTGTTTCCGTTGTTGGTCAACGTGATCAGGGCGACGTCGGTGCGCTGCACGGAGAACTCGGCGGTCAGTGACGTCGCGGTGCCGGTGGCGGTGTCGTCGCCCGCGACCACGGCGTCGGTGGCGTCGGTGGCGTTGGTGGCGTTGGTCGCCGCCTGGTCCTTGGCGACGGACGACGGTCCCGCCCCGGTCCCGGCCTGGCTGGAGATGGCCCCGCAGGCGGTCAGCCCGATCGCGAGGCCCAGCATCGAGACGCTGACGACAATCGCACGAATACGCATGCCCTATTCCCTTTTGGAGTTCCCGGTGGCAATCAACCTGCTTTCACCGGAAAAGACGCCCCGCCTCATAACGGGTTGCGAGAAGAAAGGGCAGAAGAAGAAAAGCAACCTCGCCGAACGCCGTGCGTCCGGAGTCGCGCGGCTCAGGAAAGTATGGGATCCGTCCCGCCCGTGCCCGGCCGCCGCTGGGCAGGACCCGGTAGCCGACGCGCGAGACTAGGCGCCGAGCGAGCGGATCCCGACCTGCGTGCGACCGTTGGTCTCGGCGGCCGTGATGTCGCCATCGGCGTGCGAGACACGGTTGCGGCCGGAGCGCTTGGCGTGCAGCAGGGCGGTGTCGGCCACGTGGATGAGCCGGTCCAGCGCGGTGCCGGCCGTGGGGTAGATGGCCGTGCCGACGGACACGGAGAGGCCCTTGATGGTGGTGAGGCTGTCGTCACCGAGGGGGACCGCGAGCTGGGTGACGGCGTGGCGCACCCGCTCGGCGACCTCACCGACGTCCGGCGTCGCGATGTCCGGCAGGAGGACGACGAACTCCTCGCCGCCGAACCGCCCCACGGAGTCGTAGTCGCGGACACTGCGGTTGATCGTCGCGGCCACGGCCTTGAGCACGGCGTCGCCCGCGAGGTGGCCGTAGGTGTCGTTGATCTTCTTGAAGTGGTCGATGTCGACCATGAAGATCGCCAGCGTCCCGGACGAGCGCTTGGCCCGGTCCAACTCCCGGCTGGCGATGTGGTGCCAGCCCGCGTTGTTGAACAGCCCGGTCTTCTCGTCGGTGGCGACCGCGGCCTCGAGCTGCTTGATCAGCACGTGCCGGTGCAGGAGCAGCAGCGGCGGGTAGATCATCAGCACCAGGATCGGCTGGTAGACCAGCGCCGTCGCGGTGAGCCCGCCAAGACACAGCGTCACCAGCTCGAGCGCGTTGTCCCCCCAGGTGCCGACCAGGTCGGTGAGCGACCGTTGCTCGGTGTACAGGTAGATGCCGGCGGCGGCGCCGACCAGGTTGACCAGTTCGAAGACCAGAGCCGCGACCAGCACCACGGCCGAGCCGCGGATCCCCGCGGCCGGGGTGCCCGCGAGCCCGCCGAGACCCGTGATGTGCAGGACGAACGCGGCGCCCCAGCACGACAGCATGGCCCACGCGGTGCTTGCCACGACACGGTGAGCCGGCCGGGTGCGGACATGCCGCCACACGCGGAACCACAGGTGCAGGTACAGGGCGGCGGCCAGCACCACGGCCCAGCCGGGGGAGAGGAGCACGACTCCAGCGAGATACCAGACGGACGTCACGTTGATGTGGGTCTGGCCGCCCATCCAGCGCCGCACGCGCTCGATCCGCCGCGACATCTCCGCCTGGGCGATGCCCATCACCAGCAGGATCGGGAACCACCGCAGGTCATGGCCGGTGCCGGGCTCGGCGAGCAGGCTCGCCACGGTGACGCCGATGGCGATGGCTTCGCTCGCCAGTACGAACACGACCCACCGCGGTCTGGCCGAGGTCCAGAGCGCCCATCGAGCCGGGGACGACATGAGGCGAAACCGTGGCCGAACTCGGGCACCCCCTGCCATGCGTTCGTGCCTCATACTGTTCATGCTTTACTCATCACCCCCTCAGGCGAAGGGTATCCGTCCCATCACGGGATGTCAGCCAAAGTGGGTGCGAAGCCGCCCAGACCGACTGGAAGGTGAACGACCATGCGTACGCGTGAACTCTGATCGCACCCGTATATGCCGTACCCTCTGACCGACCGTCGAGCCGAGGTGAGGTTTTCGTGCGCACTCGCGAATTGTGACCAGTTCTATTCACCTGCTTTCGAGGACCATCCGTCCGGGTCGGTCGTAGCCGCGTGATGCCACGCCACCGCCGCCGGGACGGCGACGAGGACCCCCACCACTCCCACGAGGCCGACCACCCGGGCCGTGCCGGCGGCGTCGGCGACCACGCCGGCGAGCAGCGGACTCAGGCCCTGGATCGTGGCCATCCCTGACTGCGCCAGCCCCAGCGCCTGTGCCCGGTTGTCGTCGGGCACGCCGCGGGTGAACGAGGCCGTCGCCTGGATCATCACCGCGGTGCCGAGGGCCCCGGCGACCACGAACAGCGCGATCGAGGGTACCAAACCCGGCTTGAGCAGGCAGAACAGCAGGGGCACGCAGCTGGCGACCATCAGCGGGCCCAGCAGCGCCGCCCGCCGGTCCGCGGCCACGAACCGGGTGAACAGGAATGCGCCGATCGCGCTGCCGAACGGATCGGCCGCGAGGATCAGTCCGACGGCCGTCGTGCCGCCGCCGATCTCCGCGGTGTACGGCGCCGCCAGGCCCTCGTAGACGATCAGCAGCGACGACAGCCAGATGAACACCACCAGCGTGCGCACGCCCTTGTCCTGCCAGATCACCCTGGCGCCGGCGAGCGCCGACCTGGCGAACGCGCCGGGCGCCGGCGAGCCGTTCCGGTGCGCGGCCGGGCGGTACCGGACGCCGAACCACATGAACAACGCCGAGGCGACGAACGTGGCCGCGTCCAGCACCAGCGCGGTCGAGGGGCTGAGCCACCCCAGCAGCGCGCCGCCGCCGGCGAACCCGAGCATCTGCGCGGTCTGCATGGTGATGGTGCGGATACCCATGCCGACGACGTACTTGTCGCCCTCCAGCACGTCCGGCAGCAGTGCCAGCTGGGCGGCCTTGAAGGGCGCCTGCGCGAACGACACCAGCCCGACCAGCACGCACAGCACCCAGAACGGCATCCCGGGCAGCGCGACCAGCGCGATCAGCGCCGCCCGCACCAGGTCGGCGACGACCATGACCGTCCGGCGCGGGAACCGGTCGGCGAGGCCGGACAGGAACACCCCGCCGAGGAACGAGGGGGCCAGCGTGAGCGCGTAGGTCAGTCCGGCGAGTGCCGCGGAGGACGTGCGGTGGTACACCAGCACGGCGAGCGCGACGCGGGCCAGCTGATCGCCGGCCTGGGACAACCCCTCGGCCGCCCACATCGCCCGGAATTCGCGTACGGCGAAAACGGCGCGGAATGTGACCCGGTCCGCTTTCACGAAGTTCCTCCACCCTTGCCTCGCACCCGCGCCCCAGTCCCAGCGCAACCGTAGCTTCGGGGGCGGTGGCGAACAAACAGTCCGCCGCAGGCCGGTGACAATACGCAACACTTGTTTCCCGCGCGCGAGTGACGCGGGAAAGCGTTGCGGTTAGGCCGAATTCCCCTTGGGAATTGCGTCGTTCGGCCTACCCCCGGGTGAGGGGTGTGGCGTCGGCTCGGGTGACGGTGGCACGGCCGTCGCGTTCGTCGCGGCGGCGGGAGGTGTCGTGGTTGGGCCGAATTCCGCTCGGGAACTGCGTCGTTCGGCCTACCCCTGGATGAGGCGTGCACCATCGGCGTGGGCGACGCGGTTCCGGCCGGTGCGCTTGGCCTGGAGAAGCGCCGCGTCGGCGGCGTCGACCAAACCGTCGAGCACGGTGCCCGAATACGGGTACACGGCGGTGCCGACCGAGACGGAGAGGTCCTCGACGGTGTCGTCGCGGATGGGGACGGCGAGCTGCGTGACGGCGTGGCGGACGCGTTCGGCGATCTCGTCGACGTCGGCCGGCGCGATGTCGGGCAGGAGGACGACGAACTCCTCGCCGCCGAAGCGGCCGACGGAGTCCGCGTCACGGAGGCTGAGGCTGATCGTCGAGGCGACGGCACCGAGCACGGCGTCGCCGGTGAGATGTCCGTAGGTGTCGTTGACCCGCTTGAAGTGGTCGATGTCGACCATGAAGACGGCGAAGGTGCTCGCGGACCGCCTCGCCCGGTCGAGCTCGCGCTCGGCGATGAGCTGCCAGGCGCCGTTGTTGAACACGCCGGTCTTCTCGTCGGTGGCGACCGCGACCCCGAGGTGCTTGATCAGGACCTGCCGGTGCAGGAGGACCAGCGGCGGGTACGTCACCAGCACCAGCGCGGGTTGGTGGACCAGGGTGGTGGCGACGAGCCCACCGAGGCACAGGGTCACGACCTCGAGCGCGTTGTCAGCCCGGGTGCCGAAGAGGTCGGCGAGCGAGGGGCGCTCGATGTACAGGTAGATGCTGGTGGCGACGCCGGCCAGGTTGACGAGCTCGAAGACGAGTGCCGCGGCCACGACCACCGCGGTGTCGTGCAGGGGACCGGGCGTCGCGGTCGTGAGGCTGTCGAGGCCGGTGGCGCTCAGCATGACCGCCGCGGCCCAGCCGGCCAGCATGAACCAGGCGGCGCTCGCCACGATGCGGTGTGCCGGGCGGACGTTGACGTGCCGCCAGACCCGGATCCACAGATGGGCGTAGAGCGCGGCGGCGAGCAGTGCGGCCCAGCCCGGGGAGAGCAGCACGCATCCCGCCAGGCACCAGATCGACGTGACGTTGATGTGGGTCTGCCCGCCCATCCACCGGCGCGTGCGCTCGATCTGGCGCCACATCTCCGCCTGTGCGAGCCCCATCGCCAGCAGCGCCGCGAACCAGACGAGGTCGAGAACGCGTACCGGATCGACGGCCAGGCTCGTGACGGTCACGCCGACGGCCGCGGTTTCGCAGACCAGCGCGAAGCCGACCCACCTCCGCCTGGCCACCGACCAGAGTGCCCATCGACGCGGCGACAGGATCGATGCTTGTCGCCGCAGGAGGGGGCCCCAGGAAATGTGCCTCACAGCTCATCACCCCTCGGACGAAGCGTATCCGCTCCGCCGTGGCGTGTCAGGCGTGTCGCCCTACTGGCGTACCAGCGAGGCGAACCACGTGCCCAGCACCTGCTGTGCGAGCGCGCGCGGCCGTGACCAGGGCCCACGTTCACCCTGGTTGCCGATGCGGGTCATGCCCGCGGTAGAGGTCAGGTGCCGAGCACGGACAGCTCCCACAGCGAGTAGCCCCACTGCGTGCCGCGCTGGGTGCCGGTCACCCGGACGTACCGCGCGTCGGCGCTCACCGCGATGTCGTCGGTGCCGCCGTCGCCCGTCGTCGTCGTGAACACCGACCCCCAGGTCGAGTTGTCGCTCGACGTCTCGATCCGGTACGCACGCCCGTACGCGGCCTCCCAGCTCAGCCGGACGCGGCTGATGTGGTGCACCGCGCCGAGGTCGACGCTGATCCACTGTGGATCGGAGAACGCGCTGCTCCACCGGGTGCCGGTGTTCCCGTCCACCGCGTTGGCGCCGGCGTACGTGCCGGACTCGACGCTGGACACCGTGACCGGACGGCCCCGCGCCAGCTCGACCTCGGTCGGTGGCTGGGTCGTGGTCGCCCTGGCCGCGATCCGGATGCCGCCCAACAGCATGCGGGTGTACAGCGGGTCGGAGTAGGACTCGATGGTGTGGCCGAGGCCGGTGTACCAGGCCCGCCCGCTGCCGACGTCGTGCCACCACGTGATCGGGTGGTCGCCCATGGTCCCGCCGCTGTAGGTCGACTCGTCCAGGCGCATGAGCACGCTCACTGAACCGCGTGGGTTGGCGCGGTAGTTGTACCACTCGTCGAACCGGCTCCACGTCGCCGGCAGATGCGCGGTCGCGTCGCTCGTCCGGTCCTCGACGATCACCGATGCCTGCTGCTGTGCGGGGTGGGACAGGAAGTAGGCGCCGCAGCAGCCGCCGTACCAGGCCCAGTCGTACTCCGTGTCCGCCGCCGCGTGCACGCCGACGTAACCGCCGCCGCCGTTCACGTACGACTCGAACGCCGTCTGCTGCGTGGCGTTCAGCACGTCACCGGTGGTCGAGAGCCAGATGACCACCTGGTACTGCGCCAGGTTCGACGTGGTGAACGCGCCGGCGTCCTCGGTCGCGTCGACCGCGAACCCGTTCTGGCCGCCCAACTGCCGGATCGCCGCGATGCCCGCGGGGATCGAGTCGTGCCGGAACCCGGCAGTCTTCGAGAACACCAGGACCTTCGTCAGCGGCGCGGCGGCCGCCACGGACGGGAACGCCGCCAGGCCGCCCGCGCCGATGCCGAGGGCACCGATGCCGCGCAGCACCGCGCGACGGGAGATGTCCATGCTCATAACGGCCCTCTCAGCTCGAGATGGTGAACGTGTCGATGTCGAACAGCGAGCCAGCGCCGCCGGTGAACACCAGGAACAGCGGACCGCTCGCGGTGCCGGTCAGCGTGGTGGTGACGGTCTGGAACGTTTCCCAGCCGCCGGTGACCGGCACCGCGACCGAGCCGAGCAGCGTTCCGGTCGCCGAGCCCGACCGGATCTGGATCGTGCCGCCCGCGCCCGCGGAAGAGATCCTGGCGGAGAACGCCCGCGCTCCTGCGGTGTTCACCCCCGAGTATCCCGCCCAGTCGCCGTTTTCGATATACCCCAACGTGAATCCGCCGCTCGCGCCGGCGTGCCCCGCCGACTGCACACCGGACTGCGACGTGAAGGCTTCACCCTCCACAGTGGACGATGACCCGCCGCTCGTGCCGAACGTGACGGCGTCGACGTCGAACAGGTTGCCCTGGCCGGTGACACCCTTGAACACCAGGTACAGCGTGGTGGTGCCCGACGGGCCGGCGGTCAGGTTCGCCGAGACGTTCGCGAACGTGTCCCAGCTGCCGGTCGGCGACACCGCCACCGAGCCGAGCAGGGTGCCGGTCGCCGACCCGGCGCGCACCTCGACCGTCCCGCCCGGACCGGCCGACGACACGCGTGCGGTGATCGACGTGACGTTGCCCAGCGCGTACGGGTTGACCGAGATCCAGTCGCCGTCGTCGGTGAAGCCGACCGTCTGGCCGCCCTCGGCGCCGGCGTGCGACGCGGCCTGGATGCCCTGCTGTGCGCCGAAGTGCTCGGCCTGACGGTGTCGCGGCTGCAGGATCCGCTGGGTGTGCGAGGTGAGCCCGCCGTTGTCGGTGTACTCCGCGTCGAAGACGCCGAACACGTTCGCGGACGGGTCGTGCTCACCGTCGACCGGCACCGCGATCGAGCCGGAGCAGCCGGTCTTCTGCGTGATCTGGTGCTGGTGCTGGTCGTGCCCGAGCAGGTAGGTGACCTTCACCCGGTTGCAGTCGATCGTGCCGTCCTCCGGATCGGAGACGCTCACCTGGAACGGCACCGTGTCGCCGAAGGAGAACAGCTGGCCGTTCGCCGGGGTCGTCAGGTTCACCGTGGGCGCGGTGTTGCCGACCGAGATCAGCACGTTCGCCGAACCGGTCAGGCCCTGCGGGTCGGTGACCGTGAGCGTCGCCGTGTAGTTGCCGTTGGCGGTGTAGTTGTGGGTCGGGTTGGCCGCCGTGGACGTGCCGCCGTCGCCGAAGGTCCAGCGGTAGGTCAGCGCGCCGCCCTCGGGGTCGGCGCTGCCGGCCGAGGAGAACGTCACGTTCAGCGGGGCCTGGCCGGACGTCGGCGTGCCGGCCGCCTTGGCCACCGGGTTGCGGTTGGTGCCGCCGATGTACTCGACGCGCCACAGGGCCGCGTTGTTGGCCCCGGTGCCGTAGTCGAGGACGTACAGCGCGCCGTCCGGCCCGAACGCCATGTCCATGATCTGCGTGCCGGTCCACGGGAACGCGCCGATGTCGCCGACGCCGCCGCTGCTCGTCACCTCGATCGCCTTGATCCACTGGCGCCCGTACTCGCCGGCGAAGAACCGGCCGGACAGCGACTGCGGGAACTTGACGTTCGAGCTCAGGTTCGCGTCGTACCGGTAGACCGGGCCGCCCATCGGCGACTCCGAGCCGCCGCCGAACTCCGGCGGGGTGCCGGCGTCGCCGCCGTACCTGATCCACGCGGCCTTCGGTGCGGGCAGCTTCTGCTGGCCGGTGTTGCGGAAGGAGTTGTTCGTCGGCCCGGTGGCGCAGTCGAACTTCGCGCCGGACGGGCCACTGGGGAACGTGAAGTCGTTGTAGGTCTCGGTCGAGGTGTTCGTGCCGGTGCAGTACGGCCAGCCGAAGTTGCCCGGCGCGGTGACGCGGTTGAACTCGACCTGCCCGCCGGGGCCGCGGTTCGCGTTCGTGGCACCCGCGTCCGGCCCGTAGTCGCCGAGGTAGACGATGCCGGTCGCCTTGTCCACGCTCATCCGGAACGGGTTGCGGAAGCCCATCCCGTAGATCTCGGGCCGCGTGCCGGCCGTGCCGGGTGCGAACAGGTTGCCGGACGGGATCGTGTACGTGCCGTCGGCCTGCGGGTGGATCCGCAACAGCTTGCCGCGCAGGTCGTTCGTGTTGCCCGCGCTGCGTTGCGCGTCGAACTGCGGGTTGCGGTTCGTGCGCTCGTCGATCGGCGTGTAGCTGTCGGACTGGAACGGGTTGGTGTCATCACCCGTCGTCAGGTAGAGGTTCCCCGCGGCGTCGAAGTCGATGTCGCCGCCGACGTGACAGCACTGGCCGCGGTCGTTCTGCACCGCCAGCACGACCTTCTCGCTGCCGAGGTTCAGCGTGTCGTCGCTGTTCAGCGTGAAGCGGGACAGGTGCAGCTCGCCCTTCCAGCGGTCCCAGTCGGTCTGTGTGCCCTCGGTCGGCGCGTCACCGTCCGGTGTGGACAGACGCGGCGAGTAGTACAGCCAGACGTACCGGTTCGTGGCGAAACCGGGGTCCACGGCGACGCCTTGCAGGCCCTCCTCGTCGTGGGTGTAGACGTTGAGCCTGCCGGCGACCTTGGTGTTGCCGGCCGCGTCGGTCACCCGGACCGTGCCGTCCCGGGCCGTGTGGACGACCGACCGGTTGGGGAGGACGGCGAGCGACATCGGCTCGCCCAGCTCGGCCGACCCGCTGGCCAGTGACACCTGTTGGTAGTCGCCTGGCGGGATGACCGAACCGGCCTGTGCGGCGGGCGTCGCCACCGCCATGGCCGTCACCATGGTGGCCGCGACGAGCAGGGAGCGCCGCCGCACTCCTTTGTGCGTCATGATTCTCCTAGTGGGTGATCAGATCGAACCGGGCTGGGCGCCGGCGTTCTCGGCGGTGACGTCCACGAGTCCCACGGCGAGGAACGCTGCCTCGAGCGTCGCGAAGGACAGTTGCCAGCAAGTCATCGGATCTCCTTGGGACGGCCGTTGTCCTTGATCGATCCATGCGGGGGAGGCGAGCACCTTACATCGGATCTTTACTGGAACCGGTTCCGGCTGTCAAGAAATTTCGCACTTCTAGTGTGTGAATTGCACAGATTGGTCCAGTCGGGTGCATCGTCATACTGAGACGCGTGACGGTCAGGGAGCCACGGCTGGAGATCGAGTACTGCACGCAGTGTCGGTGGCTGTTGCGTGCGGGCTGGACCGCGCAGGAGCTGCTGACCACATTTACCACAGATCTGGGCGAGATCGCGCTGATCCCGGGCACGGGCGGCGTCTTCGACGTCCGCCTCGGCGACGAGCCGGTGTGGTCACGCAAGGAGCGCGGCGGCTTCCCGGAGATGGCGGAGCTGAAGCAACTGGTGCGCGACCGCATCGCGCCGGCCCGCGACCTCGGCCATTCGGACCGCCGCTGACGGATCGGCCTGCCGGATCGCGGTTCGATGAAGGGCAGCCGCTGGCCGCGTACCGTTTCGGGCGCCGGCCGAACCGGCGGTGGCGGTCGATCGAGTTGCCGCCAACCGCTTGCCGCTGGCCGGATTCGCGTTCGCTGACGGAGCGGCTTGGCAGATCGCGGTTCACTGAACGGCAGCCGCTGGCCGTGCACCGTTTCGGGCGCTGGCCGAACCGGCGGTGGCGGTCGATCCGGTTGCCGCCAACCGCTTGCCGCTGGCCGGATTCGCGTTCGACCCGACGCCGCCGGCCGCAGCGGAGCTGATCGAACCGCGGCCGAGCGGACCGGCGGGCCGCCGCCCACCAGCCCGGCGCGGGCGTCGGCCCGTGCTCGTCAGCGCGTGGGTGACGCGATCAGGTCGGCCGCCAGATGCGCGGCCGCGAGGGCGTCCTCGTCGCCGGTGCGTTCGTAGGACTCCACGGCCGTGTCGGCGAACTTGAGCACGTGCTCGTCCTGGTGGTCGGCCACGCGGTCGAGCAGGGCGCCCACCGGGTCGCCGGCCGCCGGCAACGCCCTCGGCCGGGCCGGCGGGCCGGCGTAGGTGACCGTGATCGCGGCCGCCGCGGTCCACGCCGCGGTGAGGCTCGGTCGCCACAGTTCCCTCGGCAGCACGGGAAGGCAGTGCAGCACGGCGTTCGGCGCGGTCGCCGTGTGCACGAGCAGCACCGGCGAGCCCCGGCCGGCCCGCGGGTACCGGACGGTCGCCGCGTCCACGAGCGCGCCGAGCACGGCCGGCACGCCGTCCGGGTCCGCCGGCACGTCCAGCGACGCCACCGCGCCCGGCCACCCGGGCAGCCGGCCCAACCGCGCGAGGCGATGCGCGATGTACCCGGTCCGGTCGGGCAGCGCCGGCAACGCGTCGAGCGCCGCCGCGGGGGAGAGGCCGCCGCGCCCGTGTCCGCCGGGCAGGACACGCGAGCGCGCGGCCCAGAACGCGAGCCCGTTGGCCAGCTCGTCCAGTGCCTGCCCGGCGGTCGTCGTCGTCAACGCGCGCACGGCGTGCCCGACCCGGATGACGCCGTGGGTCGAGCCGGCGGCGATGCCCGGGAGCAGCCGCGGCCACCACGTCGCGAGGGTCTCCCGCCACGGCCGGTCGCGGACCTCCGCGCGGAAGAAGGCGGTCCAGTCGGCGATCCGCCGCGCATCGCCGAGTGCCGAGCGCCAGTCGGTGATCCGCTCGTCCGGCCGCGGCAGCTCGGCCAGCCGCCCGACGTAGCGGTCGAGCCACACGTCCAGCCTGATGTCGAGCCCACGCCGCACCATCACCTCGGCCGCCATCGGCCCGTGGTTGGTGAGCCCGTGGTTGCCCTCCTCGTCCCCGCCGAACTCGGGCCCGGCGTCGTGCAACCGTTCGTAGGCCGCCAGCAGCTCGTCGCTCATGGCCCGAACCCTCGCAGCGAGCCCGTCCACTGGTCGACGATTAGGCATGGAACTAATCTCGGACCCGTGATCGAGCTGGAGTTCACACCGGAGGACTACCGCCGGATCCGGTTCGCGTTCTCACCCGTCGCGGAGACGGTGAGCAGCCTGCGCGCGCTGACGGCCGGGCGGCGCAACGGCCTGCACGGGCCGTGGCTCGCCGCCGTCGGGCCGCGGCTCGACGGCGTGGACATGGAGCTGCTGACGTCCCTGGTCCGCCCGGCCGGCTACCTCCCCGACTTCCTCGTCCCGACCCCGCCCGGCCGGACGGCGACGATGGAGTCGAGCCTGGCCCAGATCACCGGCACCGCGACCGACGTGGTGGCCGGGGAGCTGGCGCACCTCGCCCAGCACCGGGTCGCGCAGCGGGGCCCCGGCCGCGCCCGGCGCGCCGCGCTGATGCGGGACCTGCTCGCGGACCCCGAGCGCGCGGTGTCGCGGATCGCGGCCGAGCTGGCCCGGTACTGGCGGCAGGCGGTCGAGCCGCACTGGCCGCGCGTGCACGCGTTGCTACAGGCCGACCTCGCCCACCGGCTGGACGAGCTGGCGGCGGGCGGGGTGGCGCAGCTGTTCCGCACCCTGCACCCGTCGGTGTCGATGCGTGGCGACCTCCTGACGGTCGTGAAGTACTACGAGGGCCGCGCGCGGCTCCGTGAGCGCGGGCTGATGCTGGTGCCGTGCGCGTTCGCGTGGCCGGACGTGTGGGTGAGCACGGCGGATCCGCTGCCCAGCCTGACGTACTCGCCGCGCGGGCTGGGCAGACTGTGGGAGCCGGCGCCCGGCGCGCACCGGTCGCCGCTGGCGGCCGTGCTGGGCCGCACGCGGGCGACCATCCTGGCGTTGCTGGACCTGCCGATGTCCACGACACAGCTGGCCGCACAGCTGGAGCTCGCCGCGCCGACCCTGAACGTGCACCTGAAGTCGTTGCAGGCCACGGGAATCCTGACCTCCCACCGCGACGGCCGGGCAGTCCTCTACCGGCGCACACCGCTCGGCGACCAACTGGTCGGCGCTCAGCTCCGCGCGGGTCTCACTGATTGGCCCTATTCGTGCGGCAGCACGTAACAGAATCGCTGGATGCGTGGCGCCCAGGATCGGAACACGGTGATGTCGTTGAGACGGAGGACCGGTCTCATTCGGGTCAGCGCGGTGTGCATACGGGTGCAGGCGGCGGCCTCGGTCTCGTCGAGACTGCCGTGCACCAGGTTCCGCCATCCGTCATCGGCGCGGGTCGGTTCAAGATCGTTGACGAATTCGCCCCACGAGGTGCGTACCAGGGAGCGCATGAGGCCTCCCTTACGCCGGTCGTCGGGTTCAGTGTCCAGCAGTCGGCCGAACAGGGGGGCCTGCGCGGTCAGCAGACCGAGTAGTAGTGCGACTGCTTCGTGCTCGCCGGGCTCGTCGACGGTGCCGAGAAAGCGGGAGGCGTCGGACAGGTCACGGGTGGCGCGTACCATCCGATACTGGTTCATCAGCCGTTTGGCGGCGCGCGGCGTCTCGATGAGCGGCGCCAACGCTGCCAGCAGGGCGAGTTCGTGATCTGTCAGCGGTCTGGGAATTTCCGGCTGCCCCGCGTCCTGAATGTCTACTTCAGACTTTTCCTCGATGTCCATATGGAACGTTTGAGCAGGGGACAACGGGAGGGGTAGGTCATCGGGTTCGTGCTGAGCTGGCGATGCCAAGGAAGCGCGCCTCTGATCGCCGGCCATTGAGCGCAGCAGATCACGCAGCGAGTCAGGCGACATCCGGGGCAGGACCAGAGGAAGGTTGAAGATCTTCTCCAGATAGTCCGTCGGGGTGGCCTGTCCGTCCGCGCCGGGGCGCTCGTCGAGCAGCTGACGGTAGTGCGAGCCGACCGAGCGCGTAAGCCAGCGCGGGTCCACGCCGACCACCACGACGAACAGGTCCAGGGCGAGCAGCAGGTGGACGGCCTGCAGCACCTCGACCACCTGCTCCGGGTCGCAACGGTCGAGGTCGTCGATGTAGAGCACGATCCGGTCGATCGGCGGGTGTTCCGGGGTCGGGCGGGTCCGCCATTCCTTGAGCAGCCGGATCAGCTGCTCAAAGTCCTTGCGTATGGTCGAGATCAGGCCGAGGTTGCCGGTGTAGGCGTCGCCGCGCGCCCGGTCGGCGAGGAATGAGTACAGCCGCTGGCCCGGGCTTAGCTCAGCCAACTGTCGGCCCAGCTCGCCAACTCGGGACACCACTTCGTCCAGCTGGGCCTGCGCCACCTGCTGCTCCGCCTCCGCCCGTCGCAGCCCCTCGAGCAGCTTCGGCGGGGCCGTGATCACCTCATCTGCGATTCGGCGAAGCTTGCGCAGCCCAGACCTGATCACACCCATGACCGTGAAACTCGTGACGAAGACGGTAGCGAGCAGGCCGCTGCCGACCGTGGCCAGCCAAATGCGCAGCTGCGGTGCAAGCAAAGCCACGGCCAGTCCCACGGCGACGAGGACCGCGGTCGCCGCGGCCGCTGTCCTGGCCCGACGAGCCCACGGCGAGCGCCGCAAGACATCGGCTTCGTCGAGGATGCCGTGCAGCTGCTCCACGAACAGCTTTCCCTGCTCTACCTCGTCATTGATGCCTAGGCGGCGCCAGATGCCGCTGATCTCGTCCCGAAATGCCGGCGAGTCCAGGAGGTCTCGGATGCTGGTCGCGTGATGGCGGGCAGCCTCGTCCACACGGGCGCGTAGGTCGGCGACCTCGGCCTCGGCGTGTTCGGTCGCGACCTTCAGGACCTCGCGCTGGCTGAGCACCTGGCTTAGCTCGTCACGCAGGCGGCGGCGATCGTGCGCGACGTCAGGTCCAGGGCCAGCGAGTTGGCGGAATATCTCGTCACCAAGGCTTGCCCACAGGTTGCTGTCCGCGTAGTGCCAGGCGTTGAACCCGATCTGTGTGATCGAGCCGCAGTAGGGCCCGGCACCAGCGAGGTCGTCGATCCGCTGGCGCAGCAGGCCCATGAAGTAACTCTTGCCCGCACCCCACTCGCCGAAGACTCCCACCGACAGCGGCAGCGGCGTCGCCCGGTCGGCGATCACCGTGGCCAGCATGGACACGTACGGCCCAAGCCCGAGCCGATCATCGGACAGGGGTATCCCCACGTTCGGATCAACCCGGTCACTGTCGAACCCACCCGCGAGGTCATCCGAGTAGATCGGTTCCGACGCGACGACAGCGCCGATGGTCACGGCGCCGGCGCCGGCGACAGCGTCCTGCCATGCGGTTCGGATCGCCATTTCAGTCCTGCTGTCCTTGCAGACGAACACGACCTCCCGCAGCGCCGTGGCGGCACGAAGACGCGCCACGACGGTCTCGTCGCAGACTATCTTTGCCACATCCAGCGGATTGAACCCCAGCATGCCAGTGCCCAGCAGTGGCAGCCCCAATTTTCTGCAACCCCGCCGGTTGGCGAATTCGACGGCCACCTGCGTGGCCTCCCTAATGGTCTCCAGTGTGACTGGTCTGGCGGGGTCAGGATGCGATGTCGCCAGGATTGCGCGCCGGAGGTGACCGCCATGTCTGCCGCTGGCATCGAGGTCCAACATGACCGGTCGCTGGGGCCAGATCCTCTCGTAGTCAATCGAGTCCCAGTTCAGCTCCGGATACTGGTCGCTCACCGCGTGGCCGAGTTCTCCGAGCGTCGAGCCAACCGAGAGCACGATTGTGTCGATGTCAAGCAGCCACGGCTTGGACGTTCTGACGACCGACACCTGGACCTGACCGACGTCTGCCAAATGGATCACGCCGTCGGCGGGAGCCTCGACCATCCGCATGCTCCTCCCCAGTAAGTAACCGCGCGGTTTATCAGGATGCCAGGTTCGAGCAATGCCTCAATGGTGACTCCGACATATTGGCCCTTTCACCCTGCGGTGAGAGGAGCGTGTTTCGTGCCGCGAACGTGCCATTCGGGTCGTTGGGTGACCGCAACGTGCCGTTCGCGACGTGGCCACCGTCACGAACGTGTCGGGCGCCCGTGATCGGGATGTGTGAGACTCTGGCGTGCCCAACTCCGTGCTGACCAGCCCGCCGGGTTCGTTCCCGTGGAGCGTCCTGCATGATCGCCACCCGAAGCTCATCGCCAAGGTGCGTGCTGGTCTGCCGTACTCGCCCGATCGCCTGCGGGCGCTGGACGAGCTGGCCGAGGAGATCACCGGCGCCATCCGCCCCCTTCCCGAGGACGCGCACGACTTCGCGCTCTGGGCGGAGTGGGGCCGGGACCACCTCGGCGAGTCCTGGTACGACGTGCCGTTCCTGTGGGCGGAGAGCTTCTTCTACCGCAAGCTGCTGGAGGCGGTCGCCTACTTCCGGCCGGGGCCGTGGCACGGCATCGACCCGTTCGAGCCGGCCAAGTCCGCCGAGCTACGCGGCCGGGAGCTGGCGGACGAGCTGGACATGCTCGGCGACCGCCCCGGCCGGGACGCGCTGCTGACCGCGGCACTGTGGGGAAACCAGGCCGATCTCGGGTTCCAGCTACAGACCCGGGGCGGTCGTGCGTCGGCGCTGGTGGTCGACGACAGCGCGGCGATGTGGCCGCTCCTCACCGGCACCGTCTGCCTCGTCGCCGACAACTCGGGCCGTGAGCTGGTGCCGGACCTGCTGCTCGCCGACCACCTGCTGGCCGCGGGTGCCGACCGGATCCTGTTGCACGTCAAGGCATACCCGTACTTCACCTCCGACGCGACGATGGCCGACGTGCTGGCGTGCCTGCGCCGCCTGAGAGACGGACCGGCGGGAGAGCGGCTCTGGCAGGCAGTCCGGGACGGTGCCCTGGTCGTCGGCGCGCACCCGTTCTCGGTGGCGCCGTTGTCCTACCACGACATGCCGGCGGATCTGGCGGAGGACTTCGCGACCGCCTCGGTCACGATCATGAAGGGCGACCTGAACTACCGCCGCCTCGTCGGCGACCGCGCGTGGCCGCCCGGCACCCCGTTCGAGACGGTCACGGCGTACTTCCCCGGCCCGGTGGTGGCCCTGCGCACGCTCAAGTCGGACGTCGTGGTCGGCGTGCCCGCGGACGTGCTGGCGGACCTCGAGTCCAGCGGCGAACCGTGGCGCACCAACGGCGCCCACGCGTTGGTCCAGGTAGCCGGCTGACCGGTCGGGTGCCCAGTCACCCCCGCGTGATCAGCTGCCGGGCGAGGTCCACGATCGGGCGGACGGTCGTGTCGTAGTTGCTCAGCACGATGGCCACCCAGCCCGAGTCCGGGAACACGTCGATGTTGTTCGCCCGGCCGGGACCGCTGCCGGTGTGGCCCACGATGCGGTGCTCGCCGATGATCGTCTCGACCTGGCCGTAGCCGTAGAACTGCGGGGCGTCCGGGCCGGTGGCCTGCTTGCCGCTCGTCGCCACGGCCGTGTACGCGCGGTTGAGCAGCCGGCCGCCGTGCAGTGCGGTGGCGAAGCGGAGCAGGTCCGCCGCGGTGCAGAACGCACCGGTGAACGGCCCGCCCACGTACGGGAAGTACGGCAGCCCGGTGGCGTCGGCGCGACCGCCGCCGGGCTGGGTCGCGTAGGCGCGGGCGATGCCGCCGTCCGCCCGGATCCGGGGCCTGGTGAAGAAGTCCGAGGTGGACATGCCGGCCGGCGCGAAGACGTGCCGGCGCACGTAGTCGTAGAAGGACAGCCCGGACACCGTGGCGACGATCTCGCCGAGCACGAAGTAGCCGTCGTTGCTGTAGCTGAACCGGCTGCCGGGCGTGAACCGCGACGGCAGCGTGCGCAGGTAGGCCGACATCCCCTGCCACACCTCGTCGACGCTGTCCCACGAGTCCTCGTCGGCCGGCCGCTGGTTGGTCAGGCCCGGCCGGCCGGCGCCCGCGGTGTGGGTGAGCAGCTGGTGCACGGTCGCCTGTGCCACCTCGGCCGGATACCCGTCGAGGTACGTGCCGAACGGTAGGTGGCAGGCCACGGCACCCTGCTGCACGAGCTGTGCGAGCGCCACGGCCGTGAGGCTCTTCGTGATCGACGCGAGGTCGATGCGGGTGTCGGTGCCGATGGGCACGTTCTCGTCGCGGTTGGCCAGGCCGTGTGACCTGGCCAGCACCGGCCGGCCGTGGCGGGCCAGCAGGACGGTGCCGGAGAACTGGTCGGCCGCCGCGCGGTCCGCGACGAACCGGTCGAACTGCCCGCCGGGCAGGAGATCCCTCGGCACGGACCCGCCGGTGCGGGTGGCCGAGGCGGTGCCGGTGGCGGCGCCGGTGGCGAGCAGTCCGGCGGCGCCGAACACGCCGAGGGCCGTCCTTCGGGTGGTGGACATGCTGGATCCCCTTACCTGGTCAGTGATTCGTGGACGGCGGTGACGATCTCGGCCTGTAGCTCGCCGGCGCGGGCCTGCAGTGCCATGGCCTCCGCGAGCGAGCCGACGTTCCGGTCCAGGAACTCCGCGAACACCACCGGCCGGCCGTCCGGCAGGAAGAGGTAGCCGGCCATCGCCTTGTAGAGCTTCGTGCCGGTGCCTCCGGTGCCGGTCTTGGCGTACACGTGTCCGGCGGCCGGGGAGTCGGGCGTGACGTCCGCGAGCGTGCCGTCGCGGCCGAGGATCGGCAGAGCCCGGTAGTACGCGTCGAAGTACGGCTGTCGAACCAGGTGATCCAGGAACTGGACGAAGAAGTTCGGCGAGTAGGCACCGTCGTCCGACTCGGCGGGATCGAGGCCCGCCTGCGCGAACAGCGCCCGCTGGAGGCCGACGCCGGTCGCCTTGGCGGTGACGGGGTCGTGGCCGGCGACCGCGCCGACGAGGTAGGGGAAGTAGACGGTGTGGACGTTGGAGCTGAGCTTGAGCATGACCTTGGACAGCTCCGCCAGCGCGGGCGAGACGTGCTCGGCCACGAGGTGCCGGGCCGCCGGCGTCGTCGGCGCGCCCACAACGCCGATGCCGGCGTCGTCGAGTGCCTGTGCGAACGCGACCTCGGTGAAGCGCGCCGGGTCGGGCACGTAGTACGGGCGCACCACCGGTTGCCCGCCGGCCACGACGTCCCCGGTGAGCCGCACGGTGTGGCTGCCGTCCGGGTTCGTGGCGGTTCGGGTGAACGTCAGCGGCCGTGGCGCCTGACCGGCGGGAATCGTGGTCACGTCACCCTGCACGCTCACGTACGAGGTCCGGGGCGAGATCCGCAGCTCGGCAGGCGTGCCCGCCGCCGGGCCGGGCGTCACCACGACGTCGACGACGTTGTCGTTGAGCATCATGGGCGACACGGGAATCGGGTCGTTGCCGTTGGCGATGTCCTCCCGCCCCTCGCGGAACAGCGACGCGTCCACGACGATCCGGCCCTCGACCCGCCGGATGCCCCGGCACCGCACCTGCCCGGCGAGCGCACGCAGCTGCTGGAGCGGGTCGCCGTGAATGAGGTCGGTGGCGCTGCCGTAGGTGTGGTCCGGGTAGGGCACGGCGACCTGTCCGTGTGGTCGCAGCCGGGGGCCGAGCACGAGGTCGCCGCCGGCCACGAGGACGAGGTCGCCGTCGAGCACGCCGTGGCGTACCGGACCGGTTCGGTGGACCCGGGTGCGGAAGCGGTGGTCCGCCCCGAGCGCCGCGAACGCCGACCCGGCGATGAGCACCTTGACCGCCGACGCGGGGACGAACTGGTCGTCGGGGTTTAGTGTGTGGAGCGGCGTGTCGGCGCCGTGCGGTTGGAACCGCATGCCCCAGCGCGCGCCGGCGAACTCGGACCCGTCGATGATCTCCCGGATACGCGTGGCCAGCGCGGGATCGGCGTGCACGGGATCGGCGGGATTGGCGGGACCGGCGTGCGCGGTGTTCGAGGTGGACAGTAGACCGGCGGCGGCGACCGGTGCGGCGCCGAGCATGCCGAGCACCGCCCGCCGGGATGGTGGTTGGTTCATGCCGGTAGAGGTACGCGCCCGTGGGTTGCACCGAGGTGACACCGGTGGTGTAACCGCGACGCAACGTCTCCTCCGGCACGCTGGCGCGCGTGCGGGTACTGGTGATCGAGGACGACGCCGAGCTGGCCGAGGCGATCGGGGTCGGGTTGCGGCGGGAAAGCATGGCCGTGGACGTCGTGTTCGACGGCGTGACCGGGCTCGAACTGGCGCAGGTCAGCGACTACGACGTGATCGTGCTCGACCGGGACCTGCCGGGCCGGCACGGCGACGACGTGTGCGCGCGGCTGGTCGCCGGCGGGTGCCGTGGCCGGGTGCTGATGCTGACCGCCGCCGCGACCATCGAGGACCGGGTGGACGGTCTCGGTCTCGGCGCCGACGACTACCTGCCGAAGCCGTTCGCGTTCGCCGAGCTGGTCGCACGGCTTCGTGCGTTGTTCCGGCGCGCGCAGCCCGCCCTGCCGCCGGTGCTCGCCCACGCGGGTCTCGTGCTGGACCCGGCCCGCCGGTTCGCGAGCCGGGACGGCCTGCCACTGGAGCTCGGGCCGAAGGAGTTCGGCGTGCTGGAGCTGCTGCTGGCCGCACAGGGCCGGATCGTGCCGGCCGAGGAGCTGCTGGAACGGGTGTGGGACCAGATGGCCGACCCGTTCACCACCGCGGTGAAGGTGACGGTCAGCCGCCTGCGCCGCAAGCTGGGGTCACCGCCGCTGATCGAGACCGTGCCACAGGCCGGTTACCGGATCGGGACATGACCCGCCGGACCGTCCGCTGGCGGCTCACGTTCGTCTACAGTGGACTATTCCTGCTCTCCGGCGCCGCACTGCTGCTCATCACCTACCTGCTGGTGGCGGGCGGTTTTCCGGTGGTCCAGCTGCGCGACGCGCCGGAGGGCGACGGGATCATGCGGATCTGCGCACAGCCGGACGGCCCGGTCGTCACGGACGGCGAGTTCACCGCGTGCGCCGAGCGGGCACGCGACCTGATGGCGGCGCAGCAGGCGGAGACGCTGCGCCGGCTGTTCCTCCGGTCCGGCGCCGCGCTGGCGATCATGACCGTCGCGTCCGTCGGCCTCGGCTGGCTGGTGGCCGGCCGCGTCCTCCGTCCACTTCGGACGATCACCGCGACCACGAGGCGCATCTCGGCGAGCGACCTGCACCAGCGCCTCGCGATGACCGGTCAGCAGGACGAGATGAAGGAGCTGGGCGACACGATCGACGGCCTGCTCGCCCGGCTGGAGGCGGCGTTCGACGCCCAACGCCAGTTCGTGTCGAACGCGTCGCACGAGCTGCGCACCCCGCTGGCACGGCAGCGAACGCTGCTGGAGGTCGCGCTGGCCGACCCGGCCCCGACCGCCGCGAGCCTGCGGGCGGTGTGCCGACGGGCGCTGGCGGCGGGGGAGCAGCAGGAGAGGCTGATCGAGGCCCTGCTGACCCTCGCACGCGGCGAACGCGGCCTGGACCGGCGAGAGTCCCTTGACCTGCGGGCGATCACGGACGCGGTGGTCGAGGCCCGCCGCGAGGAGGCGAGCGCCAGGACGGTGCGGGTGGACACCGACCTGGCGCCGGCCACCATGCGCGGCGACGCCCGCCTGACCGAGCGGCTCGTGGCCAACCTCGTCGACAACGCCATCCGGCACAACAGGACGGGCGGCACGGTCGAGGTGGCGACCGGCACCAGCGCCGGGATGGCGACGCTGACCGTGACCAACACCGGCCCGGTGATCGCGCAGGAGCAGTTGGCGCACCTGTTCCAGCCCTTCGCCCGCCTTGCCCCCGACCGCACCACCCGCGACGGCCTGGGCCTCGGCCTGCCCATAGTCACCGCGATAACCACCGCCCACGACGCGACACTCGACGCCCGCCCCCTGCCCACCGGCGGCCTGGCCATCACGGTCCGCTGCCCGACGCTGGCCTTCTTACCTACTCGCGAGTAGCATCGAGGGTCCCCGAGCCGGGAGGATCCATGCGCCGCAGCTCAGTCCTCGCAGTCGTGGTCGCACTGCTGGCGGGGGTGGTCGCGGCGGTCGGCCCGGCCGCCGCCGTGCCGGACGGTTTCCTGTGGGGCGTGGCGACGTCCGGGTACCAGTCGGAGGGTTCGGCGCCGGACAGCAACTGGCGGCGCTACGAGCAGGCCGGCACCTCGTCCATCAAGGACCCGTACGGGAACGCGGTGGACTTCCGGCACCGCTACGCGGAGGACATCGCCAACGCGAAGGCCCTGGGCGTCAAGGTGTTCCGGTTCGGGGTGGAGTGGGCGCGGATCGAGCCGCGCAGGGGCGTGGTGGACCAGGCGGAGCTGGCCTACTACGACGATGTCGTCGCGCACGTCGTCGCCGCCGGCATGCGTCCCATGATCACCCTGGACCACTGGGTGTACCCCGGCTGGGTCGCCGACCAGGGCGGCTGGGACGCCGACGCGACGGTCGGCGACTGGCTGGCCAACGCGCGGCGGGTGGTCGACCGGTACAAGGGCAAGGGCGCGATCTGGATCACGGTCAACGAGCCGACCATCTACGTGCAGAACGAGATCGCCAACGGCGGCCTCCAGGCGTGGCAGGCGCCGTGGATGCTGTCCCGGCTCGTCGACGTCCACCGCCGCGCCTACGACCTGATCCACCAGCTCGACCCGGGCGCCATGGTGTCGAGCAACGCCGCGTACCTGCCGGCCGGCGCGCAGCTGGCGCTGGACGCCACCTTCGTCGACCACGTGCGCGACAAGCTCGACTTCCTCGGCCTGGACTACTACTACGGCGCCAGCCTCGACAACCTGTCCGCGGTACACGGCGCGGGCGGCGAGTTCTGGCGGATCGACCCCCAGCCGGACGGCATCTACTACGCGATGCGGTACTACGCGAGGAAGTTCCCGTCGCTGCCGATCTACGTGGTGGAGAACGGCATGCCGACCGACAACGGCCGGCCGCGGCCGGACGGCTACACGCGGTCGGACCACCTGCGCGACCACGTGTACTGGATCCAGCGCGCGAAGGCCGACGGCATCGACGTGATCGGCTACAACTACTGGAGCATCACGGACAACTACGAGTGGGGCAGCTACCGGCCGCGTTTCGGTCTGTACACGGTGGACGCCCGGACCGACCCGACGTTGACCCGCCGTCCCACGGACGCGGTCGCCACGTACCGCTCCCTGATCGCCGGCCACGGCGTCGCGGCCGGCTACACCCCGGTCAAACCGCCCGCGGTGTGCTCACTCGTGTCCCTGGACAGCTGTGTCTCCCCGGCCCCGTACCCCGGCCCGCTCGCGCCGCTGTGATCCCTGTTCGGCTGACCGACCCTCGCCGTTCCACCGCAGGTCACCGGCGCGCCAGCGAGTGCGCCGAGGCTGTCGCCGTGGACAACGTCTCCCGTCGTAACCTGCTGTGGGCCGCCGCCAGCGCCCCGCTCGCCGCCGTCGTGTCCGGAACCGTGGTCGCCGAGGCCGTCGCCGCCGAGCCGGCCGCCCGGACCGACACCAGGGCCCCGCGTTTCACCGTCGCGGTGCTGCCGGACACGCAGTACCTGCTCGACGAGGGTGGTTCGGACCACGAGCCGGTGCGGGAGACGTTGCGGTACCTCGCGAGGTCCGGCGTCGTGTTCATGGCCCACCTCGGCGACGTCACCGAGCACGGCACCGAGACCGAGATGCGCACGGCCGACCGTGTCATCGCTCCCACGATGCCCTACAGCGTGCTGGCCGGGAACCACGACATCAACTCCGGCACCGACGACCAGCGCGGCGACTCGCAGTACCTCCGCACGTTCGGCCCCCGGCGCTTCACCCGCGTGCCCACCTACCGCGGCTCGTCGCCCGGCGGCTACAACAGCTACCACGTCTTCACCGCGGGCGACCGGGAGTGGCTGCTGCTCGCCATGGACTGGCGGGTGTCCGACACCGGACTCCGGTGGGCCCAGGGCGTCGTGCGCGATCACCCGCACCTGCCCGCGATCGTCACCACCCACGACCTCGCCTGGGCCGACGACGCCGGCACCGCCCAGCTGTCCGACCACGGGCAGCGCCTGTGGGACGGCCTGATCCGCGGCAACGACCAGATCTTCCTCGCGCTCGGCGGCCACTACTGGCCCCCGGGCCGGGTGACGCTGCGCAACGACCACGGCCACGACGTCCACGTTCACATCACGAACTACCAGGACCGCTACTACGGCGGCGCCGGCATGGTCCGGCTGTACGCGTTCGACCTGGCCCGTGACGTGGTCGACGTGCAGACCCTGTCGCCGTGGCTCCTCGCCAAGCACTCGCGCACACCGCTCGAGGCCGAGACCGTCGAGCTGACCGGCGACGTCGACCGGTTCAGCATCGCGATCGACTTCCGGGAGCGGTTCGCCGGCTTCGCCCCACCCGTGCTGCCCGCCCCGCGCCCACCGCGAGCGGTCATGCCGCGCGGCACCGTGGCGTACTGGCGGTTCGACGCCGCCGGGTGTGCCCCGGGCCCGGACGGCACGCCGGTCGCGGCCGGCGCGGTGGCCCGCGACCTGACCGGGAACGGCAACGACCTCGTCGCGGAACGCCTGCACGGCGGCCCGCCGGAGGTGCTCACCTGGTCGGCCGACCACCACGACGCGCAGCCCGCCCACGCGAGCCTGCGCTTCGACGGCGGCCAGGGCCCCGACCGCGGCGCGATCCTGCGCACCGGTGCCGACGCCGCGATCAACAGCGCGAGGTTCGAGTCCGGCTACACGATCGAGACGTTCCTGAAGCTGCCGGAGCCCTTCGCCGGCGAGCACGCGTGGATGGGCATCCTCAGCTGGGAGGGGCGTTCCGGCGACGCCGGCAAGCACAGCGGCTGGTCCCCGGACGAGCCGACGTGCAGCCTGAACCTGTCGGGGGAGCGGTTCCTGCAGTTCGTCGTGTACCCCGTGCCCGGCGACGCCGACCCGACGTCCTGGAGCCACGCGCTGCCCGTCGGCCGCTGGACCCACGTCGCGGTGGTGAACGACGGCCGCCACACGGTCGTCTACGTGGACGGCTCGAAGATCACCCGCAACGCGGCGGAGGAGTCGAAGGGCATCTCGACGCTCGGCAAGCCGTTCGTGATCGGCGGGACCCAGTTCGCGGAGCGGTTCGGCCAGGGCTTCTACGGCTGGATCGGCGACACCCGCGTCGTGGCCCGCGCGCTGCGCCCGGATCAGTTCCTCACCGCCGTGTGAGTGACTACCATGGGTCCCATGCCCGGTTGACGTTAGATACGACCTCGCGCTCCTCCTTCCTTCCGTGCTGACGGCGAAACTTCGGCAACGGAAAGGAAGTCATGGAGATCAGAAGAATTCACGACGGTGAGGGTGACGCCGTCGGGCGCCTGTGGGACCGCATGTGCCGCGAGGTCCCGGACGGCGGGCCGCTCACCGAGCGCGGCCGGCGCGACCTCTCGCGCCTGCTCGACGTGTCCGCGTGGCACCGCGACGCGTTCTGCCTCGTCGCGTATGACGGGGACATCGTCGGTTTCGTCAACGGTCGGCTGGACGCCGAGGACGGGTTGCTGCCCGGGCAGTACGGCCTGATCGACTCGCTGTACGTCGTGCCGCCGATGCGGGGCAACGGAGTCAGCAGCGCGCTCGCCGTGGCCGCCATCGAGTGGCTGCGGGAACGTGGTGCGCACACCATCCGCTACCTGTCCTGCGCGGACGCCGAGACCGACCACCGGTTCTGGCGGTCACTCGGCTTCGAGCCGGACATGGTGTGCCTGTCGAGCTACCTCGGCTGAGGGGACAACGGCGCGTCCGAGTGACCGTTGGCACCCAGCGGGAGCGCCGGGGCCCCGTCGAGACGTTCTCGACGGGGCCCGTCATGGCCGTCAGGCCACCGTGCAGGCCGTGCTGTTGAGGGTGAACGAGGTCGGTTCGGCCGTGTCACCGGTGTGGGTGGCCTGGAAGCCGAAACTCACCGAGCCGTTCGCGTTGATCGTCGTGTTGTAGGAGGCCGGCGACGCGGTCACCGCGCCGCTCGACGGCGAGTAG